>Ga0116114_1000835_pt1 | contig 17923 bp, 12 predicted proteins | sample June2015DPH_10_5_FD_89823 | JGI IMG/M metagenome (GOLD analysis project Ga0116114, IMG submission 89823) | Peatland microbial communities from SPRUCE experiment site at the Marcell Experimental Forest, Minnesota, USA - June2015DPH_10_40 | ecosystem: Environmental > Terrestrial > Soil > Wetlands... | reverse complement strand
GATACACCGGGCGCAGTCGTGATGGCATCCATGATTGCCCTGAGCGTCGGCTTGAAGTTGATTCAGGAGTCCAAGGCCGGCAACGCCGCCGCCAAATTGAAGGCCATGATCACAGTGACCGCAACCGTGCATCGCGGCGGAGCGCCGCGGGAGATCGCCGTCGCACAGCTTGTCCCCGGCGACGTGGTTCAACTGGCCGCTGGCGACATGATTCCCGGCGACGTGCGGATCGTCCAGGCCAAAGATCTGTTCGTCATCCAAGGCTCGCTGACCGGAGAAAGCTTTCCAGTCGAGAAATTCGAGGTTGAGAAGAAGACCACGGGGCCGGCGACCGCGCCGATCGAACTGACCAGCGTCGCGTTCCTGGGCACCAGCGTAGAAAGCGGCTCGGCCAGCGCGGTGATCGTTGCCACCGGCAAGGACACTTACCTGGGAGGCATGGCCCAGTCGCTCCAGGATCAGCCGACCCAAACATCCTTTGATCGCGGCATCGCCCAATTCACATGGCTCATGCTCCGCTTCATGTTGGTAATGGTGCCTCTGGTCTTCCTCATCAACGGCCTGACGAAACACAGTTGGGGACAAGCCTTTTTCTTTGCGCTGGCGGTGGCCGTGGGCCTGACGCCCGAGATGCTGCCGATGATCGTGACGGTCTGCTTGTCCAAGGGCGCGGTGGTGATGGGGCGTAAAAAGGTCATCGTCAAGCGACTCAACGCGATCCAGAACTTGGGGGCAATGGACGTGCTCTGCACCGACAAAACTGGAACGCTGACGATGGACCAGGTTACTCTCGAACGTTACTGCAACGTGATGTTGAAGGAGGACCAAGGCGTGCTCGCACTGGCGTATCTCAACAGCCACTTTCAGACCGGCCTTAAGAACGTTCTCGACCGTGCCGTGCTCGCGCATACCGAGACCCACGCTCATGCCGACATTCCCCAATACGCGAAAGTTGACGAAATTCCCTTCGATTTCCAACGTCGCATCATGTCGGTCGTGGTCCGCGCGCCCGATGGCAAGGACCGCATCATTTCCAAGGGCGCTCCCGAGGCCATCTTCCCTAATTGCCGGAACTATGTGCTCGACGGCACGATCTCGCCGTTGGACCCCCAGCATATGGAGGATTTGAAGAAGGAATACGAGCAGCTCAGCGCCGATGGCTTCCGCGTCCTGGCCATCGCCACCAGGGACGTCGCAGCGCGCGGAAAAGCCGCTGACGGCGCCACACCCTATGGCAAAGCCGACGAGTGCGACTTGATTCTGAACGGCTACGTGGCGTTTCTTGATCCGCCCAAGGAAACTGCCACGGCGGCGATCAAGGATTTGCAAGGACACGGCGTGCTGGTCAAGGTTTTGACCGGCGATAACGACCTGGTGGCCCGTAAGATTTGCAAAGAGGTGGGGCTTTCGACGGAATTCGTCGTGCTGGGCGATGAGCTAGAGAAGATGACTGACCAGCAGCTTGCCGACGCCGCGGAAAAGACCACCCTCTTCGCCCGCGTCTCGCCCGCTCACAAGCAGCGGATCGTCAAGGCGCTTCAATCCCGCAAACACACCGTCGGCTATATGGGGGACGGCATCAATGACGCGCCCTCGCTCCATGCCGCCGACGTGGGCATCAGCGTGGACACCGCCGTGGACATTGCCAAGGAGTCCGCCGACATGATCCTGCTGGAAAAGTCCCTGCTGGTGCTGGACGAGGGGGTGCTCGAAGGACGGCGAGTTTTCTCCAACATCATCAAATACGTTCGCATGGGCGCGTCGAGCAACTTCGGGAACATGTTCAGCGTGCTGGGGGCCAGCGTATTCGTGCCCTTCCTGCCGATGCTGCCGGTGCAGATCCTGGCCAACAACCTGCTTTATGACGTCAGCCAGACCGCCATCCCCACCGACGCCGTGGACCCGGAACGTATCTCGGCTCCGCGACAGTGGAATATCAAGGACCTCACTTGGTTTGTTCTCCTCATCGGCCCCTGCTCCTCGATCTTTGATTACACGACGTACTTCATGATGCTGTACATCTTCCACTGCTGGAACGTCTCGACGCCAACGGCCGCGGCCCACAGCGCCAGCGTGTTCCAGACCGGCTGGTTCGTCGAAAGCCTGTTGACACAGACGCTCATCATTCACGTCATCCGCACGAATAAGATTCCTTTCGTGCAGAGCCGCGCCTCGTGGCAGTTGACCTTGCTGACCGTCATCGTCATGGCCGTCGGCGTGGCGATTCCTCTGTCGCCGGTTGGCCGCTACCTGGGCTTTTCCGTTCTGCCGCCGCTCTACTGGCCGCTGCTGGGGCTGACGATCGTGTGCTACATGCTTCTCACACAAGGCGTAAAGATGTGGTTGCTGCGGCTGAAATGGATTTGAAGTAGGTGAGCGATGTGTGAAGTGCAGTTCGTGTATCGCTCACGAAAAACGCCCGCCCATCAAATCGGGGTGGCGAGATTTGAACTAAACAGATTCTTAATTGTGCGGGATTCAGGACCGGCTATCCGCTCGCAACGCCCTCGACGCACCACAATTCCCAATCGATGAGGTCTTGGCTGTCGAGCCTAGACCTGATCCAGAAGCATGTCCTGGCTCAGCAGTTCCATGGCGACCGTCCCGCGGAAGTCCACGTCAGGCCCCGGGGGCCGCAGCAGTGTCCTCCTCGATCCAAATAGAAGAATAAATTTCCGGCTGGATCGGGTTTCGGGGGAAGGGTCACTTCCAATAGCCCACCGTCAGATCAATCAGATGGGAAAGCTGCGGGAGCGTGGACTTCAAGACCATCGGAACGCAGTCTGCGTGGATTGGCGGAGTTGGATCTAGGCGATGACACAACACGTGCTGTTGCAGCGATTTAGCGGCGTGCATTGAGCTGGGACGTGATTGACGCCGTGCGGCGAAATGCGTACTCTATTTTCGTCTGGGTTTTCGCGTTGGGTCTATGCGCGCGGCGAAGGATCAATGGAGGCGCGATGTCCCGCAAGAAGCTTGTCATCGCAGCAGTTACTGCTGTTTGTCTGATAGGGGTTTTTGCGTACATTTTCAATCGCCACGGTAGTTCCCCGAATGAGCTCACAAATGACATCACGATCGGAGCGATATCTCCCTTCACGGGTGACGGCGCAACCTACGGGGACGCAGCTCGCACTGGCATTGATCTGGCGATCGATGAGATCAACGCCAAGGGCGGGATCAATGGGCACAAAATCTTCATTCGCTACGAGGACGACCAAGGTAACCAAGCAGATGCGGTTTCCGCGTTCAACAAGCTGGTCAGCGTAGACCGCGTTCCGGCAATACTTGGCCCGTTCTATTCCGGCTGCGTGCTTGCATGTGCGCCGGTTGCCGAGCGATCAAAAGTCGTCTTGCTTACGGGAAGCGCGACGAGCGACAACATTCGGAACGCTGGGGAGTTCATTTTCCGTGTTTGTCCCAGCAATGATGAACAGGCTCGCACCATCGCCGACTTTGCATGGGGAACCCTGAAGGCCCGGACGGCGTTTGTCGTTTACCGGGATGTGGATTACGGCGTGACGTTGCGGGACGCGTTCCAAAAGGCATTCCCCGCCCTCGGGGGCAAGATTGTGGGCGTCGAAGCCGTGCCGGCGGACGCTTCCGATGTTCGCGCCCAGGTGGCGAAGATCAAACAGGCTTCGCCTGATTTCATCTTCGCGGCCGTGCACTACAAGGAGGGTGGCGCTCTTCTCCGCCAAGCGAAGGAGTTGGCTGTTACCGCACCCATTGTGGGCACTGATGGTGGCCACGACCCTCAGCTAATCGAAGTTGCTGGCAGCGCGGCAGACGGATCATATTGGGCAACGATTGGCTGGGGTGATGAGGCCAGCAGTCCGGCCGTCGCCGCTTTCAGGAAGGCCTATCGAGATCGCTATGGGCGCGACCCAGGAGTATACTCCGGCCTCTACTACGACGCGGCGCAGGTGTTAGCCAAGGCTCTCGTCGCCGCCCCGGTGTTGGATGGCCCGAACATCCAACGGGCGATGAAGGCGGTCGAGTATGACGGTCCAACCGGGCACACTACGTTTGACGAACATGGCGATGTTGCTAAGCCCTTCACCATCGACCAAGTCAAGAATGGCCAGTTCGCACCAGTTCACTAGCGTTATGGAAATTGCAATCAGGAGTTGATAATGGAACCAAGGAACGACCTAGACAGCAAAGGCAAGCGGAACAGAACAGCGGTGCCGAAATGCGCCGCCGCTGGCAAACAACCAACTGAGGGAACGGCGCCTTCGCTCATTAAGCCCGCCATCGGCACAAATTCAAGGCCACTGCCACGTCGCCCAGAGGCTGCGAGAGAATTGTAGGTGAGCAAACACGGTTGGGGCCATGAGGTCCCTTTGGTGACGAGCAGTCGCTCGCGGAACCGAATTCGAGGAATATAACCGATGGTGTCATCCACGTCGCCAACACCTCAGCCTCGTGGCACGGAAGACGAATATACCGGGGAATCCGCGTCGTCGGCAGCCACACCAAAAATGGAGGCAGAACCGAAACGCAAGACGCCAAGTATCCTGACACGCATCTTCAATTACGAATTCCACGTTACCGATCTTATCATACAAGTTATTCTACCGACTGTTATAGCGCTAGTCATAGTTTTTGCCACCTGGCTCCGCAATCAATTGCACTGGCAAGGGATCGTTATCGTGGTGCTCGCGTGTTTGTTGTTGGTCTGTGTCGTTATGTTGAGGAAACTCTGGCGAATTCTCCAGGCGGAGAGGGTCGCAGCACTTAAGGCCGCCGCCGCACACGCGGTATTTGCGCCCTTCGTAGATGCAGTGGACGAAGCTACGGCGACAATTGATTGTCTCGATGCCGCTGGTGGTCCAACCTTGAAAAATCCGCTCGTCGAGGGCTATGCGCGTTTGGCTCGCAATTGGCTTCCGGTGATTGTTAAGAAGGGTGGAGTTTCACGTAGTCCACTTGGCAGGAAATCTGCTGCTGCCGTTCATCAAATGTATCTTAGGAGCATGTCTTCGACTCCGAAGCTGGCGCTTTCCGACCGCCTTGTATTCCCGGCAAGCTTTGAAGTGTATGCGGAGTGCGTTCTATCGCTTTTGGAACACGTCCAGTCCACGCCGATCACACTGCCGCACCCTGTTACAATCTGGACGCTATTGAGCAAGCCGCTTGAGCATTGGTACAACCTCTCTGAGGAACCCGGAGAGACGTACAACCAACCATGGGTACATTCGCACGTATGGTGGGAAAAGTATAAGTCGAATGTGCAAAAGCTTGCTGCTGAGAGGCAAAGTGGCTCGCATGTGCCGATTCAATTGCGCCGCCTTGTTTCTCGGGGAGTTCCCCCGTCGCTTTTGGTATATGTGCCGAATCACTACCCCGACAACCGCCATTACCTACGGATCTCCGAAGCGGCGGCTACGAAAAGCCAGATCATAGGCGCCAATGTGTCATGTCCGAAACTGAGGAACGAGGTCGACCGCGCGCTAATGGCACGACCTACGTTGGAGCTGCCAATTCATCTGTTGGCAGAATGCGCGTGCGGTGTGGCGACAAATTCAACAGCGGTGCTAGAACAGTCACCTCATCCTCAATGGTACCGCGTGTCGGGGCACTTCCAATCGGTGTTTCATACGGCTTTTATTGGCACAAATTCCATGAAGTTCCTGCGGAACGAACAACACGGTGTTTTCGGTGCCTACGTGCGTAATCAGAACGTCTTAGATAGGTGGCAGTATACTGATGTCTTCATAGTCGACTGGGGTAAAGTAAGCGGGTGTTCCGAGGTGTTCGGGATCGCCTACTATGAGGATCCGATCGCGAAGGTGGCGGGGATGGTGTATCTGAGTGATGATGAGGACAATGATCTCATTCAAGCCCTCACTGAAGAATGGAACGAAGCGGTAGAGAGCGCTAATCCTCGAAGTGGGTAGCAATGAACCGAACAGCTCTGCTCCTGTTTCCCCCGAACTGGACGGTCTGCGCAAGCGGGCCACATCTTGCACTGCCATTGCTTGCTGGCATGTCGCGAGGAATCGACTGGTACACCCGGTGCTGGGACTTGACGACCGAGTTTGCACACTGTCATTCGAGATTCCCATCACGGGAGAGCCTCATTGCATCTGTGGTGAAGGAGAGATACGACGAGCTCGATGAGGTCTACTTCAGGTGGGAGGATGAGTTTAGGATCCATCTGACGGGTAATTCCGTAGGCAGCCGCTTTGGCCTTCTGTCCGGATACCAGGTCGCAGAATGGGCGTCTCTACCGTTGGCCGATGCGGCAATGATGTGCGAGCGGGCGGGAACAATCTTCAGTTCCTTTTACAGGCAGGTTGTGTTTCCCGAACTCGCGAAGCAACAACCGGCAATCATTGGCGTCACGATTGCTTCTGGCCACCAGATTATTCCTGCTATCGAGTTGATCCAGGGAGCACGTCGGACTCTGCCAAACGCGTTCTTGGTGTTGGGTGGTAACGTCGTGACCCGACTGCGGGGTACTTCGGCTTTTAGGCTGCTTGAGTCCTTGGTGGATCAGCTCGTTGTGTTTCAGGGTGACCTTGCGTTTCGGCGGATCATGATGACGGTTTCCGAGATCGGTCCCGAGAAAGCTCGTAGCGTCCTCCCACGGAATGCAGGCGACGAGGCCATCCCTCATGACCTTTGGGCTGTACCGACCTACCGGGGCATTGATTTCAATCAGTGCCCAGGGATTCCGACTCTGTCGTATGCATCTACCCGCGGCTGCTATTGGGGAAAGTGTCATTTCTGCGCAATTCCGGCCGGATGGTCAAAGGAAGGCTACGGGGGCTCCGCGCCGGCCGAGTTTGTGGCAGCGCAGCTCGGGCAAATGGTTGAGGCAACAAGCATACCGCGAGTGAAGTTTGTGGACGAAGCAATGCCGCCTCGCAAGGTTGGGCTCCTGGCCGGGCTTTTGGCGCAAAGGAATGAGGTGGAATGGGAGGGATATGCTCGGCTCGAACCAGCTTGGGAGGACATAGGGTTGTTGACAAAGGCCAGCCGCGGCGGCTTGCGAAAACTCTACTTGGGCCTTGAACAAGCGCCCACGACGAATCGCTCTATTCTCAACAAGAATGACAAAGGCGACATCACGAAGATAATGAAGGGATGTCGTGATGCCGGCATCAAGGTGCATCTGTTCTGCATGGTGGGGCACCCAGGCACCTCTCGCGACGATGCCCGAGCGACCACCGATTTCCTCCTCTCGCACCAGGAGCTTATCGATACCGCTGATCTTGTTGGATTTCGGTTGGACCGGGGTACATCCGTGCCAGGGGTGCGAGCGGTCCCACCAAGTGAATGTGATTGGGCAACGTCGTTCGAATACGAGCCGACCATATCCGGGGGGCTTTGGCCCCAGGAGGTCGCACAACTGGAGAGCGAATGTCAGGAGCTCTTGTGGGAACATGCGCCGAGGCTTCTCCACCCGCTTTACCGACTGGTAAGTCCTTGGCAAACTAACCTCATCACTGGAAGAACTGGAACCACAGATTCGGCGGCACGCTTATGCTCAGTCAATTGTTCGTAAACGCTGTGATTGCCGGGAGCCTTTATGCATTGGTGGCGGTGAGTTTTGCTCTGATCTATCGGATCGCGGGTTTCTTTCACTTCACTCACGGACTTACGTTCGCGGCAGGCGCGTATGTAACTTTTGCGGCACATGCATGGCTGCGCCTGCCATTGGTCGCCGCCGGCGCAATCGGGGTCGTTGCCGCTGCTCTTCTCGGAATGGCTATCCGCGCGGTGGTATTCCGATCACTCGCGCGCAGAGCGGCACCACCATTGGTTATGCTGCTGGCATCTCTTGGGGTTTACGTTGTCGGCCAGAACGTAATCTCCCTCGCTTTTGGCGATAGCAGCCGACCGCTTGGGGAAAGCGTAATCTCCCCGGGGTTGGCAGTTTTTGGCGCAAGAGTGACGGAAGCCCAATTGGCCAGCATCGCAGTTGTTGCAGCGGTACTGATGGGTTTCGCGGTTGTCATGACCACCATAGGAATCGGTCACCAGATACAGGCGGTCGCCAACGATCGGGAGCTTTCGGAGGTCGTCGGTATTTCCATCGCGGCCATTGACGGCCTCGTATTCACTTTGGGTTCGGCGATGGCGGGCTTGGCCGGAATTCTTTGGGCTATCGATCAGAACATGACGCCGACCATGGGTATGCGCGCGCTGTTAATTGGCGTCGTTGCCATGATTATCGGAGGTCAAAAAACCGTCTCCGGTGTGGTACTTGCGTCGATGTTCCTTGCTCTTGCACAAAATTACTCCATCCTGTTTGTCCCGACAGCATGGCAGGATGCGATTGTGTTCTTGATTTTGGTCGCGTTCCTGCTCGTCAGCCCGTCAGGGTTCTTTGGCCTGCGAGGCAGGCGGCGATCTCTAACCTGACGAATGGACTACCTGCTCCACATCCTCATCCTTGCAGCGATCTACAGCATCCTGGCGGTGTCGCTGGATCTTCTTGCCGGCCATGCTGGATTACTGGCGGTCTGCCAAGCTGCATTCTGGGGTCTCGGCGCTTACGCAAGCGCCGTGCTGACTGTTGACTACGGTGTTTACTTTCCACTGGGGATCTTGGCTGGTATGTGCCTCGGCGTTCTAGCCTCGTTCCTTGTTTCGCTGCCGTCCCTTCGGCTGACAGACGACTACTTCGTGATTGCGACTTTTGGATTTCAGATCATCGCGTTTGCCATTTTCAACAACTGGGCTTCGTTGACGCGCGGCCCGCTCGGAATCCCTGGAATCCCTCCACCCACCATTTTCGGCTGGCGGGTTGATTCGCAATGGAAATTCCTGCTCCTTGCCGTAATCGGGGCGGTGGCCGCCTACATCGTGGTGAACCGCATCTCCTCAAGCCCGTTCGGACGCGTGCTGCACGCCATACGTGAAGATGAGATTTTCGCAGCATCGCTTGGGAAGAACACCTTACGGTTCAAGGTGACAGCATTTGCGGTCAGCGCAGCGCTCGCCGCCATGGCCGGCAGCCTCTACGCACACTATATCACCTACATCGACCCGACGAATTTCACGCTCACGGAATCCATCCTAATCATTTCAATGGTTATTGTTGGTGGTGCCGGGAGTAGATGGGGACCACTAACCGGGGTTTTGGTCCTAGTAGTTATGCCGGAATCTCTGCGCTTCATTGGTTTGCCCAGTGCAATTGCCGCGAATGTTCGCCAAATCATGTATGGCGTGCTTCTTGTCGTAATGATGTTGTTCCGCCCGCAGGGACTGGCTGGGCAATACCGGTTTGGGCGGTAAGGACAGTTCATGAATATCCGCTGCACAGGCCTCAGGAAATCTTTCGATGGCGTCATAGCGCTGGGGAACATTTCAGTGCAGTGCCCGACCGGAGGAATAACGGCCATAATTGGCCCTAACGGCGCCGGCAAGACGACGCTGCTAAACATTCTCACCGGGTTTCTTTCGCCTGATGCCGGCCGATGGTTCGTCGGCGAGCGAGAGATTACGGGTCTTCCACCATACAAGGTTGCCCGCATGGGGCTTACGCGAACTTTCCAGGACGTTCGGTTAATTTCAATGGTCACCGTGCTTGAGAACGTGATGTTGGCGAGACCAGACCAGACGGGCGAGGGCCTGCTCCACGCAATTTTACGAATTGGAGTTGCTGGTGAGGAGGCATGTAACCAACGCGAAGCCTCGCGGCTTTTGCAATTTGTCGGATTGGAGAAGCAGACCAATGAGCGTGCAGGAACGCTTTCGTATGGTCAACAGAAACTGCTGACGCTGGCCTGTTGCCTAGCCGCGCAGCCCGAAATCCTTTTGCTCGATGAACCGTTAGCCGGCGTCCACACCGATACCGCCGCGAACATCTTGCGACTCCTACAGCAGATTCGGCAGAACGGCAAGACGGTTGTGTTTGTCGAGCACAACATTGCGGCGGTGCGCGAGATTGCTGATTTCGTGATTGTGATAGACGAAGGAACGGTCGTTGCGCAAGGGCCGCCAAGGGAGGTTTTGAATCGACCTGAGATCTTGGAGGCATACGTTGCCTGACCCGCAGCCTCATCTTGGGATTTACGACCTCCACACAGGTTACGCGAAGAAGGAGGTGTTAGGCGGAGTGACACTCGATGTCTTGCCTGGCGAGGTGGTAGCGTTGATTGGCCACAACGGCGCCGGCAAATCGACGGTGCTGAAGGCCGCCTTCGGGATGCTTCCAATTTGGGCCGGCCATGTGGCACTTCAAGGAAGCCGTATAAATCTCCCTAGCCCGCGGATTATGCTCGGCCATAAAGTCGCATACTCTCCGCAAGGAAATCGAGTATTTGGCGAATTGACAGTCCTTCACAACCTCGAACTGGGTGGGCTGACGCTGGCGTCCAAGGCAGAACTTCGAGAGGGTCTGGCGCGCGTGCTCCTGCTGTTTCCCGCTCTAAGGGGCCGGACGAAGCAAAGGGCGGGCACGCTTTCGGGAGGTGAGAGGCAAATGCTCTCCTTGGCAATGGCGCTGATCACCTCACCGCGTTTGCTCCTCCTGGACGAGCCATCGCTGGGCTTGGCGGCACCGACGACCAGGAAGGCTCTGGATGTAATACATGCACTCAGTAGCAACCAAGGTGTGTCCGTGCTAATCGTCGAGCAGAAGGTGCGTGAGGTGCTTCGAATTGCAGATCGCGTGTTTGTGCTTAGGAACGGTCGTGTGTCGTTTTCAGGAAAGGCATCGGCGTTGGAGGACGAGGCACGGCTACGGGCGGTCTACTTGTGAGAATCGAGGGGCCTGCGCTCACGACTTCGCGCCCAGGGGACGTCGAACGCAGTGCGCCACTTTCTCAGTTCGAGATTGCTGATTTGTGACCGCCGTCCATCACGCTTTCTTGGGTGTTTTAGAGATTTCCGGCGGGATTTGGGAATTGAGATATACGGTCGGCCAAATCGGACAGGTACTATTTTGAACGGTTCGGAAGGCCGTCACGGCGATTGTGGACAATCCGAGTTGCCTGTAGAAAATACAACGAATGGCGTATAGCCCTAGACGTTTCGGCGCTACGGAATGAATCACTGAACATAATTAATACTGTGCGTTTCACAACGACAACCCAGTGATCCGTTTTCCAAAACAGCCATCAATCAGCCCAAAGTTTGCGATCCGAGCCGGCGAGCAATTCGTTGATGGTTTTTTCGCGCAAATCGCGCATCGTCTTGCGTGACAGCGATCGGGCTTCAAGGGCGGAACTGCCCTGAACAATTGCCAGAATTCGTTTTGTCTTTCGCTCGGCTTGGCGCCGGCGCATCGTGCGAACGTCCACTTCATCGACGAAACGAACGCTAACGCCCAGTTCGCGCGCCAGCGAAGCCACCGTTGAAATCCCCGCATTGGTTTCTCCCCCCGACAAGATTCGCCGAACGCTCCGCAGACTGATGCCGATCCGCTTGGCAAGAACAGCGTAGCTCATCCCAAGCCGCTGGCGGCGCTTGTTCAAATGCCTGAACATCGGTCGAATGGTCTGATCCATATACGTGGTGGGGTAGGGAAGCCGTCTATATGCCAAAAACATTCGTCAGTTGCCCAGTCGCGTCAAGACATCGCCGAGGTTGCAGGATGCGATCCGGTCGTCACCAGAGGATTCGGTGACGTTGGAGACGAGGTAAACGCGCTTGGCGCCAATAAGCTCGGCATTCTTCTTGAGCTTGGCCATGTCGCCGGGGTTTGGTGATGCCGTGAGCTTGACCTCGAAGGCCCAAATCTCACCTTCAGATTCGATCACGAGGTCAATCTCGTGCTGGTCGCTGGTCCCCAGGAAGTACGGCTCAAAACGGCGGCCGGCGGCTGACAGCGAACCGATGATCTGCTCGATGACGAACCCCTCCCAACTCGCGCCCACCACTGGATGGCTGAGTAATGCATCAAACGTCGTGATGTTGAGTTGTGCGTGGAGTAGACCCGTGTCGCGCCAGTAGACCTTTGGCCGTTTGACCAGACGCTTGCGGATGTTCCCCTGATAAGGCGGCAGACGACGGACGAGAAACGCTCCGGTGAGATAATCGAGATAGCTGCCGATGGTCTTGCCGTCCAAGTTCATGGACGATCCCAACTGCGATGCGTTCCACGTCTGCCCGTGAAGAGCGGCCAACATCCTGAGGAATCGAGCCGTCGTCTGAGGCCGGGCGGTCAATCCCCAGTTCGGCAAATCGCGTTGAGCCAGCAGCGCAAGATAATCATCCTGCCAACGGGGGAAGCGGGCTTGTCCCAAAACTCCGCCGTCGGGATAACCGCCGCACAGCCAGAGACGTTGCTGATCGCCAGCGGGTATTTCTTTCAAAAGGAAGGGCGTCAGTTCCAGCAACGCCAACCGACCGGCGAGCGATTCCGAAACCTTCACCATGAGGGCCGGCGACACTGATCCCAGGAGCAGGAATCGTCCGGTGCGCTTGCGGTCTTTGTCGATGGCTCCGCGTAGTCGCGGAAATACTTCCGGCCAGAACTGCGCTTCATCGAGAATGATGAGCGTGTTTTCCGCGGTGCGTTGATCCCATTGGAGATCAAGCTTCACGCGGTCTGCCGGCTGTTCAAGGTCGAAGTAGTGGCCGCCGAGCGACTTGGCGAGCGTAGTTTTGCCGCACTGACGTGGTCCGACCAGCGTAACGGCCGGGGATGCTTTCAGGCGACTCTGAAGTTCTGTGGCTACAAGGCGTTGGAGCATTCCTTGCAGAATAGGAATTCATTCCTAAATTGCAAGAACAATCGCAACTATCTGCGGATAAACATCTTATGCCACGGATGCGCGGAACAAATTAGAGAGGCGTGGGGAGGCGAGCCGTTCTGGCCAAATAAACGGCTGATTCTATTGACGATCATCCACCTTGTTAAATGAAGATCTAGCAGCCATTGTCCGACTGACGAATATGAAGGCCAAAACCTGCTCGGATGAGTTGTTAGGGATATCAGAGTTGATCGACATACTCTCCTGTCGTTGTGACTCGACTTTTCAACTCGATCAACGGCAAGGGTTCGATCAGACGAAGTGAGGGCAAGAGCTCACGTCCGAGAACAGTACAGCCGGACGGCTTTCTGCTTCGGCTGCCTGGCAGCGGCAAGCGCCTCGTCAATATGGCCGATCAAATAAACGATGGACGACTCACTCTGGCCATGCCGTGGTGTCGCGGAACATGCTTACTGCGCCCGCCTGTTCTACTACATGACAGTCGAGGGCGTATTCATGCCCAGCGCCGATACAGAACACGGCTTAGGCGTTCACCGACGAGTTGATCGTCCGAGCGAGGCCCCGCCGACCCTGGAAACAAACGGCAAGAATGGCCGAAAGGGACGGAAGCCCGCTGAGAAACTTGAAGAGACTTCTTCTGAAGCCGATCCACAGCGGCCCAAATCAGTCCGCAGCCTCGCGCTCACCAGTGATCGTCTCGGTCTGACAGCAACGCTAGACTTGGCCGAAATCCAGGGAACAACCGCAATCCCGGTTGAATATCGCAAGGGTAGACCGAAACGTTCGGGTGAGGTCGCTGAAGCGGCAGACGAGATGATGGAGGAGCCCCGGTTGCTCCCAGGACCGGAACCTTGGCCGACCGATCGGATACAGATCGGCTTGCAAGCGATTCTGCTTGAAGAAGCCGGATACACGGTGACTGAAGCCTATCTCTATTATGCCGCTGAACGACTTAAACTTCGCGTGGTAGTTGACGAGGCATTAAAGCAAGCCGCCCTCGCCGAACTGGAAGCGGCCAAGCGCGACGCTCAAGGACCGCGTCCGCCACCATTGGTCAACGATCCGCGTTGCCCGCGATGCTCACTCCAGCCAATCTGCTTGCCGGATGAGATCAATCACCAGCGACTCACGGCGCTCACCGTCAACGGCCAGCCCATCGATGAGGAGCTTACACCACGAAAACTCTGGCCGCCCCGTGATGACGGTATCCATGTTGTCCTGATGCGCGAGGCCATCCGCGTTGGCGTTCGTGGTCAGTCAGTGAGGGTCACCGACAAAGATGGCGAACTGGTCCGAGACCTCCCGCTTGCCAACGTGGAATCGCTGGCGGTTTTGGGCGGCGTTCAAATTTCGACCCAGGCTCTCACTGTTTTCGCCGATCATGAAGTACCGGTCGCGTTTCTGACCGCTGCTGGCCGGTTGGTGGCGATGATGGACCCGCTAGGCCCCACCAGCGCCGCAGTGCGTGGCGCCCAAATCCGCGTCCTGGATCGACCCGAAAAATCGCTCGAATTGGCACGGGCAGTAACGGTCGCAAAGATCGCTAATCAGCGCACGCTGCTGATGCGAAATCATTCGGCGCTGCCATCGCGGGTTGGCTCCGATCTTCAAGATTGTGTTGCTGGCGCCGAGCGATCAACCACAATTGACGAATTGCGCGGATATGAAGGCAACGCTGCCGCGATCTACTTCGCCCATTTTGCTGGCATGTTTAAGAAAGGCGTCGCGGAGATCGCGGCTCGATTTGACAGCAACGGCCGACAGCGCCGGCCACCGCCCGATCCGGTCAATTCGGTTCTGTCCTTTGCCTATTCGATGCTAACCAACGAATGCGTAGCAGCGTGCCGGCTGGCGAGCTTGGAGCCAACACTTGGATCGTTGCATTCCACTCGGCCTGGCCGTCCCGCGCTCGCATTAGACCTGATGGAACCGTTCCGACCGCTCATCGCCGATTCGGTTGCCATTTCAGCATTCAACCGGGGCGAACTGACCGAGGGGCATTTCGTAAGTACCGCTGCGGGATGCTTTCTGACTGACGCCGGACGGAAAGGATTTTTCTCCGCCTATGGCCGGCGAATGGACACGGAGGTGAGACACCCGGCCTTCGAGTACCGACTCAGTTACCGGCGCATGCTCATGCTCCACGCCCGCCTCGTGGCCGCGTGGCTTCTGGGCGAAGTGCCGACGCTCGCTTTTCTGACGACGAGGTAAAGACCATGCGTCGGTGCTACTTGGTCTGTTATGACGTTCGCAACGACAAGCGTCTTCGGCGAATCCACAAAGTCATGAAGGCATACGGCGAGCCGTGGCAGTATTCCGTGTTCTACTGCACGCTCAAGGCCATCGACCGCGTGCGATTGGAAAACGCCGCGCGCGAGGTGCTCAACCTAAAAGAGGACCAACTCCTCATCGTGGACCTCGGCAGCAACGAGGAAGCGGCGAGGGAATCGGCAACCGTACTGGGGGAGAGTCTGCCTGACGCGGAGAGCGGGATGGTCGTGATTTAGCGACGACACAATTGGCCGTTACCGTGGTCCGTCACAACGATGGGGTTTGGACAGCCGTCCATCGGTTGTACAATCGTGTCCATGAATGAGCGGGGCTTCGACGAGGAGGGTTCATTCTTTGACTTCTTCCTGAAGGCAACTGGGAATGCCCCATTCCCGTGGCAGGAGCGACTCTACGAAATTTTCGTAAGCGGGAAATTTCCACCTTCATGTAGCTTGCCGACGGGATTGGGCAAGACAAGTGTAATTGCCATATGGTTGCTGGCGCTGGCAGGCCAAGCGGAGAATGTTGAAACGCACAAACGCGTGCCGCGGCGGTTGGTGTACGTCGTGAACCGACGGACCATCGTCGATCAGGCTACGCGCGAGGCGGAGAAGCTGCGTGAGAGCATCCAAAAGCCGGAACTGCGGGCGGTGTTCAAGCGGCTTGGAGCGCTGCGTGGAGGCGAGGCCAGTGATACCGAATTACCGTTGGCCATAAGCACGCTCCGCGGCCAATTCGCCGACAACGGCGAATGGTCCGCCGATCCGGCGCGACCTGCCATCATCGTCGGCACTGTGGACATGATCGGGAGCCGCCTTTTGTTCGGCGGCTACGGCCGCGGGTTCAAGCACCGTCCGCTGCACGCGGGATTTCTTGGGCAAGATACATTGCTGGTACATGACGAGGCGCACCTGGAGCCAGCGTTTCAGAAGTTGCTCGACACAATCAAGGATGAGCAGGTTCGATGCAAGGAATTCCGTTCATTCCACGTCATACCGCTGACGGCGACGCCGCGCACGGACAGTGGAGCGGAGCTGTTCGGCCTCACGGACGCTGACCATAAACACGTCGTCATCAAGCGGCGGCTCGAAGCGGCGAAGATGATCTCGCTGCATCCGATCGATGACGAGAAGAAGACGGCTGACAAGATCGCTGCATTGGCCCTTGAACGAGCCAACTCCAACCCGGAGACGGCGATCCTGGTGTTCGTCCGCAAAGTGGAGGACATCAAGAAGGTTCTGGATGCGCTCGCTAAGGCGAAGGTCGCTGATCAAAAGATCGTTCAGTTGACCGGCACGCTGCGCGGCCTTGAGCGCGATGCTCTCGTGAAAAAGCCGATCTTCCAGCGTTATCTGCCGTCCTCCAGTCGTGAAAACGCCGTAACACCAGAGCCCGGCACGGTTTTCCTCCTCTGTACCTCCGCGGGCGAAGTGGGCGTGGACATCTCGGCGGACCATTTGATTTGCGACCTCACACCTTTCGACAGCATGGCCCAGCGATTTGGGCGTGTGAACCGCTATGGCGAAGGCGACGCGAGAATGGACGTCGTACATCCCCAAGAGTTTGACAAGAGCGGCGCGGATAAGGAATACCAAACGCGGCGAGAGAAGACACTCGATCTGCTGGTGAAACTTAATGGCAACGGAAGTCCGAAGGCCATCGGGGAGTTGACCCTCAATGACCGAATCGCCGCGTTCAGTCCAACACCGACGATTCTTCGCGCGACTGACATTCTCTTTGACGCTTGGGCATTGACGACCATTCGAGAGAAATTGCCCGGCCGGCCGCCGGTGGCAGACTGGTTACACGGAGTCGCGGAATGGGAGCCACCGGAAACTCAGGTTGCGTGGCGTGAGGAGGTGCAATGGATCATCGGGGATTTGCGCAACGAATACAACCCGGACGATCTCCTTGAGGTGTATCCCCTGAAACCGCATGAGTTGCTGAAAGATCGTAGCAAACGCGTGTTCGAGGAACTCAAGCAGATTGTCAAGCGGATAGAGAACGACGTGCGCGTGGATGTTCCCGCGTGGATCGAAGATGATCGCGGCGTCGAAGTCACGACACTCCAAAAAATCGTCGAAGGCGACGAAGGCGTCATCGCTAATCGTACTGTGATCCTTCCCCCATTCGCAGGGGGTTTGAACGGAGGTATGCTCGCCGGCAAATCCGCTTCGGCGGACGACGTGGCGGACCAATGGCTAAACGAGCGCGGCGAGCAGCGCCGCATGCGAGATTGGGACAGGAATGTAGCCCCGGACGGCATGCGCGCCTTGCGGCCGGCCATCGATCTCACTTCCGACGCGGAGGACTCTGACGATGAGCGGACCGATCATGAGCAAAACGCCATCGAAGACCAACCAAACGCGAGCGTTGGCGGGATACCGCGGCCGCCGGGCCGCGTATGGACTTGGTACGCTCTTCCCCGCTCGGCCGACGATGATGGCTCTCGCTCAGGCAGCAGGCCGGTCCGGCTGGATATTCACACCGCCGACGTGAAGAGTCACGTTACGCGAATCGTCGATGCCCTCCGATTGGCCGAGACGGCCGAAGGCCGGGCACTGGTCTTCGCCGCAGAATGGCACGACCTTGGCAAGAATCGACAGGCTTGGCAACGGTCGATTTGGAACGCGCGGTTCCCGGAGTTGATACTCGCCAAGTCAGGGAACCGGCGGCCGCCGCGCGATCTAAGTTCCTACCGCCATGAGTTCGGCTCACTGCTCAATGTCTTATCGCCACAACTCGCGGCGCCGTGGACAAAATTGAGCGACGACGAGAAGGAATTGACTCTCCACTTCATCGCGGCACACCACGGGCGAGGCCGTCCGCACTTTCCACCCGATGAAGCCTTCGACCCTGAAGGCCTCAGCGTCCAAGCCGCCAAAATTGCCCGCGAAGTCCCGCGCCGATTTGCCCGGCTCCAGCGGAAGTACGGGCGTTGGGGATTGGCATATTTGGAGTCAATTCTCCGCGCT
>Ga0116114_1000833_pt1 | contig 17937 bp, 10 predicted proteins | sample June2015DPH_10_5_FD_89823 | JGI IMG/M metagenome (GOLD analysis project Ga0116114, IMG submission 89823) | Peatland microbial communities from SPRUCE experiment site at the Marcell Experimental Forest, Minnesota, USA - June2015DPH_10_40 | ecosystem: Environmental > Terrestrial > Soil > Wetlands... | reverse complement strand
GCGAAGGCTCGGTGGACAACCTGCCCATCGCCGGCCGCCGCTGGGACACTTTCGCCTTGCTGACTCCCAATGTCACCACCGACGGCACCTCCGGTATGGTATCCTATCGCGGCATCTCCGGCCTTTACAACAGCAACACGGTGGATGGCGCCAACAACAACCAGGCGTTCTTCTCGGAGGCTCGCGGGCGGGCCAACAGCGGCGCCTACGTCTACAGCTTGGACTCCATCAAGGAGTACCAGGTAAGCGCCAGCAATTACAGCGCGGAACTGGGGCAGGCCGCGGGCGGCGTGATCAACGCCGCAACCAAATCCGGCGCCAACGACCTCCACGGCGACTTGTTCTACTATCTGCGCTACCCCACCTGGAACGCGCTCGATTCCTATCCCAAGTCGCGCGGCACCTACAGCCAGCCCATCCATCAATGGCAGCAGTTCGGCGGCAGCGTCGGCGGGCCCATCGTCAAAGACAAGCTGTTTTACTTCGGCACCTATGACGGTTCGCGCAAAGTCGATCCCATTACGTACACCAGCAGCGTCTACAGTCCCAGCATCACTGCCCTTTCCTGCCCGGCGCAGGTGACTGCCGCGCAGTGCGCCGCGGCCAATGCCTTCTTGTTCGGCCAGCAAGGCACCTTCCCCCGCGCCACTAACCAGGACGTCGGTTTCGGCCGGCTCGATTATCAGGCGAACGCGCGCAACCATGTCAGCGCGGCTTTCGATTTCATGAATTACCGCGCGCCCAATGCCTACAACACCTCGCCATCGGTCAACAATAGCTCCCTGGCCACCAACGGAAGCTACATCTTCCACGAGCGCATCTTTGTGGCCAACTGGGATTCCACCATCTCCAACTCGGCCGTCAACAATCTGCGCTTCCAATGGGGCCGCGACCTGGAGGCCGCCGGTTCCAATGGGACCGCGCCCTACGTGAGCCTCTCCGGCCTGATGACCTACGGCGAAAATTACGCTTTGCCGCGCACCGCCGAACCGGACGAGCACCGCATCCAGATTTCGGACACGCTCTCCAAAGTCCACGGCCGCCACACGTTCAAGACCGGCGTCGATGTCAACTTCATTCACGAGCTCATGATCAACCTGTATGAGGGAACCGGCTATTACACTTACAGCGGAACCGCGCAGACCGCCTTCAACAACTGGGTGATCGACGCTCTCGGAATCAACACCGGAGACGGTCTGACCGGCAGGCATTACAGCACCTTCGCGGAGGTCGACGACCCCATCACGCACGTCGGCAAGGACGATTTCTATAACAATGACTACGCTGCCTTTTTCGAAGACAGTTGGAAGGCCAATTCCAAGCTGACGCTGAACATGGGCCTGCGCTACGACGTCTCCACAATTCCGCAGCCGCCGCAGCCCAACACGCTGACGTCGCTCACTACGCTCTATACCTCTACCATCAACATCCCCAAGGACCAGTTCGGACCGCGTTTCGGCGCCGCCTTGCAGATTACGCCGAAAACCGTGCTGCGCATCGGTTACGGCCTGTTCTACGCCAAAACCACCAACAGCACTTACTACGCCACCCGCGTGGAGAACGGCGTCTATCAGCAAACGTTTAACTGCACGCCGACCGGCGCGCTGGCTTGCCCGGCATTAACCTTTCCCAACGTGATCTGGACCCCGCCCGGCCCAACGCCGGCTGCGCCGTTTACCGGCGCCCTGACGCCGCAGGTGGTCACCTTCGCCCCACCCGCTGCCACCCAGGTAACGCGCGGCATGTCCCCCAACTGGGTCAATCCGCGAACCCATGAGGGCGAGGTCACCCTGGAGCGCGAGTTGCCGGGCGCACTCAGCGCCTCCGCCGGCTATGTGGTGAGCCGGGGCCTGCACTTGCCGATCTTCTACGATGCCAACCTGGCCCCCTCCACCACCACCAAGAGCTACGACATCCTGAATTCCAGCGGCGCCACTACACAAACCTACACCGTTCCCTTCTATACCACCCGCATCAACCCCAATACCGGCGAAGTCTTCGTCGGCTCCAGCGATGTCAATTCCTGGTACAACTCGATGGTCCTCACCCTGCGCCGGCCCATGCGCCATGGCCTGGAATTCACCGGGAATTACACCTTCAGCAAGGCGTTCGACGGCGCCCAGGCGGCAGGAAACTTCGGCACGTTCAATGGCACCGATTATTCCATCGATCCCTATAATCGCAAGCTGGAATACGGGCTTTCGGATCTCGACCAGCGCCAGCGGTTCGTGGCCAACGCCGTGTGGATGCCCTCCCTGAAGAATCTCGCGAACCGACCGGCTCGGATGATCCTGGATGGCTGGGCGTTCTCCACCATCGTGACCATGACGACCGGCTTTCCGGTAACGCCGTACATCACCGGCGCCCCGAGCCCGCTGGATGGCGGCGTGACCGGCGGCGTTAGTTACGCCGGTGCTACCCAAGGCCGCGCCGGCTGGCTGCCGCGCAATTCGTCCACCGCGCCTGGTTTCCACAACGTGGACTTCCGGATCGGCCGGCAGTTCCCGCTCGGCGAACGGGTGAAGCTATCGCTCATCGGCGAGGCCTTCAACCTGTTTAACCACACCAATGTCTCCAGCGTGAGCACCACCGCGTTCTCGTATCTCGCGGCCGGCTCCGGTGCCTGCGCTGGCCACAGCAACGCTTGTTTCGTTCCCTACACTTCCACGCCGTACCTGTCGGCCACGGCCACCAGCAACCTGCTGTGGGGCCCGCGGCAGTTGCAGGTTTCCGGAAGGATCACGTTCTGACAGCCCAAGCGCCTATTGTGATGGTATTGATTTTGCGTATTTTTCGACCGATTTGTGATCGAAATCGTTGGCGTATTCGATGAATTGATCGGTGACGACTTGCGACGCCGGAATGGCGGTTTTGGTTATGCCCGCATCCGTCAGGAGCTGGATGTAGGCCTGCATACCGGTCATCGAGATCGCGCCGATCCGCCGATTGTCAGGATCCGCTGCCGGAAGATCGTCCTCCCAGGCGGTCAATTCCGCCGTCTTTCGCTGCAGATCCACGTCGCCAAACGGCTTGCCGTCGGCGGTGAGCAGGGCTCGCGCCGCCGCCGGCGGATTGTAGCGAACCAGGAGCGACGCCTTGACGATGGCCCGGGAGAAACGTTTGAGCGCGTCTCCTTTGGCGGCAATCACCGATGGCGCAGCCGCATAGCCGGCGTTGGCCACATCCGCCAGGGTGGGATGACGAAGGATGCGCAACTTTGTGCCGGCGACCATGAACGGAATGAGCTCATACAAAGGCAATGCCGCCGCCGCCACCTTGCCCGAGGCGAGCGCGCCGAGCGCCTGGTCTTCGAAGCCGATCGTCACCAGCTCATAGTCCGTCGGCTTCAGGCCCGCCGCCGACAGGGCCGACTGCGCCGTAACGACCCCCGAAGCCCCGGTGGTCGAATGCACGCCGATCTTCTTCCCCCTGAAGTCGGCCAGCGTCCTGATCGGGCTCTCTTCGGGCACGCCGATCACGTAGCCGAATTTCGACGCGCGCGCGAGAAACATCTTCAGGCGGATGCCTTCGTCGTATCTCGTGACCAGGGGTTCGATGCCGATGGGGCAGATGTCGCCCCTGCCGCTCGAGCAGATCTGCGCGGCACCCAGCGATCCGTTGCTCAGCATTGCCGAGACCTTCAGGTGCTCGTCTTTATAAAAGCCGGCGCCCTCCGCGATGAGGTTCAGCGCATTCATCAGCGGCGGCGTATTTCCGTCCCGAACGACAGAAAGCGCATCGTCTGGGAGCGCCGGCCGGCACGCCAGGAGCAGGATCGTACAGGCGCCTAAGCCGGCATTACGCATCGAACGGGTTAGTGCAGTGGCGTGGTGCACGGTCATTTCTCCGTAAATGTCTGCGCGGAAACTATACGCGACCGGAGACGGCGGATTGATCGCCAGTGACGCCCGGCCTTACCCACTTCCTCCGCTGGATGGGGTCCGAATATTTAGTCCATCAACGATACCACACACTTTCGCATTACGGCCAGTCCGAAACGAGAAAATCCTCAGCACTCAGTACCAGTGTTTGGTTCCCATGGCGCGCCCCGAAGGCTCGCTCTACGCCGATGTCGGAATGGGGAGCCATGACGTCTGTATCCCCTCGTGCGCGATGCCATGATCGCCTTCTCCCGGGGCGATTCTGCCATTGTCCGAAGACCGCCTGTTCGGCGTGATGCAGCGCCGGCGGACGCAGCTTGGGGTATAACAAGGGCTACTTGAGGGGTCTGCCGCGCGCCGCTGAGTCTTGCGCGCGGGAGCCAGAAGAGAAGTTTCTAAAATGCGACCTCCGTGGAAGATCCCGCATTTGCATGCGTCTCCCGGAATCGTACTCAGGCCGGCTTCGCAGTTTTGCCGTCCCAGACGTACGAGCGCCCCTCCCGAATCGCCATTAGCGCGAGCAGGCAAGGCAGCGTGGAGTAGAAGCCGATTTCAATATCGCAATTCGGCTTCTGCCGGGATTTGACGCAATCCAGAAAATTGCGCGCATGCAGAGGGGTGTCTCCGTTGATTCCACGGTCCGTATTGCGAAAGTCCTTGGCCTCAATCGGCGGCGCCGCAGGCTGTCCACCCAAGCCGCCCGACGCTCTGCCCGGCTGCGCTCCGGCGGCCGGTCCACTGCCTGCCGGCGCGGGGCCGGGACCACCTGGCGCGGCTTGCGGCCGGGGTGGGCGCTGCGGAGCCGGCAGGATGTGATATCCGGAGCGGTTCACGTGCAGAGCGCCCCTCCCGCCGAAAAACCAGTTGCCCTGCATGTCGAAAGCCGGAATGGGCGGCACAACATTGGTGAACGACATGACGAAATCTTCGTACTGCCACGTGCACGCGAACGCTTCGGGTGTCTGCTCGTTGTCGCGAGGCACAGTCACGAACTGCGCCGTAGCCCCGGTCATCGCCGGGCCCTTTCGGTCACAGCCCAGAGCCATGTGAGCGGTGTCCGCCAGATGCACGCCCCAGTCTGTGAGCATGCCCCCGCCGTAATCGTAGTAGGAGCGCCAGAACAAGCGGCCGGGCGAGAACGGCTTCCGCGGCGCCGGACCCTGGAACATCTCCCAGTCCAGCGTCGGCGGGGGCGCCTCGGGCGGCGGCTGTATCCGCGTGTAGCTGCCCGGCTGACACAGCATAGCATGGGTCACCTTCCCCAACAGCCCGTCCTGGATCATCTTCACGCACGCCTGGAAGTGCGGCGTGCTGCGCTGCTGGCAGCCCATCTGCACCACCTGCTTATATTTCTGCGCGGCATCGAGCATCCTCTGTGCGGCCGCCAAAGTGTTGGAAATGGGCTTCTCGACATAGACATCCTTGCCCGCGGCGCACGCCTCCACCATCATCGGAGAGTGCCAATGGTCCGGCGTCGTGATGAGGACTGCATCGATGTCCTTGCGCTCCAGTATGCGGCGATAATCGCCGTAGGCGTCCACCTTCCCGCCCATCACCTGCAGAGCCGGCTCGAGCTTGAGCTTGTTCACGTCGCAGGCGGCGATGAAGACGCAGTCCTCGTGGTAAGAGAAGGCGTGGAAATCCTGCATCCCGCGTTCGCCGGTGCCGATGATCCCCATCTGTATTCTGTCGTTCGCCCCGCGAACCGTCTGGGATACGACAGCGGCCGCGGCAGTAGTCCGCAAAAAACTCCGTCTGCTTTCCATATCGATCGAACCTTACTCCCCGGAAGTCTCCCCAGGCAATCAGACACGCGCGGGCTCGCGTCCGGGAGCGCTCTGGTCTATGATAATCCCAATATGGGAGTTCGGGGACGAAGCGTGACAGCAAAAGTTCAAGAAAGGTTAATTCTATGCGCAGGATATCGACATTCGTTTGCATGGCGGTGTTGGCATTGTGTGGCGCCGCGGTTCTGTGGATCGGGGCAGTGGGAGCGCAGGCGCCGCCGGCACAGCCCGGAAGAGGCACACCAGGCCGCGGGCCCTCGGTGACTGCCAAGAAGCACCTCCTGGTGGTGGGGATGACCTTGGGTTACCACCACGGCTCGACTTCAGACGGCATGGCCATGTTCTGGAACCTCGGAAAAGAGTCCAGTGTTTATGACACCGAGCTCAGGACCGATATGAAATGGGTGACCAAGAAACAGTTCGGGGAGGGCGAAGCCCACAATCTGTCCTTTTTCGATGCCGTCGTGTTTGTGAATTGCACTTCGGTTACCAGAGAGAAGGGCGGCTGGAACTTGGATGACGAACAGAAGGAGGCACTGGTGTCCTTCCTGCGCGATGACGGCAAGGGGATGGTTGTAGCGCATGCCTCGCTCGACGCCAACTATAACTGGCCGGACTGGGCCGATATGGTCGGCGGCTGGTTCGGGGGTCACCCCTGGGGAACCTTCAATGCGCCGGTCATCGTCGAGGACCAGACGTTCCCGGCGATGCGCCACTTTCCCAAATACCTCCGACTGGTCGACGAGATGTACTCACCGAGAGAATGGTCGCGCGACAAGGTGAACGTGCTGATGCGGTTAGACGAAACAAAGCTCGACTACGCCCACCCGGCGTACGCCCCCAAGTCAGGGGAACCGGTGGGGCGCCCGGATAAAGATCAGGCGATCGCTTGGTCGAAGATGTACGGCAAGGGACGCGTGTTCTATTCGAGCCTGGGGCACACCAAAGAAGCCTTTGACAACCCCGACATCCGCAAGATGTACCTCGAATCCGTCAAATGGGTTCTAGGCATGACCGAGGGCAGCGTCACTCCTCACCCCAAGGTGAACTAGGCTCAATTTGACCCTTGGGTTCGGGTTACGCCGGAGCTTTCCGCGGCGGAGGCGCCATGACCGGCCTCGGGCCGTAGTCGAAAAGCGCCTCTTTGATCTTGATCCCCGGCATTTCGATGCGGGACAGGTCCCCGGTTCCGATGCCGGCCGCCTGTGCCAGTTTGATGGTGTTGTCGCAATCCCCGAAGGGACTCTGTCCCCGATCCGCCAGCGGGTCGCCGCCCATTACCGCCGTCGAAACCGCATCCACGCAGACGGGATTCTTCCCCGCCAGCAGCAGACCCGGTTTGACCCATTCCACGCCCCGGTTCCAGGCACCCTCTCCAAACTTGATGGATTCGATGCCATCGACAATCGACAGGTCGATAGGCCGCGCGCCCACCTCATCGACTACGATACGCGGCACGCGGTAGCCGCCTTGGCGCGGCGTGGTCCGATCGAGTTCCTGGGGCACTCCCTTGGGGGGAGTCGAGGTTCCGTTGTGGCAGACCGGTCCTCGCTCCTGCCGGGGATTCTCGTTGCCGCTCTCGCCGCAGTCGCCGCCGTACAAGGAGCAGGGAGTGATGCCAAAGTTGTTCTTCAGCGCCATCGTCACACCGGCGGTGGCGTGGTGCTTCAGCTTCGACAACGACACGTAGACATCGCAATCCGTAAAGGAGTGGTTCAAGTCGAAGGCCGGGAAGATGTAACCGCCCGACGGCACCTTCAATCGCTTGTACTGCTTGGCCTGCCCGATGTTCTGCACATTCTCCCACTCCACCTTGCAGCCGACGTTGCTAATCGCCTTGACGTCCAGGCCGTAGCGCGCCCACAATTCCAGTTCCTGTGAAGCGGGGAAGAACGATTCAATGATGCGGACCCGCTGGGCACCCGCGTCGGACAGCAACTGCGCCAGCGCCAGCACGGTCGCCGGATGAGTGCGGTAGGGCAAGTCCGGCCGCTCCGGGAAGTTGGTTGGGTTTCCCGTGAGATTGAGCTTCACCGCCACGGTCCTTCCCTTGACCAGTCCCCCGATTCCCCCGATCTGGCTCATGAGACGGGCCATCGTCTGGAACATTTCCTGGTTGTAGGTGGCGCAGCGTGCGATGGCCACCGGCGATGTTGGCGGGACGGCGGCAAACGCCCTCCCGATCGCAACGCTGGCCGAACCAGCGATGAGTTGACGTCGAGTCATACGTACGGCTTGCATTTTCCCTCCTTGCGTACTCGGTTTTCGTTTAGATGCCGGCTGGGCTCCCGTACGGGCTGAGCCTCAAGACGAGTATATGCCCAAATTCAGGCCTTGGCTACCCAATTCACGTCATCCCGCCGCCTGTGTCTTTTCGAGAACGCAATACTTAGAAATCGCTTCTATGAATTCCCGGAGGGAACATTGCCCATTGCGAAATTGGAGGATTTCATCTACTACGTGGTAACCCAAACGGCGATAGCTTTCGAATTGTGACTCATCAAACCACTGGTCGCTCGTGGGTTCGTGTGGGAAGGCGGGGTTCTGCTTGGCGTAATTCAACACGTCGCGGGGCTCGTTGCCCGTGAGGGAAGCCTTGATGTAAATGAGAACTCCATCCTCAGCGGGCGAGCCGTCAACGGCTTTGTATCCGATGGTTCCAACTGCGCAATGCCGGGAACGCGGGGTCGTTTCCGGCGTGATGGAAAGGTCCGGGAATTCGATGTTGATGCCCATATCGATGCGAATCTTGCGGATGGCATTGCCCAGGTCGTCAAAGTGGAAGGCGGGATCAGCAGATCCATCCACCACGATAATGGTTCGGCAGCGCCGGAGCACCATTTCGTACAATCCGAGGTTTTCGAAATGGCCGCCGTCCGAGAGGTTGATCCATTCGTTTTTATCGTTGGCGAGCCCGAATGCCTCGTCGATGAAAGGCCGGATGGAATAGGTTGGACTGGTTTTGCACCAGACACCGCGTCCGGCATCTCCCGGATTTGCCGACCAGACGCCGAGCCGGGCATTGAATAGCATCATCACCATGCTCAGAAGCGGAGAAGAAGCGTAGCCCATATTCGGGTTAGCCGCAGCCCCGGAAATCGTGATGGCTCCGCCGAGAGTCACGCCGCCGAAGTAGTCGGAGGACCGCTGGTACGCGAGGCGGCAGCTTCCCGTGTGATAGCGTGTCGCGGTGAAAGACTCGGCTTTTCGCTGCTGCCATGCCAGGTTCTCTCCTTTGACGAGATTCAAGGTGACGTTTACCACGTGAAGGGGCTTGGAGGGCAACGCGGTCATCGGGACGTTGTCTGTTGGATCGAAACCCGTGAATGGGTTCGCCTTTCGATCCTTGTTGGACGCACCCAGAAAGGTGCGAATCAGCCGGGCGCGATACATGGCGTGCAGGGAAAACCTATTCGCATCGATCAGGCGGGAAAGCAGCAACGCGGGAACCGCCAGCACGGTCATCAGCAGGAATTCGATTGCCGGGGCAGGCGGATCATGCGGAGAGCCAGTGACACTTGAGGAGAGCCATGCAGCCAGGCGCGCCAGTACTTGAGTCGCCCGGGAAGGCGAATGCTGCAGGGAACTTACACTCGGCGAGGAGAGCCAGTCGCCAAGCTGCTGGCTCGCCGCCTGGTTAAAACTGGCGATCAGAGTGACCAATAGCAGCAAGAACACGGGTAAGATCAGTTTTGAGGCCAGCTTCAAGAGGAAATGGGAAATGGAGGTTGAGGGGAGGGCCTGTTCCTTCTCGTCGTTGGTGGCGGCTGTGCCGTGGCTGAACCCGATGCCACTGGCAAGCAGGCCGGCGACGACCGTCCCCACCGAATGCCACCGAATAGAATGGAGGCGCTCGGCCAGATCGGGAAGCAGCAGTATTATGCCGCTGAATCCGAAACAGCAGACAATGGCGATGAAAATCCATGCCATAGAGCGAGACCACCATTCCCGGTCTTCGTCAGTCGTGATACTGCCGGTTATGGCCACGAGCAGGACCTGGGACACTGCGAACACGCCCAGGAGCGCCGGCAGCGAGAGCCAGGCGTACAGCCGATCGTCATACAGAGCGCTGTTAGGAGTAGAAGGATCGCTGAACGCGCGAGTGACCCAGTAGCTCAATAAGCCGCCAATGGCCCCGGTGATCAGTGCAAATCCGGCGCCCTTGAGCATCCACAACGGCGAGAATGAACCGCGCTTTACCCACGCTAAGGGCATGCCGAACAAGACCCCGGCCGCCATGATAGCGACGCCGTATATGGCAAAGCCGGCGGGACTTGGCTCGGAGCCAAGATACCCTTGCCACGCCCAGTAAAGCGAGAAGCCGATGGCGGAGAGTAAAAGCGGGAGCAGCCCAAACGTTAAATATCGCCACTGCGAAAAGCGTGCGTCCCCGGCGCTCGGAAGATCGACCACCATATATGCGCCCGCCAACGAGGCCAAAGCCGCAGAGGCGATCAGAATGTAGTTGTTCTCAACTGATGGATAGGCTCCGATGGCGGCCCATAACAGGCGGGGCAGCACCAGAACCGCGGCCAAAAGCGGGAGTAGCACGAGCCAGTTCAAGACAACATTGCGCACGACCGTCGCCAGCAGCGTCCAGGTGTCGGTGGAGAAGGCCCCGATTTGCGGATTCAGGTAACTCACGAATTTCCGAAGATATCGGAGGGGCGCTGGTTCCGGCTCCCAGTCCGCCTCAGGGACCGATGCGAGCTCCCGGATCACCCCGGCGGACCGCTGCGGATGGCGCGCGGCCCAGGAAGAAAACCATCCGCCCAGATACCCTCCGCCCGAAACAGTAGAAAGATAGTCGACCTCACCCAGGAGCTGCGGAGGAGCATCGGGGGCCTGCTGCGAGACGGAGCGTGCCGCCATGCCCTGCAGGACTCCCAAACCGAATGTGGCGCTGCGGATGCCGCCTCCGGAAAAGCAAAGCGCCGTTCTTCCGCGCTTGTGGAGGCGGCGGATCAAGACCTCGCGAAATGCCAGTTCGGCCGCTTCGTACTCCGCCAGGGCGCCGCCCTCGTCCGGCGTGCCGGCGGCTTGCCACTGTGCGCGTTCTTCCCGGTAACGCCTTAGCGCTTCCAAATACTCGGAGTCTGCACTATTCTCGATCTGCTGCTCGGGTTCTATCGACCGCCAGTATTCCTCGCTCAAGACCTCCCATACGGACAAAGGCTCCGTTTCGGAGCAAGACCTCCACTTTGCGAAGTATTTCAAAATGTTCTTCATTCGGCCAACCGGCATTGTGATCGTCCTAACTACTCGAACGCGCTTCTCGCTTAAAAGGTCTTGATGAATTCGATCAGTGCGCGCTTGTCGTGATCGCTCAGCGCCGGTCCCCGGTCACTCAGCGCTTTAGCTCTCAACTGTAAGTCGGCCTTCTCCGCCGGCTCCAGATAATCCGTTCCAAAATAATGGCCGCGATTCACGACAAGGTCGGGGCATTTACTAAGGCTAAGCATGCTTTCCACCAGATTTCCAAAGACCCCCGCCGCCTGCTGGTCGGTCGGATTCGGCCCAAGTGTTTTGAGGTCGCTGTCCATCTTACGGACCAACGATAGGATTTGGCCATCTCGCTCCAATTGCTTGCCCTGGTCCTCGGCCAGCAGATTCAGATTCGACAGCAGACCCACCGGTGTGCCAGCGGGGATCGGCCCGAGTTGAATGCCTCCGGAACCGAACAACCATGGTGCATAACGCTGACTCAGTGCGAGGAGTGGCTGCAGCGCACTGGGGAGGTAACCGCTCGCAATGCGGATATAACTGCTCTTCGTCGTCCGGTCAATCATACCGGGGACCTTATCGCCCAGACTACTGTCCTTTTGGCGCGTCTCCGGCCAGAGCATTTGCTCGATGGATGCCTGGAACGATCGCATTCGGGCTTCCACTGACGGCTCCGCTTCGAACGGTCCGACCGAGTTATTCAGCAAAAATGGCGCGGTAGACCATGCACTGATCAGCGACGGCGGCCGCGTGTATCCTCGTCCCCCAGCCGGCAGCATGTATTGGCGTGGCTCGCCGGTGATAGGTTGGTACCAGGTAATCTCTCCAGCGGAGGGCAGATCCTTGTAAGACTGCGACGAGAAGTTGTCCCAGATGTTGCCTCCCAGAGCGTTAGTCGCGAGTGGGCTGCAGGCGTTAGTGTGGAGAAGCGTAACGGGCACGCGGAACTCAGCCGAAAGATAGTTGTTGTCCAGAAAATCGTCCGCGAGAACGATCCGAGTCATCTGCTCCTTGAACTCGGCTGTTTTGGTCCATTCGAAGTACTTGTTCCAGCAGGTCAGATAATCCTTGCCGTTGCAACCGTCCGGATCGAGGCCCGCGACCATCTTAGGCAGCTTGCTCGAATGGCAGCGCGCGCACGTCTCGGCAAATACGATCTTGCCGCGTGTCAGCAGCGACTTGTCTTTAGTCTGGTACTTATCGCCGCCCGGGGCGTCCTTCAGGTGGTGAGGATCGGTGGTTTTGAGAAAGAACTCGGCAGTGGCAAACGTCTGCGCTTCGGTGGCCTTGAAATACGCCGAGTTTTGCCGCGCCACCTTGATTTGGATGGGCGAAATGGGCTTGCCACCGACCAGTGGATTGAAGTGCAGCAGCCATTCCTCACTGAACGTTCCAATGTTCAGATAGACGCGATTCAAAGCTCCCATCACTCCCACGGAATCCGCCCCGTCTTTCAGAACGCGCGGTGTCCACACAGTCGAGGGCTTTTCGAAGAGTTGGGAAAGCGGACCCGTGGCCAGATAATCGTTGATCTGACGGTTATCCGGGCCGCCCCCGGCCAGCGTTTCCTTTCCCCACCGTTTCGCTTCGAGCAAACGGGTACCCACAAGATACAGTGCGTTCATGCTTCGCGGGTTGTTGATATTGTCCGTAGAGATGAGCGAAGTGTCCAGAGTTCCCGGGCGCGACGTGTGAAAGAGTTGGTACACGAAATTGCTTTCGTCCGCTGCCCAGTAGAAGATTTTGTCGATCCAGAAGTATTGGGCGCCGACGTTGGAACTTAGGTTCTCCCACTTGGGATTGTTAGGGTCGGCGGGCGGGTGGATTGGATTGGGCCCCACGTGACAAAAACCGCAGGACATTCCTACACGATAGGGTCTGACCAGATCTTTCGATTCATAGTAGCTCGGATCAGTGTAATACCTTACCGGGTCCCATTGTTTCTGCGCAGCTTCATTGAAATCGGGGTTGGGGAACAGACGCAGGCCCACTATTCCGGTGGCGTATCCATAATAGGAACCGGCGGGAATGTTCTTGCCCCGAGCGCCATACTTCACGCCCGGGTATTTCTGTTCGTTCTCGAAGGGGTCCTGAAGGCAATCGGACCGCCGCTGATCGAGCCATAGCCCGTACCTCTTGGGGTCGGGGCCGGTAGCCTTCACGAAGCAAGGCTCATTCACCAAGCCGAGGTAGGTCCAACGGTTATCGCGACTGGCTTTCAGGCCGGGGTAAGAAGAGAGGGTCTTGAGGAAATCCAGGGCCCCGGCGCTGGCTGCGGTCATCTTGTCCCAGAGCCGGTCGTTTCCCGCCGTCCACATGACCCACGTATTGCGCCCCTTGATCTCGTCGGGTGAAAGAGCGATGGGACCGTTGGGGCCGCGGTCCATGTCGCGGAGGTAGTCCTCGTCAGCGGCCTGGAAAGAATCCGCTGTCAGGCCCGCCAGTTGCGCCTCATCCTTGACATGGCCGACCCTGGGGTTCCGCCACCACGTGAACAACCACGCTCCGGCCGCCACGATTACCACCAACAACAACGCGATGAGGATCCTTTTCATATCGCCCCCTTGCGAGATAACACGATCGAGCCGCTACCCGTTCGACTCACCGACACGGCTGAAATACCGCAGCGCGCGGATCCCAGGCAAAAAGAAATAAGCGCCTCCGCGGACCTGGATAAACGGCGGCAATCCCGCGATCGAACGCCGCGCTCCAATTTCCTGCGGAATGGTGAAGTTGTCTGTCGAACCGTCCTCGCCGATGGGAGTCCGGTTCCCCAACAACGGATCGCTCTCTCCGCTGAGTCCATCGAACTTAGTGCTCATCAACCAAGCGTTTTGCACGAACTCAAACTGCCGGCTGATGTTGGCATTCAGACAGAGGAAGTGCAGGCCCCGCTTCGGATCGTCCTCGGGCGGGCTTTGAACAGCTTGGTCGGGCGTCAAGCCGGGACCGAATTCCCGGCCACGCCGGACAATGCGATGGAATCTGGTGGAAGCCATGATGTCCGTCAGCATTCCCGTCGACGCAAACCCCAACTTACTCCACAGGCGCGTCAGCCACCAGAATGGGCGGTTCGGGTAGTCCGTGTTGCGCGGGTTCGCACGGCGTATGTGCGCCCCAAACGGGCATCGCGTTCCCGCCGCATCCTGGTCAAACGTGAAGCGATTCAATTCGTCTTTCGGACTGGAACCGACACCCGGAATCGGAGTCGCGCTCAACTGCGCCAAAGGCTGTCCCGCGATGGTTCGGCCCACCATGCGCTCCGCCAGTTGCTGGCGCGCGACGGAGTTGGAACCGGTCTGGCCGTCCAGAAACTTCCAGAAGCCGCGGACGTCCTGTTCTAGAGTACGCATCACTACGAAGGTTCCGTTTCGGCCCACGTCCTTCTTGGCGGGCACATCCTCAGCGGGCAGCAAATCGGCTGTCCGCCGATCGGTGGAATCGACCAGCGGCCGGTCCATGTACCTGCCGTATTCGTTGCGATACCCCAGCAGAAACTCGCCGGCCGCTACAAGATTGCTGTATGTGATCGCGCCGCCGTCTGCATCGCGCGTGCCCTCCCAATCGAATTCGGGCTGGCTGATGCCGTCCGTGAATCCGAACGGTTCGTGACCGCCCAGGTCGCTGGTGTCCAGGCAACGAATCAATTCAAACGCGGCATCCCATGGGCCGCTTTGCACTTTGCCGCGCCATTCCGCCAGTTTGCCGGGCATGGCGAAAAGCATCACCAGAACGTCCGGCGTGTTGGTGGGACCACCCCAATCCCATGCCGCCGGGGCGCCGGCGCCCACATCCCCCAAACGCCGCGAGCGGTTCTCGTCGCCCGCCATTCCGGATTGGAATTCGGCCGAAAAACCCGCCAGCACATCGGCGGGCACGCCAAGCGCGCGCAAACCCGCCCACGTAAATGCTATCTGCAAGGCGGCGTCCGGCAGCTTTGCTTGAATCTCTGCGGTCGCCACCGGCGCCATCGAACACCAGGCGCGAGCCGCCACCTTATCCCGAATGCGAAGCAGCAGATAGCAGGCCTCAGTCATGCGCACGTAGCCGAAGCGCACCAAGCCTTGCACGTCGCTGGGATCAATGGACCGCGTTGGCACTCGATCACCTCATAGAAGCTGAACCCATTCGCGCGCTGCCTCATCGGAGAGTGTAGCCGCTGCCAAGCCCTGGCGAATGCGGCTGTTCCTCTCCAACTCAACGGCGCTCATACCTGGGTGGGCGTTGTACCAGACCTCGGTCGGGAGTTCATGCCGCCGAAGGAAGTATTTGAATTTCTGTTCGTTCGTGGCGCCGCCGGCAAGCAACCAGCGCGTCCGAGGATATCCGACGCCGTTAGAGAACACTACATTCAGGCCGAAGGAGACCTTGTTGATGAAGTCGTCCATGTAGCTTTCCAGGCTGCCATCGTAGTTACTGGCAAACAGGATACGCTTCTTGCCATCCAGAAACACCCACCGGGCAAAATGAATAGTGCGCACACGGGCCAGCCGGCCTTTCGTGTATAAGTGCCGGGCGGTCCATTCGATGACCCACAGGATATAACTCAGTACCCACCGCCGTGCGAACCCTGGCTTCATGCTGCCCATAGCGCTGAACTGGTTGGTGAACTCGTGGTCTTCCAGAATTGCCAACCGGCTGACGGCCTCGGAGTCGGGGCGCGGGGCAAATTCCGGGTCGGTCTCTTCCAAGGGACGGATACGGAAAAGCACCAGCAGAGCTACCATCGGCAGAAGCAGGATGATGAGCGCTCCAACGCCTAACAGGTGGACTGCATTGCTAATCTTCGTTCCCCAAGGCGTGGGCGCCGACGGTGTCAGCGTGAGGCGTCCGGCAGCGGTCTCGGTGTTCACAAACTGGCGCACATGCGTCCGAATCTGCTCAGCGGACTGCCCCTCGAGCGCGCCGGCGTTAGAGCCGAGATAAGTGCGGATTGCCTGCCGCAACCTGGCCTCTTCGCGAACCTGCTTCACCGTGCGCCCTCGGAAGTTCACATAACAGGTGGCCACGGGTGCGTCGTGATCCCGGATCCATCGCCGCAGTTCGGTCCCGTCCGTAAAATCGTCGCAATAGGAAAACACCCGCCGCAAACCGGGCCCCGCGCACCTTACCAGATCGGTCAGGAATTCCGCTGGGGCGCCGTCAAAATCGCAGAGGAAGGCCAGGTAGAGGGGATATTCCCGTGGTGGCAGCCCGTACAGTTGAATGTCATCCAGAGTCTGGTCGTCCAGAATTACGAACCTTGCAAAATGCAGGTTCTCCAACTCCCCAAAGGGGACCAGAGAGTTCATAGCGTTCAACTGGCCCGGAGCGAAGTTCATAGTCGCCAGCAACGCTCTCAGGCCGTCCGCGGACCTGCGGTCTACCCTGGCAGCCACCATCAAGCTAGACTGGGATATCATCTCGGAGACAGCCGCGCTATTCAGACCGATTGAAACTCCAGGCAGAAATTAATCAACCGCTTCTGCTCCCAGTACACCACCCCTAAATAGAAGTTGGGACCAATCTGGCGGATCTCATCGCGAATCCAATGCGCCACCATCGACGTCTTGGAGTAGTCCAATACGATACACTCCTTGTGATCAAACCAACTGTCGCCCTTGTAGACCTCGGCGATAATCGCATTGAAGCCCACGATTGAGATTTTGTTGGTTAAGATCCCGCGTTGGGCATCGAACGTTTTACCCTGCCACGTGAAGAGATTAATTGCTTCCGCGATTTCCTTGCAGAATACGGTGCCGGGCGCGATGATTGCCGTGCCCTTGGCAGCGCCGTCCGGAATCGCACCAGCCGGACTCTTCGTGAAAAGATCGTCTAGTTCCGCCTGGCTCATTGCCAGTAGTTGCGCAACATCCAAAGGCATGTCCCCTCCGTTCGGAAAAACAAGTGTTCAGTGAACCCTCAAATCGTATGAGAAGGATTACATGAATATTAATAGGGGCCTGAGCGAATTCGACCGCCCCGCCGACCTCACCGCCGCAATCCAGTACGTGACCAAAGGCAATAAATGGGTGCGTAACTTCCAGATCTTTCCCATGCTGACGGCGCACAGCGGGCTGCCCTTGTACATCGGGCAAAGCAACGAGAATCCCGCGCACAACGCCAGCAACCAACAGCGCCCCGACCACCTGGGCGGGGGCGTCAGCCTGTACACGCCGGGAGTTCCCAACGGCACGGGGGTTCAATTTCAAATTCCCCTTCTACAATCAGCCCAAACTCGTTCCGAATGGCTTAAGTTGACAGTACCCAGAAATTCCTGCTGGGAACGGTTTCGCATCGCCAGAGGAGTATATCATGGGCCGCCGACTGCGCGAGCTTAAGGCTGGCCGCCCCCGCGGGGCGCAACCACCGCCGAAAACAGTCCTCCCGCCCCGCCCGCGTACAGCGTGTCCGCATTCCGCCCATCCACCGCCAGCGCCAGGCTATACACCGGGCTCCCCGAGAGCATCGTCCAACTCGCCCCGCCATCCGTGCTCATCACCACCCCGCTGTCCGTCCCCACATAAATCACCGCCGAATTTACTCGAAAGCGCCCAAACCTCCGGAACTGGCGGCTGCGGGCCACCGCCACGCTGTACACGCCGCCTGACGTCACCGGCGACAGGTCGCGCCAGCTCCCTCCTCCGTCCAGGCTTTGGAACACAGTGGTCGACGTCGCCGCATATACTGTGCTCGTATTCAGCGGGTCCACTGCGAGGCCAACCGCCACGGCCGGCAGCCCTGTGCTGCTCCAACTCGCCCCACCGTCCGTGCTCTTGAAAACCCCGCTGCCCGGCGCAAACAGCGCCGCCGCGTACAACGTCCCCGGATTCTGCGGATCGATCGCCAGCGCCTGCACATATGCTCCGAAAACGCTCCCCGGCAGCCCCGCGTTCGCTGTACTCCAGCTAGCGCCGCCATCGGTGCTCTTGTACACGCCTCCATACCAGCTACCGGCATACACCGTGGTCGGATTTTGCGGATCGATCACGATCCCGGATATGCAGCCGAAGCTCGTCTTCAGATCCACCCAGTTGGCGCCGCCATCGGTGCTCTTGAACATCCCT
>Ga0116114_1000831_pt1 | contig 17947 bp, 15 predicted proteins | sample June2015DPH_10_5_FD_89823 | JGI IMG/M metagenome (GOLD analysis project Ga0116114, IMG submission 89823) | Peatland microbial communities from SPRUCE experiment site at the Marcell Experimental Forest, Minnesota, USA - June2015DPH_10_40 | ecosystem: Environmental > Terrestrial > Soil > Wetlands... | reverse complement strand
GCCGCCGCGGGCAGATAATGGTTTTCCGTGTACTCGCGGATCGCGCGGCTGGCAGAAAACTGCTGGGTCAGCCGCGCCATGCTCTCGCGGACGCGGTGCAGCCACTTCACCGGCATGCCTTCCGCGTTGCGCTCGTAGAACTGCGGGACCACCTCGTTCTCCAGCAGCGCGTACATCGCCTCGGCCTCCGCGGCGTCCCATGCCGGGTCTTCCCCATGCTCCTTGCCGTCGCCGATGGCCCATCCAACCTCCGGCGAGTAGGCCTCCGCCCACCAGCCGTCCAGCTCCGAGAGGTTCAGTCCGCCGTTGGCCAGCACCTTCATCCCGCTGGTGCCGCAGGCCTCCCACGGGCGGCGCGGCGTATTGATCCAGAGGTCCATCCCCTGCACCAGCTCCTGCGCCATCTGCATGTCGTAGTCGCTGAGGAAGACCACATGGCCGCGCACCTCGGGCCGCTGGATGAAGTCGTTCCATTTTTTGATCAGTTCCTGGCCCGGGAAATCCTGCGGATGCGCCTTGCCTGCAATCACCAACTGCACCGGCCGTTGCGGATTGGAGAGCAGGCGAACCAACCGCTCCGCATCGTGCAGCAAAAAGTCGGGGCGCTTGTAGGTAGCGAAGCGCCGCGCGAATCCAATCGTCAGCACCTCCTCCTTGAAGACCTCGGCAGCCTCCAGTTTGGGATCTCCCTCGGCGGAGAGTTGCCGCGCGTAACGTTCGTGCACGCGCGCCAGCATCGTCTTGCGCGCCTCGCCGCGCATCTGCCACAGCTCCGCGTCGGTCAGTTGCCGGACGTCCTCCGCCCTGGGCCGGTCGCCGCGCCATCGGTCGGCGCCGCACGCCTTCATCCACAGGGCATCGGCCGCGGCCGAGTCCCACGTCGGCACATGGATGCCGTTGGTGACCGAGCCGATGGGCACCTCCGCGCGCGGCCAGCGCGGAAACAGCGGCCCGAAGATCTGCCGGCTCACCTCGCCGTGCAGCTTGCTGACGCCGTTCACCTGCCCGCTGCCGCGCAGCGCAAGATAGGCCATATTGAATGGCTCCGAGGCATCGCCCGCGTTCGCCCTCCCCATGGCAAGCAGGCTCTCCACCGAAATTGCGAGTTCGTCCTTCGCATAGTGCGTCAGATATTTACGCACCAGTCCCGGGTCAAAGCGGTCGAATCCCGCCGGCACAGCCGTGTGGGTGGTAAACAGGTTCCCCGCGCGGGTGACGGTCATGGCGACGTCGAACGAGACTTTGTGGTCCTCCATATAACAGCGTGCCCGCTCCAGCACGGCAAAGGCCGCATGGCCCTCGTTCAGATGGCAGACCTCGGGCGCGAGTCCCAGCGCGCGCAGAAGCCGCCAGCCGCCGATGCCAAGAACGATCTCCTGCTTCAGGCGCATCTCCGCGTCGCCGCCGTAGAGTTCGCTGGTAATGCCGCGCTGCGCGGCGGTATTGGCGAAGTCGTTGGCGTCGAGCAAATACAGCTTCCTTCTGCCCACAAATACCTGCCAGCAGCGCAGCCAGATCTTGGCGCCGGGAAATTGAAGCTGCAGCCGCAACCACTCGCCATCGGCGCGGCGCAGCGGCTGAATCGGCAACTGCCCGGGATCGTTCACCGGATAGAGGTCGCGTTGCCGCCCGTCCGCGGCGAAGTCCTGGCGAAAGTATCCCTGGCCCCACAGCAGGCCAACCCCGACCACGGGAACGCCCAGGTCACTGGCCGCCTTCATCTGGTCGCCCGCCACATTTCCCAGTCCGCCGGAGTAGATGGGCAGCGCCTCGGTCAGCATGAACTCCATGCTGAAGTAGGCCGCCGTGGTGAGCGCCGCGCCGGCGTGCTTCTTCTGGAACCACGCATCCGCGGCATGGGCCGCGTGCTTATGGCGCAACATCCCGACCAGGCGCTGTTGAAACTTCGGCGTCGCCAGCAGGGCATTCACCTTGTCTTTGGAGACCGTCTGCAGAATGACCCATGGGTTCTGCGTCGTCTTCCATAGATAACTGTCCAGGGCCTCCCATATCTCGTCCGCCTTATGGTTCCACGACCAATGCAGATTGAGCGCCAGCTCGGTGAGCGCATCCATTCCCGGAGCCGGCTGCGTGCCGGCCTCTGGATTTGTCTGGCTGGTCTGGTTGGACTTGCTCGACTTAGGATCGCTCACTTTGTCTCCTGAACTTAAAGCATTTTGCTAATGGTATAGATCGTCGCGTAGCGAGCAAAATGCGGGGATTCTTCCCCATTCGCTACGCTCAGGGTCAGAATGACAAACTGTATTCCTCTATATCATTGGATGCTCTGGGACGGATTATGCGTGCAGCAGCGCTTCAGGACAACCGCGCGGCAAGCCACAGGCACGCGGTGAGCGTCCTGGCACTGTTAGATGCCGACGCGCCGCACTGCGTGGTATGGGGAGGGGCTGAGGTGGAGGCGCAAACTTCGCCGGAGTTTCTTCGAACTTCGCCCGGGGCAGAATGACGACGTGCGCGGTGCCGCGTTCAGGCTGCGGGTTCCAGCGAGCCTTGCTCTTTCTCAGGCCAGGGAGGCAGCAGCTTCAGCAACGCCCACAGAATGCCCAGCGGAAGAATGGTCAAAAAGATCGCCACCAACAACCCCTCCTTGGTGACCAGGGCCATCTTGTAGGTGGTGTATCCGAGAAAGCTCTTGGAGAACAACTGGCCGCCGATGACGACGTTCCAGCGCATGGCCAGAACGCCGATCTGCACCAGGCATCCGGAGATGACGTAGATGCGCCGCCGCATCAGCTCGGGCAGCTTTGTCACCTGGGTGATCGCCAGTAGCAGGATGGGAACCAGCGTTCCGATACAGATCTGGAGTACGATCTGCGAGAAATAGAGTCTGGTGTGGACCATGAAGTTCAGACTGCGGAAGCTCTCGTCCGCTTCGTAGACGCGATGGACCAGGTCCAGCATCTCCAGGCTGAAGTCGAGGATGAAGATGTAGAAGAGGTACATCGCGATGGTGTCCACGCAGGGCATGTCGATGGGCAGCTTGCGCAGCCAGGTGATGAGCATGTACAGCAGCATTACCGCGGCGATGCCGCTGACCATGGCGGAAAAGAGGAAGACCACCGGCATCAGCGGCGAGTTCCACCAGGGGTTCGCCTTGAGGGAGCCGAAGATGAAGCCAACGTATCCGTGCAGGATGAAGGCGGAGGGAATGCCCACGATGGTGACGATCCAACCCACCTTGTGGTCGATGGCCAGCGATCGCTCGCTGATATTGTCGGAGCCCAGCGTCATCGCGCGGTAGAGCAGACGCCGCCAGCCGGAGGTCGTCTGCGAGAGATGGACGATGTCGCTGCGATAGTCCAGCCAGATCTCGAAGACCAGGACCGCCATCAGGTACCACAGGTAAACGAAGCCGAACATGGCCATGGCCGACGTGCTGTGCGGCGTGAAGTACATCTCCGGCGAGCGCTCCGGATGGCCCAGGTGCAACTGCAAGGGCAGCGGCGCCACCAGCAGGAAGGAGAGCGCGGTGAGCAGCGCCAGCCGGTAGGTGGGCGCAACCGCCTTCACGTTGAAGACGCGGACCAGCGACGCCAGAATGAATGCGCCCGCCACCAGCCCCGTGATGTAGGGGTAGAGAACGATCAGCACGCTCCACTGCAGGCCGTACTCATTCGGATACATGAAGCCTTCCACACCGTTCATAGCGCTCCCCGACTTTGCTCTTCAAGCAGTTTCATCAATCTCTATCGCACCGAACCGTCCAGCTCGTTGTAGAAGACCTTTGCGCCGGTGGCCATCTGCGGCTTCAGCACCTGGACGTGGTGGGTCTTCAGGAATGCGTGAATGGGATCGTTGGGATCTTTCAGGTCCACCAGTTGTCGCGCGCCGGTTGGGCAGTTCTCGCAGCAGGCGGTGGTCAGGCCCTTGGTGATCCGGTGATAGCAGAGCGTGCATTTGTCCGCGACCCGCTTTTCCGGATGGATGTAGCGGCATCCATACGGGCAGGCCTGCACGCAGTAGGCGCAGCCCAGGCAGTAGGTCTGGTCCACCAGAACCACGCCATCCGGAGAAATGAAGGTGGCGCCCACCGGACAGACCTGGGTGCAGGGCGAATCGGCGCAGTGGTTGCACAGCTTGGGAACGAAGAAATACTTGCCCTCGTCTTCGGCAGCGGCAGAGGACCCCTCCTCGCCGCCAGCACTTCGGGCGACGGCAGGGAAGCCCTCCTTGCCGCCGTCGGGCGAGATCACCTCGGGGCTCTCCATGTGCCAGTCGGTGACGTGGTAGCGTTCCACCCAGGTGCGGAAGTGTCCATCCGGCACATCGTTCTCCGCCGCGCAGGCGCGCACGCAGTTGCCGCAGCCGATGCACTTGGGAATGTCGATCAACATGCTCCACCAGTGGTCGGTCATCTTATAGTTCGGCGACTCTTCGGGCGTTCCGGCGAGCACATACTTCCAGGCGATCGCAGCCGCGGGCAGCATGATGAGAAAATGGCGTCGGTCGAGGTTCACTTGGCTTCTCCAGTCTGAATCACAGGCCATTATGCGGCTGGTGGCAGGTCTCGCAGGGCACCCCGCCAGAGTGCTGCACCGGGTCAATCTGCGGGAACCCGCCGGGCTTGGCGGCGCTCTCCGCATGGCAGCGAATGCACAGCACGGTCGTGTTGATCTTCTCCGGCTGGATCGAAGGGTCGTCCGCGTGCTTCGCCAGCGGGCCGTGGCAGGCTTCGCAGCTCACGTTCTCGTGCTTGCCCGCCTTCTTCGCCTCGGCAATGTCCGCGTGGCAGGTCTCGCAGGTTTCGTGGCCGGCGAAGTGCATCGGGCGGGCGGCGATCTCCGCAATCGCTGCTCCGCGGTAGTGGCCATACTCTCCGAAGCTCTTGGGCACAACAAAGTGGCGGACCACAAGAAACACCGCGAAGGCGACAACGAAGAGAAAGGCAAAGCGGAAGAGATGTCCTGCATCCTTGGTGAGACTCATCGCGTAATCTTACTTCCTTCCGAATTGGGGCCTGCCGTTGCCGCTGTTGCGTGGCGGAATGGAGGAACAGCAAGCCGCGTCCGCTGCTCGTCTCCGCACCGGCAATTCATTCCTACGGGGCGGGAGAGACGCTTGTATGTGAGCCACGTCACAGCTTGGCGGGCGATGCGGAGAGGGTGCATGGAAGATGAAAAAAATGATCGTCACTCGGGTGGTGGAGTGACTATAATCACAGAGAATCATCACCCCACTTATTGGGATCGTCTCTTCATTGTGAGTGACGACGGTCACATTCAAATCACCGTTTTGCACTCTATCGTACCTTTATTGTGAGTGATGGCAGTCACATCTGATATGTGGTTTTGACTCTCTCGTGTTTCTCAACCCGCTTTATTTTTTGCCAATTTAATCGGTGCTTTCTTTAGCAACCGGAACGAAGTCGCAGTCATCGAACACAAGAACCAAGAACCAAATTGCAATTCATGGGCGACCAGTCTGTGCGGAGGCTCTCCGCGGAGGGGCTGAATGAAACGGATTTTCCTGTATGTGGCATTGATCGCGTTGCTGCCTGGGCTTTCGAACAGGGCCGGGCTTCTCTATGCTGCGGGGGCAAAACAACAGGCGGCTGTGGCGCAGAAAGCGGCCGCTCCCAATCCCACCGACTTTGTCGGTTCGGAAATGTGCGCCGCCTGTCACGCCGATGTGGCCAAGAAGTTCAGCAGCAATCCTCACTCGCGGCTCGCCCTGATGCACAATGGCACGGGCGCCACCTGCGAGAGCTGTCACGGGCCGGGCCGGGCGCACGTCGAGAGCGGCGGCGACGTCACCAAAATCAAGCAGCTCAGCAAACTTTCGCCGAAGGAGATCGACGAGACCTGCCTGGGCTGCCACGCGGGCGCGCATCCCAACTTCGAGCGCTCTCCTCATGCCAGGGCCGGCGTCAGTTGCACCAGCTGCCATAGCGTGCATAACGGAGACACGGAGGCGAAGCTGCTGAAGGCCGCGCAGCCGCAACTTTGCTTCCAGTGCCACACCGATGTGAAGCCGGCGTTCGACATGCCCTTCCATCACAAGGTGAACGAAGGCCTGGTGAAGTGCAGCGACTGCCACGACGTTCACGGGACCTTCGGCAATAACAACATCCGATCCACAGCCGACCAGAATGCGATCTGCACCAAGTGCCACATGGAGAATCGTGGGCCCTTCGTCTTTGAGCATGCGGCAGTCAAGACGGAAGGATGCCTGGGTTGCCACACTCCGCATGGCTCTCAGAACGCCCGCTTGCTGAATGTGCCCAACATCAATCAGCTATGCAACCAGTGCCACAGCCCGGTCTCCGGCGATACGGTCCATGGGATGAACGCAGGATCGGCAGAGGTTGTACCCTGCATCAGCTGCCACACCATGATTCATGGGTCCAACATCAATCCGGCCTTCTTAAGGTAATGAAGTTCGCCGCGCCGTCCAAGCCAGCATCGGATGGCGCGGCCCATAACCCGCAGCAAGTGTTGCAACAGGTCGAAGGATTCAAAGCTGGCAATGTTTTCTTTCAATGAGGCTTGAGATGACGAAAAAACACGGGCTCTCTCTGCACCCCACGGAACATCTCTCTGGCGCGACCATTACGCGGTTGGCGGCGAGCATCGGGTTCGCCATACTTCTGCTGACGACGGTCGTCTCGCTCGCTCAGACTCCACCGGCGCCTGCAGAGGCGGTGCAGAATGGGTATGCGATCCACGAGACGGCGGACCTGGGCGGCCACCTGGTTGGAATCTCCGGCAGCGGATCCATGTACGACACGCTGGTCAACATACAGTCCGGGCCGCGGGTGCTGGGCCAGACCTTTACCATGCATGCCGTCGAGGGCACAAAGCATCCCCTGCTGGATTCGCTTTCGGCCTTCAGCAGCGGGTTTGGCGGCGATCCCTACAACTTCGCGAAGCTGAACTTCTCCAAGGGCAAGCTGTATGAGTTCTCGGGGCTGTTCCGCCGCGACCGCCAGTACTCCGACTACGACCTGCTGGGCAATCCGTCGATTCCCTCCGGAGTGACGATCCCCTACGGATTGGTCAATAATGTTGCGACCGCCGCATCCGTTGCATGGCCGCAGGTGGAACAATCGCCCGTGATGTTCAACACCGTGCGCAGAATGACGGACACCAACCTCACGTTGTTGCCGCTCTCCAAGGTGAGCTTCCGCGCCGCATACTCGCAGAATGTCTTCCAGGGCCCGACTCTCAGTCCGGGGCGATCGACCGGCAAGTTTGATTCCCTGCTGGCGGAGTATCAGCGCAACAGCACGGACGATTTCACGGGCGCGATCGACTGGAAACCGGTGCAGCACACCAGAATCACGTTTGAGGAGCAGGTCACCCACTTCAAGACAGGCTCCTACTTCACCCTGGCGCCAGGCTCCTTCATCGCGCAAGAGGCGGACGGCACGCCGGTCTCGATCGGCAGTTGGTATTCTACGGCGTCGCCCTACCCGATCTCTTCCTGCAATACAGGCAGCATGGGCGGTGCATACACCAACTCAACCAACTACACCATCTTCTCGGCGCCGCAGACCCCCGGCGGCCTGCCCATCATCAATCCGGCCTGCGATGTCCTTACCAGCTACCTGCGCTCTCAGCCCACGCGCACGATCATTCCCACCGAGATGTTGCGGCTGCAGAGCTCGAGCCTCAGGAACATCGCGCTGAACGGCGACTTCCGTTACTCGGTAGGGAACAGCACGGTGGCCAATTATTACGAGAACTGGACGGGGCTGGATGGTGTGGCCGCTACCAAGGCCGGAGTCACGCCGGCTTACCCCGCTCAGGCAATCCGTTCGGCGACGTTTACCGGCGCTACGACCGCACAGAGGCGGGTTGTCGCTTTCGATTTTGGCATGACCTGGCAGGCGACGAAGACGTTCTCCCTCTCCGATCAGGTGGACGCCTCCAATCTTCACCAGCCAGGCAACGCGAACATCACTCAGGGAATCACTCAAAATACAACGACCGATCCAAATCAGACCATCAACTACTCGGGCCCGCTGGGCCCTGGATCCGCTTTCACTATCTCAGGCAACCCCAGCGGCGTGCCGCTCTACGCCTACTTCGGCCAGAGGTTCCTGACCAACAATGCGACCGCGAGCTGGGACGCGTCGTCTCGAGCCACGCTGTCACTGACCTATCGCTACCAGGCGCACACCATTATCCAGACCAGTGGGACCGGGCCCCTGGAAAACCTTATCGGCATTGACGAGAATGGCGGAATCTTCAACGCCGCCCTGCGCCCCACCAACCATTGGAACCTCAACGGCACGGTCGAAGCGCTCTACGCCGACAACGTCTTGACCCCGTTGGGCGCGCGCCAGACGAGGCACTACAGAGTCCACACCATGTACCGGCCCAAGCCGTGGGCAACCGTATCCGGCGCCTTCAACGACCTGGAACGGCATAACAACACCAACAATACGGGCACGCCGTCCGCGGACGGGCCGCTACAGCATGTCGATCACAGCCGGTCGGTGAGCATGGGCGTTGTACTGTCGCCCAATGAGCACTACAGCCTGGATGTGAATTACTCTTATTCGGATGTTTATACGGCGACCAACATCTGCTATTTGTCGGGCGCTACCAGCACTCTGCCCGGCGTTGATACGGGCGTAGCCTGCCCCGACAAGAGCGGGGACTTCCTTGGCAGAGACTTCATGGATGCGCCGACGCAGTACGCATCCTTTGGTCTCACCTACTCCCCGAACAAGGTGGTCCGCACCGCTGCGGGATATCGCATCAGCTCAGTCAGCGGCAACCAGTTCTTCAACGTTGCACAAGAGGTCAACGGTTCGCTGCAGTCGGCCTATCAGTCTCCCTATGTAAACCTTGCTTGGACGGTGCATCCGGGACTGATCTACAGGGCGGAGTACAACTACTTCGGCTACGGAGAAGGCGGCCCTTCCGGCGCACCCTTATGCAGCAGCGCGCCGCCTGTGAGTGGCGTGGGCGTGACGCCCGTGTTGCCCACATCCTTTTCCTGCAGCTCGAGTCAGTTCGGCCCGACCGGCTTGACGGAACCCTCTTCCGGCCTGAGCGCGCCGCGCAACTTCCACGCCAATAACGTGACCTTGTCCATGCACTACGAGTTTTAATCGCTGGGCCATTTGTTGAACGAATGAGATAGAATCGCGGGGAAGCAACCAAGGAGATTGCCCATGAAGATTCGGACTGGAATTGCAATTGCCGTGATGATGGCGGCCACCACCGTGACAACCGCCTTTGCACAAGGTCCGGGAGCGGACACCTTCAAGGCCAAGTGCGCGATGTGCCACGGCGCAGACGGCCTGGCAGCCACCCCTGCGGGAAAGGCGATGCAGGTCCCGCCCCTCAAATCGCCGGCACTGGTCAAGGCGACCACCGCGGACCTGATCGCCGCGACCACCAACGGCAAGGGTAAGATGCCGGCCTACACTGGCAAGCTGACCGATGCGCAGATCAAGGATGTGGTCGCCTACATCCGCACCCTGCAGAAGTAGTAGACGCGGCTGCGGCGCGTGTGGACGGATGCGCCTGGCCGGATTGCAGTGGCCGGATGCGTGTAGCCGGATGATTCTTGGGTGAGCTTTGCCAAGGGAGGGCCTGAACCAGGGTTCGACGTTCTCTTGGCAAAGCTCTTCCGTATTTAGAGCTTCCTTTCAGCATTGTTTGAGGTCGGCATGTCTCTGTTCGGTAAGTTGGAGAAGGTCCTTCGGCCAGTCCTGTTTTATGGCAACAACTGGATCAGCCTGATCGGCGGCGCTCTGACCAGCGCGTCGGCCTTTGTGCTGGTCGGCTTCTGGGTCGTCAGTTTCTTCGGGCATGGCGGGTCCGCCAACCCCTACCTGGGAATTATCTTCGACCTGTTTCTGCCCGGCCTCTTCATCCTCGGCCTGGTCCTGATTCCCATCGGCATCTGGCAGCGGCGAAGGCATCTGACGGCGATCGGGGAGCTGCCCTCGGTCTATCCCCAGATCAACCTCAAGGACCCGGTCTTCCGCCGCGGGATCGAGATCGTCATTGCGGCCACGTTCATCAACTTCGTCATCGTGGGCACGGCCAGCTATCGCGGCGTCTCCTACATGGATTCCGCGAACTTCTGCGGCCAGAGCTGCCATGTGATGGCCCCGCAGTGGGCCGCGTACCAGGTCTCACCGCACTCCAACGTGGCCTGCGTGGAGTGCCACATTGGCTCCGGCTTCTCGGCCGCGGTCGAGGCCAAGGTGAACGGGACGAAGCAATTGGTGGAGGTGACGCTGGGCAACTATCCGCGTCCCATCCTGGCCCCGCTCTCCGTGCTGCGCCCGGCGAGGGCAACCTGCGAGGCGTGCCACTCGCCGACCCGCTTCGTGGGCGAGAAGCTGCTGGTGGAGACGATGTACGGCGATGACGAGAAGAACTCCGTAACCCGCACCGTGCTGGCGCTGCACCTGGGCGGAGTGGACTCGCTCTCGCACCTCAGCGGAATCCACGGCCATCACCTCGACCACTACGAGTACGTGGCCACCGACTCCACCTATCAGACCATCATCGCGGTCAACAAGCACAACGCGGACGGCTCCATCACCCAGTTTGTAAGCTCCGACTGGAAGGGGCCGGTCAAGGGCGTCACCCGTCAGATGGACTGCATGGACTGCCACAACCAGGCGACCCACATCTTCCAGACCGCCGAGGACGCCATCGACGAGGTGATGGTGGATGGCACCCCCAGCGCGGGCCTTCCCTTTGTCCACAAGGAGGGGCTGCAACTGATTCAGGCGGAGTACGCATCGCAGGCCGAGGCGGCCACGAAGATCACCTCGGGGCTGGACGACTTCTACCGCACCCAGTATCCGGCGGTGTGGGCGGGCCAGCGCGCTCAGGTGGACGCGGCCGCCAGGACCCTGGTCGCCATCTACCGGCGCAACGTCTTCCCCGAGATGAAGGTCGCCTGGGGCACCTATCCCAACGGCATGGGGCACAGCGCGCCGGGGCACAATCCATCCCCCGGATGCTTCCGCTGCCACGACGGCAACCACACCTCCAAGGACGGCAAGACCATCACCAACGACTGCTCGGTCTGCCACAATCTGCTGGCGGTGGACGAGGCCAACCCGAAGCAGTTGGCCGACCTCGGCCTGCAATAGTGGTTGGCTCCTCAACGCGACGGCATCGCTCAGGGATTTAGAATAGTGAGATGAGCGACCCTAAGGTAATTTCTCGGAAGGTGGCGGAGTCGCAGGCGGAGCGCAGCGAGATCATCTTTCCCGCGGACACCAATGCCATTGGAAACCTCTTTGGCGGGCGGTTGATGCAGTGGATCGACCTGGTGGGCGCGGTGGCCGCGGTGCGCCACTCGCATGCCATCGTGGTGACGGCGAGCATGGACCACCTGGACTTCGTCGCCCCGGTGCATGTGGGCGACCTGCTGATCCTGAAGGCGAGCGTCAACCGGGCCTTCCACACCAGCATGGAGATCGGCGTGCGCGCCATGGTGGAGGACGCGCGCGGGCAGACGCTGCGCCACGTCTCCACGGCCTATGTGACCTACGTTGCGGTGGACCACGAGGGGCATCCCATCCCCGTGCCCTGCGTCATCGCGGAGACCGAGCACCAGAAACGCCGCTTCGCCGATGCGGGCCGGCGCAGGGAGATGCGCGGCGAAGAGACGCAGCGGGCCAGGGAGGTTCGCGCCGCGCTGGGGGCCGGGTGGCACGTTTGAAGGTTGCCGGTTGTCAGTTGTTGGTTGTTGGGTGCAAGCGCGCGCGGGCCTGAATTCACGGAGGAGAGAGTATGGGACATACAGGAGCAGGAGTGCCGCAAGGCCCGCAGCCATTGCCGGGTGTGGCGTATGTAGTTGCCGTGGGCAGCGGCAAGGGCGGCGTCGGCAAGACCACCGTCGCGGTGAACCTGGCCGTGGCGCTGGCCAAGCTGGGCCATCGCGTGGGTCTGCTCGACGCCGACATCTATGGCCCCAATGTTCCCATCATGATGGGCATGACGCGAGCGCCCAGCATGGTGGGCGAAGACCGCATCGGAACGCTCGTGGCGCATGGCGTCAAGTTCATCTCCATCGGTCTGCTTGCTCCCGGTGACAAGCCCATGGTGATGCGCGGGCCGATGCTGCACCAGATCGTCCGCCAATTTTTACAGCAGGTTGCATGGGGCGAGCTGGACTTCCTGATCGTGGACCTGCCGCCGGGCACGGGCGACGTGGTGCTCTCGCTGGTGCAGACCGTGCCGCTGACCGGCGCGGTGGTCGTCTCCACGCCCAGCGACGTCAGCCTGCAGGACGCGCGCAAGGCCATCGAGATGTTCGCCCAGGTCAAGGTCGAGGTCATCGGCCTGGTGGAGAACATGGGACGCTTCACCTGCCCGCACTGCCATCAGGGGATCGATATTTTTTCCAGCGGCGGCACGGAGCGCACGGCTGGGCAGTTTGGGCTGGAGTTCCTGGGCTCGCTCGACCTCGATCCGGCCATCCGCGAGGGCGGCGACCGCGGGCTTCCGGTGGCGCTGGCCGGACCGGAGAACGCAGGGGCCAAGCCGTTCTTCGAGGTGGCGCGCAAAGTTGCTGCGCGCGCGCAGGAGATTGCGGCCGGAAGCGAGCAGATCCTGGAGATCAGTTGAACGAATTTATGCGAAGCGCAGGCTGACCTTGCCGGCGTGGGCAAACTCGACCTCGACCAGCGAGCCGGGACGGGCGGGCGTGTTGCCGGTCCAGCTTCCGGTGGTGATCCACTGGCCGGCCTTGAGGCCTCCGGTGCGCGCCGCGCCCTCGTTGGCGAGGAAGGGAAGCAGGCGCATGAGGTCGCCCGAGGTGTTGGAGCCGGTGCGCTCCACCTGCACCTTGCCGTTGATGGAGAGCGTCACAGTCTCTTTCTTGAAGTCGATCTTCTTCCAGTCCTTGCAGGCGGGGCCGTGGATGAATCCGCCGTGCATCTGCAGGTCGGCGAGCATGGAGAGGTGCGCAGCGGCCTTGGGATCGATGAGGCCGGACTCCAGCTCCTCGATGATGGGATGGCAACTGGCGATGGCGGCGACCACCTCATCGCGCGTATAGGGCTTGGCGCGCGGAGGCAGGTCTTTGCCCAGCAGGAAGGCGATCTCGGCCTCCAGAACGCGATAGCGGAAGCGCGGGCCGGCCAGCAGCGTGCCGCTGCGGGCCATCCAGGCCAGCGGCATGGGCGCGAAGAAGGGCGTGGCATCGGCCGAGCCCGCGCCGATCTTCCATCCGCCGATGGGCCCGAAGGCGGTGGCGATCATGCCGTGGATGACGGCAGCATCTTCCAGCGACTTCGGCTGCAGTTCAGGCGGAAGGTCGGCGATAGGCTTGTGGTTGCGGCGTGCGTTGATCAGCAGGTTGGCGGCTTCCAGGAGGTGTTGCATGCGCGCTTGGGTCATGATGGTACCAGTGTCGCTCAAATGGGCGGACAGTGTCATGAATTTTTCAATGGAGGAACGACGAAATCCCTAGAGCCTGTTATGAATTTAAAATTCAGCCCATTGAAAATAAATGGCTTGCGCGGATTATTCGTTATCTTGTCTAAGTCTATAAAGAATTGAATCAAAATTGTTTGCGCAACATCCATATTTGCGCAACATCCATAACGGACACTAGGGGGCTGTCCTAGATAATTCCCCAGTGAAGGAGGAAATCCATAACAGCCCCTAATTTTTTTCGTGGCTCTAGTATTACATCTCTTGCCTGATTTCCGCCGCAGTGCGATGACTTACCATTGCGATTTGTTAACCGTCGTGCAAGCAGTGAAAGAGGAGGAACCATGCCAACAGCACAAGATGTGAGGGCCCAGCTCGAGAAGGATGGAATTTTGACGGCGACGTTGAGCAACTCCATTCTTTCGCCGTTTGATGGCACCGGCACGAACCTGTACCTGCTGACATTCCATACGTTCATTCCTTCGGAGATTCAGTTCTATTCGTACGGCGCGACCGTCACGATTCAGGTCGAGTACCTCTACACTGCGGGGGGCACACCAACCGAAACCAAGTTCACATTGACGGCAGGGCAATACCAGATTAAAACCACTCCACCGGGTGTGAAAAGAATCAATGCAGCTGTTCAAAGCGCCACGGTTACGAATCCGTCCTATGCGTATCTCTGCACGACGTTTCCTGGCTAGAGCCTGTTATGAACTTAAAATCCAACCCATTGAAAGTAAATGACTTGCGCGGATTATTAATAATTTCGTCGAAGCCTATAAAGCATTGAATCAAAACGGTTTACGCAACGTCCATAGGAGGCCCTAGCGCCGCCGTTCCCGCCGCCGCGCCCGAACAAAGCTGCTCACCGAGAAGTAACCGAAGACCGCCAGCATCGCCAGCGAGCCAAACAGTTGGCGATGTCCGGCCGCGGTGGAATGCCACTCCCCGCGCCAACGCCACACGCCGCCTGCGGCAAAGAGCGCGAAGATCCCGAAGAAGACGCCCACAACCTCCAGCCACAGCACCCCCCAGAGGCGCACAAACGTTTTCCATGCCGTTTGGCCAAAGCGCCGGCTGCCGCGCCGCAGCCCCTGCCTGGCTCCACGCGCCTGGACGACGGTCTGGGCCGCGCGATGGGCTGCCTTGCCGGCCGCCGACTGGGCCGCCGACTGGGCCGAGTTCGCTGTCTGGAGGGTCTCCGTCTGGGTTGCCGTCTGGGGCGAGTCTGCCGCCGGGCGCGCATGCGGTCTGGGCGACGCCGCACCGGAAATTGTCCCCGCGCTCGCGCTCTTGCGCGAGGGATTCTCCGCCGTGGCCGCGTCCACCGCAGCCGCCACCGTTTTCACCGCCTGCCGCGCTCCGAAGCCAAGCGCACGTCCGAAGCGAACCACGTCCATGCTCGAAGTGTAGAGCAATTTCACGCTTCATGTGGCCTTCACAGGATTGCGCAAGGCCGTCTTCCCTGAGGAAAACCTGCCGGCAAGTGGCATTGCGGCAGCTTTCAGCGCGGCGTATCCTAGACCTCAGAGTCAGAGAGAACGAACCGCAATGCCGTTCCCGCCGGTTGGGGTCTTCGCAGGGCAGGGAATACACGATGCGGTCGAATCGCAAGCTGGATTTAAATCCCAGGGCAGCGCGGAGGCGGCATTGAATCCAAAAGTGAAGAACCTGATCCAGAAGCTGGGAGAGGCAATCCACGAGTCTGTCTCCGAGTCGGAAAGCATCGCGGGCGTGGTGAAGAACATCCGCGACCAGGGCTTCGACGTTCTACTCATGCTGGAGGCCACCATCGGCCTCAATGAGGTCGCAGCCGAGTCCGGCGAAACCTCGGACCCCGCCACGGAAGTTGCGATCGGTCCCTTTACCCGCCACGACCTCAGCTTCCTCAAGTCCCTGCGCATCACCCTACCCGAGTCCGATTCTGAAGAGCACTCCGACGGCCTCGGCATCGGTTCCTCTGCCGATTCGCCCTCGGGCCCTTCATCCGACGCATAGCAGTCAACCGTTCCTACCGCACTGCACACGGTCTGCGCCGTCCGCGCCACCTCTTCGCGCCCATGGGAACTGCTTCCGGTCCCACGCACCCGGCCTCGATCGCGCTCCCGGCCGCCTGTGCGCCCGCCCCCTGCACAAAAGAAACACACGCGTGGTAGACTCTCGATTCGCACCACTCGCGCTTGGGGTTCGATGGTTCCGCTCTGATATTGTCGTAGGCAGAGGCTCACTTCGCTTTCCAGGGGTTGGACGATGAGAGACACACTCGGTGTGCTGCTTGCAGGTGGCACTGGCGAACGGCTTTTTCCCCTCACGCGCGATCGCGCCAAGCCCGCGGTCCCCTTCGCCGGCCAGTACCGCATCATCGACATCACACTGTCCAACTGCATCAACTCCGACCTGCGCCACGTTTACATCCTCACGCAGTACAAGGCGCTCTCGCTCAACCGGCACATCCGCGAGGGCTGGGGCCCGGTGGTGGCCAGCGAGCTGGGCGAGTTCATTGAGATTCTTCCCCCCATGCAGCGCGTCTCCAAGTCCTGGTACCAGGGCACCGCCGACGCGGTCTACCAGAACATCTATTCCATCGGCTCCGAGGAGCCGCGCCATGTCCTCATCCTCTCCGGCGACCAGATCTACAAGATGAACTACGGCCGCATGCTGCAACAGCACAAGGACTCCAGCGCCGACGTCACCATTGCCACCCTGCCCATCGCGCCCAACGAGGTCTCCCGCTTCGGCATCGTCGAGGTCGCGCGCTCCGGCGAAGTCACCGGATTTGTCGAAAAACCCGAGTCCACCCAGATCCGCTCGCCCTTCGACCCCAACTTTGTGGATGCCTCCATGGGCATCTACCTCTTCAACACCGACATCCTGCTGCCCGAGCTCATCCAGGACGCCGAAGACCCCGACTCCACCCACGACTTTGGCCACGACATCCTGCCCAAGCTGCTGGGCCGGGTCAAGATGCACGCCTTCAACTTCGTCGACGAGAACAAGCAGCGCGCCCTCTACTGGCGCGATGTGGGGACGCTGGAAGCGTACTACGAGGCCAACATGGACGTGGCCGGCATCACCCCCATCTTCAACCTCTACGACAAGAGCTGGCCCATGCGCACGCGGCCCTACCAGTACCCCCCCGCCAAGTTCGTCTTCGGCGAACCGGGACGCACCGGCATGGCCATCAACTCCATCGTCTGCTCCGGCTCCATCGTCTCCGGCGCGGTGGTGCGCAACTCCGTCGTCAGCCAGGACGTGCGCGTCAACTCCTACGCCGACGTGGACTCATCCGTCATCTTCTCCCACGTCAACATCGGCCGCCACTGCCGCATCCGCCACGCCATCATCGACCGCGACGTGCACATTCCAGATGGCACCGTCATCGGCTACGACCCCAACGAGGACAAGAAAAACTACTTCGTCTCCGAGGGCGGACTGACCATCGTCACCCGCGACTACTCGGTCTACGAGAACCCCGTCAGCCCCGAGTTCCTGCAGCAGGGCAATAACGGGTAATCCCCCAGAGCCACACAAACTGGGCTCCCCATTCACGCGGCATTATCGCGATGACTGGGACGTGCACCCATGAAGTCGTCATTCTGGCCTGAACGAAGCCGGAAAGTCACGCGTTCACGCATACCGTAAATGACCCATTATCCAAAGGGCTTTAGCCCCGGAGGGCCTGAGCTACGCCGCTAAAGATGGCGTGGCCCAAAGTGCAGCCACCACACCACGCAGCTCGCCCCCAGGCAATAAATCCCGAACCAATACCAGCGGCCGTTCTCCAGCCAGTTGCTCAGCCACTTCAGCGCCACCAGCCCGGCCAGGAACGCGAACACCGCGCCCAGCAGGCTGATACCGAGTACCCCGGGTACTTCGCCAGGCGCTCCGGGCATGGACCCGGCCGCCGGCGAATGGAGGGAATGCACCAGGCGCATCGCCTCGCGGCCAATCGCGAACGGCGTAATCACCACCGCCAGCGCAAAGCTGAAGCGTTCCGACCGCCGTTTACTCGCGCCAGTCAGCATTCCGGCGGAGATGGTCGCGCCAGAGCGCGAAAAGCCGCGGAAGGGAAGGCATAGCCCCTGCACCAATCCCATCCAACCCGCCTGCCGCATGGTGACGCTGTCGGCCGGCCGCCGCGTAATGCTCAACGTCGCAGCCTCCTTCGCCGCCGCCTGCGCTTCGTCCAGCTTCTTCTCGCGCAGACCTGCGATCAGGATCAGAATTCCCGCGCAGGCCAGCGCCGGCGCCACCAGGTCAAGCCGCCCGAAGAGGTCTTCGATCTCTGCCCTGGGCGCGCCCTTGAACATCGTGTGCTCGACCAGCTTGATCAGCGCTTCGCCAACGATTCCCGTCAGCGCCGTCGCATAGACCAGGCGCAACGCAAACCGCTTGAATGCGTCCGCCGAGGCAAAGTAGCTCTGCCTCCACTGCCGCCAGAAGTACGCAATCACCGCGAACATCGTGCCGGTATGCAGCATTACCAGAAGCAGCGTCATCTGCGGCGTCGAGGGGTCCAGCCCCATCAGCTTCTCGGCGACAACAACGTGGGCGGAGCT
>Ga0116114_1000830_pt1 | contig 17951 bp, 12 predicted proteins | sample June2015DPH_10_5_FD_89823 | JGI IMG/M metagenome (GOLD analysis project Ga0116114, IMG submission 89823) | Peatland microbial communities from SPRUCE experiment site at the Marcell Experimental Forest, Minnesota, USA - June2015DPH_10_40 | ecosystem: Environmental > Terrestrial > Soil > Wetlands... | reverse complement strand
GTGTCGACGTTGACGATGCGATAGCCCGCGGTTGCAACCTCCTCCAGCGCCGTCTGCAGGAAGACGCTGGAGGCAGCGCCCTTCCAGCGCGGATCGTTGGGAGGAAAGAAGCTGCCGATGTCGCCCGCCGAGACCGCGCCCAGCAGCGCATCGGTGATGGCGTGCAGCAGCACGTCGCCGTCGGAGTGGCCGGCGAGGCCTTCGGTGTGCTCGATGGCCAGTCCGCCGATGATGAGCGGAATGCCCGCCTGGAAGACGTGCGAGTCAAAGCCGTAGCCGATCCGCATACTCACGAGAGCACCTCAGCGTCTACTAAAGGCTTAACACCGATCGGCACCGATGAAACCGATTTTTCTTTAGGTTTCTTGAGTTCGTTATCCATCACCAACCGTTTGAACCGGGGCTTCGGTCCGAAGTTCATCAACAATGCAACCTCAATCTCTGTAGCTCTCAGATAGTGTAAGGTCTGCGATTCGTGTTCACGAACAAGCGCTTCACAGGCTTTCAATTCAATCAGAACAACATCATTTACAACCAAATCAGCCCTGAAAACTCCAACCAACTCACCGCGAAACCAAACCGGAATCGGCATTTCGGTCTGAACCTTCAATCCGGCCTGGCCTAAAGCAAGCCGCATTGCCTCACGATAGACCGACTCAAGAAACCCACAGCCCAACTCGTTGTAAACATCGTAAAAACACCAATGATCTTCTGCGTAAGATCATCATGCTTGCCCCGAAGTTGTCTTTCATTAGTATCCATCTTTGTCCTGGATCGGTGCTCGTCGGTGTCCATCGGTGTTAGGTCTTTCCCTGTCGCAGGTAGAACTCGGCCAACTCCAGGTCTCCGTGCTGCGTGATCTTGAGGTTTCTGGCCGTGCCCGCAACCACGGCCACCTCGATGCCGGCGCGCTCCAGCAGGCTGGACTCGTCGGTGCCCACGAAGCCGTCTGCCTCGGCCTCGGCGAAGACCTGCCGCAGCAGCCCGCAGCGCGCTCCCTGCGGCGTCTGCGCCTGCACAATCCTCTCCCGCGGAATGGTCGCGGTCACGATGGCGCCGTGCGCTGTGCGTTCCACCTGCTTGATGGTGTCCACCGCAGGCAGGCCGACGATGGCCGCGCCGTGCTCGGCGACGGCATCGATGGTGCGCTCGATGGTGGCTGCGTCGATCAGAGGCCGCGCCGCATCGTGCACCAGCACCACGTCGTCGTCGGTGCAGCCGTTCTCGGCGACGAGCAGCGCCAGCGCGTTCGAGACCGACTGCTGGCGCTGGTCGCCCCCCTCGACCACATGGACTTTGTTGCCCAGTCCGAAGTGGGCAATCTGCGCCTGCACGCGCTCGATCTCCGTCCCGCGCACCGCGACATAGACGGCCTGCACGCGCTCGACCGCGAGAAACGCGCGCAGGCAGTGCACCAGCACGGGCACGCCTGCAATGGTTAGAAACTGCTTCGGAGTGGACGCGCCGCCCACACCGCTGCCCACGGACATCCTCGTCCCAATCCCAGCCGCCGGAAGAATCACAAAGACTCGCATAGCCCACGAAGTATAACAAGAGTGCCGCGACTTGAGCCGTAAATCTGCCGCCAACCACATCCGCAGCGGCGTCGCGCAGTACCATAAGTCTCGATGGCAAACCGCGAGCCCACGCTGAACCGCAGCCACATCCTCCCCGGAGACCGCATCTGCGCCGCCGTCTCCGGAGGCGCGGACTCGGTGGCGCTGCTGCTGCTGCTCGACGCCGCCAACGCGCAGCCGCGCAACGCGCTCGGCGTGGGACTATCGGCGGTCCACGTCCACCACGGCATGCGCGGCGCCGACGCCGATGCCGACCTTGCGTTTGTCGAGGCGCTCTGCGCGCGTCTTGAGGTTCCGCTGCATATCCGCCACGCCAGCGTTCCCGGCCGCATTGCCCATTCGCGCGCCACCGGCCAGCCCGAGACCATTGAGGAGGCCGCGCGCAACCTGCGCTACGACCACTTCCGGCAGCTCATCGCCGAGGGCCACGCCGACTCGGTGCTCACGGCGCACACCCTGGACGACCAGGCCGAGACCGTCCTGATGAAGCTGCTGCGCGGAGCCTGGACCGAGGGATTGAGCGGCATCCATCCCTGCCTGCTGGTCGAATCCAGCCCAAGTTCCGGCTCAAAGCTCACACCTCAGGGCCCACAGATCAAGGCCCACGGTCCACAGCCCGCAGATCGCGTTCCCGTGGGCACCGGCAGGATTCTGCGCCCGCTGCTGGCCGTCCGCCACGCCGACCTTGTCGCCTTCCTCGAATCGCGCAACCAGCCCTGGCGCACAGACTCTTCCAATGCAGACCAGGCCTTCACGCGCAACCGCATCCGCCACTGCGTCCTGCCCGTTCTGCGCGCGGAGAACCCCGCCATCGACCAGGCGCTGGCCAACCTGGCCGAGTTGGCGCGCGAGGACGAGGCGCGCTGGCAGACGGAACTCAGCCGCATCTTGTCGCAGCTCCTGCTGCCCGGCAAACCCGTCCGCGGAGGGGGACGCGCGGTGAGCACCGCGCCCGGCGAATCCGACGCCAGCTCCGTCGCCCTCGAGATCGACCGCCTGCGTGTGCTGGACCCCGCGCTGCGCCGCCGCGTGGTGCGCGCCGCCGCACGTCAGCTCGGTGCGCGCCTCAGCTTCGACGAGACCGCACGGCTGCTGGCGCTGGCCGGCCTCTCGCCAGACTCGAACCCCGAAGACCGCCCTGTCGCCGCGCGCCGCGGCTCCAGGCTCCACCTGCCTAGCCAGTTGCGCGCAGAGCGCTCTGCGCGCGAACTTCGCCTCTTCCGCGAAGCTCCGCCGAAGGGCCCGAAGAACAGCTAACCGCTCTAACCCCTTGGGACGCGCTTATCCGCGAAGCATCGAGAACGCCATGAAGTGGTCAAATTGGGACAAGCTGGCGCTGAACTCCATCTGCTTTGTAACCGTTTCTCTGCATCATTCCGCCCCCGCTCAGAGTAGAATCTTTCTATCTGACGCGCACCGGCGCTGGGCCGGGAGGGCAACTTCAGCCGATGACCTGGAACCTATAGTCCAGTGTGAGCGTCTAACAATGAGCAGGTGCCGGCGCGCAAGCGTCTGCCTGCCAGGTCGATGGCCGCACCGTAGTGTCGCTGCAACCGGGCGCTTCAGGGCGGAGGAATGAGGAAACGCGATTGAACTCGACCGTCAAACAACTTGTAATCTGGGTGTTCCTGTTCACCGGTGTCATCTGTCTCTACGAGTTTGTCGCCAAACCCATGGGCGCCGTGCATGAGACGGCTGTCACCTTTACCGACCTGCTCAGTAAAGCTGACGAAGGCAAGGTGGCCGATGTCACCATCGACGGCTCAACGCTGGTGGGCCACTACACCAATAAGGACCAGTTCCGCACCGTCGTTCCGTCCAACTACCCGGACATGTACAAGATTCTGAACGACCACGGCGTTGTCATCACCATCAAGGACCCGAACTCCAACGCATGGCTCTCCGCGCTGATCAGTATCGCGCCGTTTATTGCCTTGATCCTGCTGTGGTTCTTCCTGCTGCGCCAGATGCAGTCCGGCGGCAACAAGGCCATGAGCTTTGGCAAGTCCCGCGCCCGGCTGCTCTCCATGCAGCAGAAGAAGATCACCTTCAAGGACGTGGCCGGCGTGGATGAGGCCAAGGAAGAGCTCAAGGAGATCATCGAGTTCCTGCGCGAGGCGCAGAAGTTCCAGCGCCTGGGCGGCCGCATCCCCAAGGGCGTTCTGCTGGTCGGGCCCCCGGGCACCGGCAAGACGCTGCTGGCCCGCGCGGTTGCCGGCGAGGCCAACGTTCCGTTCTTCAGCATCTCCGGCTCCGACTTCGTCGAAATGTTCGTCGGCGTCGGCGCCAGCCGTGTGCGCGACCTCTTCGAGCAGGGCAAGAAGAACGCCCCCTGCATCATCTTCATCGACGAGATTGACGCCGTGGGCCGTCACCGCGGCGCAGGCCTGGGCGGCGGACACGACGAGCGTGAGCAGACCCTCAACCAACTGCTGGTGGAGATGGACGGCTTCGAGTCCAACGACGGCGTCATCCTGATCGCCGCCACAAATCGACCCGACGTGCTGGACCCCGCGCTTCTTCGCCCCGGCCGCTTCGACCGCCGCGTGGTGGTCGATCGCCCCGACATTCGCGGGCGCGAAGAGGTGCTGCGCGTGCACTGCAAGAAGGTTCCCATGGCCGAGGACGTCAACCTGAACATCCTGGCCCGCGGGACTCCGGGCTTCTCCGGGGCCGACCTGGCCAACATGGTCAACGAGGCCGCCCTTACCGCTGCACGCTACAACCGCAAGTCCGTGCATATGTTTGACTTCGAGGTTGCCAAGGACAAGGTCCTGATGGGCGCCGAGCGCAAGTCCATGCTGCTCTCCGACGACGACAAGAAGGACACCGCCTACCACGAGGCCGGTCACGTCCTGGTCGCGGCCAAGCGCCACCACTCCGACCCGCTGCACAAGGTCACCATCATACCGCGCGGTATGGCACTGGGCGTCACCATGCACCTGCCGGAGGAGGACAAACACACCGTCACCAAGGACTACCTGGACACCCAGCTCGCCATCCTGATGGGCGGACGCTGCGCCGAAGAGATCTTCATGAACCGCAAGACGACGGGAGCTGGCAACGACATCGTTCGCGCCACGGAGCTTGCCCGCAAGATGGTCTGCGAGTACGGCATGAGCGACCTTGGCCCGCTGACCTACGGCAAGAAGGAGCAGGAGGTCTTTCTGGGCCGCGACATCGCCCAGATGCGTGACTACTCCGACGACACCGCAAAGCAGATCGACGTGGCCGTGCGCGCCTTTGTCGACGAGGGCTACCGGTCGGCCTACAAGATTCTCGAGGAGAACGCCGACATTATGCACCGCATGGCAGCCGCGCTGCTGGAACGCGAGACCCTCGACCGGGCGGAGATCGACCTCATCATCGAGGGCAAGGAGCTGCCGCCCTTCAAGTCGCCGCTGGCCTACGCAGACCCCGGGCCAGGCGAAGGCCAGAAGGTCATCAAACCCGAGGCAGGCCGCAAGCCGGGCTATGGCGAAGGCCGCCCCAGCCCTGCATAGACCTACACCAGTTCAGAAAAACCATGAGGCGGCCTACGGGTCGCCTCATCATCTGCTTGCCCCGGAGACGCCCGCCCCACATTGAATAATTGGGCACACTGCAAAGACACCCACCTGAAACCCCTCCCCTCAGTGCGACAATAGAACCACCTCGAATGCGCATCCTGTCCCCCACCGCGGCGCGCCGTCTCTCCTGCCTGGTCCCCCTGACCCTTGCGCTTCTGTCCTCCGGCTGCGGCTACCACTCCGTCGGCTCGGCCACGCACATTCCAGCCAACGTGCGCACAATTGCCGTGCCTGTCTTCGCCACGCATTCCCAGGCCTACCACAGCGAGATGGCGCTCACCCAGGCCGTCGTCCGCGAGCTGGACACACGCACCCGCTACCGCGTTCTCACCAGCGGCACGGCCGACGCCGACGCCGTTCTCAGCGGCACCATCCTCACCCAGACCTCGGTGCCGCTGACCTACGACTCCACCAGCGGCGAGACCTCCAGCTACCTGGTCACCCTGACGGTCAAAGTCGTGCTCACCGCGCGCGATGGCCGCGTCCTCTACCAGAACGACGCGCTCAGCTACCGCGAGCAGTACCAGTCCACGCAGGACCTTACCGGCTTCCTGCGCGAGGATCCTGCCGCAGTCAACCGCCTGGCCCGCGATTTCGCCCAGGCGCTGGTCGGCGATATGCTGGAGTCCTTCTGATGCCCGCACCCTCCGCCAATCCTTCCCGCGCCGCTTCGCTCAAGAGCTTCGCATCGACAGACCGTTTTCTAGCGGAGATCAATTCGCCCGCGACCCTGCGCCCCGGCTACGTCCTGCTGGGCGACGAGGCCTTCCTCTATCAGCGCTGCCGTCAGGGCATCCTGGCCGCGCTCGCGCCGCCCGAGGCCCGCGACTTCTCGCTGCACGACTTCGACCTCGCCGACACCCCCATCTTCGACATCCTCGACTGCGCGCAGACGCCGTCGCTGATGGCGCCCTTCCAGGTCATCTTTGTGCGCAGCCTCAAGCTGCTCTACGGCCGCGGCTCCAAAAAAGCCGAATTCGCCGCCATCGACACCTACTTCCGCAGTCCCAATCCGCAGGCCGTCCTGCTCTTCGTCGCCGACCACCTGCGCATCCCCACCGACCTGCGCCGCATGGACTATCAGGACAAGGAGCGCTACGAACGAATCCGCGAGACGCTGGGCGACGCCTGCGGCATGGTCGAGCTGGCCCGCGTGGCCGAGTCCGATGCGGTCCGCTGGGTCACGCTAGAGGCCGAGTCGCGCGGCATCCGCTTCGACCCCGACGCCGCCCGCGAGCTGGTGGACGCCCTTGGCGCGGACATGATGCTGGTCGCCAGCGAGATGGAGAAGCTCTGCCTCTACGTTACAGCGCCCAACGAAGCCATCGCCCGCAACCACATCACGCTGGGCGACGTGGAGACCATGGTGCTGGCGGCCAAGCAGCGCACCCTCTATGAACTGACCGATGCCATCAGCCAGCGCGACCGCACCCGCGCGCTGCTGCTGCTGCACGGCCTGCTCAATGCCTCGGACGGCGGCGAGGACGCGGCCATCGGCCACCTCTACATGCTGGCCCGCACCTTCCGCCAGATGCTTATCATCCTGGAGAAGAACGTGCGCGACTCGCGCGACCTGTGGGCGGCGCTGTGGCAGGGCTTCCGCATGCCGCCATTTGCCGCCGAAGACCTCATCCGCCAGGCGCGCCGCTACAAGAGCCGCCGCGAACTGACGCGCGCGTTGCGCCTGGTCGCCAAGGCCGACCTCGAACTGCGCAGCTCACCGGCCAACAAGCTGCTGGTGCTGGAACGCCTCATCCTGGCCCTGGCCACCGAACCCGCACCCGCGACCCACGCGACAACCCACCAGTTCGCCATGGAGCTTTAACGGCCAACGGGGCAACTCTCATTTGAGAGATGCCCCGCTGGATTGTGTCTGTCGAAGTTACTCAGCTCTGGAAGTCGAATGCACTCCTAGAAGCGATAGCGCAGCGCGAGTTCCATGATGCGTGGATCGGCCGCACTGGTTACCTTGCCGTAGTTCGAGTTGCCCAGGGTCGTATTCGGGTTGTTGGGATTGGTGTGGTTGAAGACATTGAACGCCTCCGCGCGGAACTCGAAGTAGTTATTCTCCGTGATGTGGAACTCCTTGAACATGGCCATGTTGTAGATCTCCTGGCCGGTTCCGCGAATGAGGCCGGTCATGGCGTTGCCATATAAGCCGAAGTTACCGTTAGCCGCGCTCATGGTGCCACATGAGACCCCAACATTAGCCCCTGTACTCCCTGGGCAGGAGAAGGCTGCCGTGTTGAACCACTCCTGGGCTACGCCGGTGGTGGTCTTCCATGCCTTCGGTCCGTTGGTCGAGACACCCGGAACCACGTCCGGCCGGGACGCATTGCCCTGGAAGGATTCGCTCAGGCCCGGATCCAATGAATCTCCGCTGCGGAAGGTCGAGATGTCGTTGATGCTCCATCCGCCCATCGTCAGTTTTTCCAGTTGATTGCCGCTGTGCTGGAAGAACGGTAGTTGATAGAGCAATGAAATATTCAGCGAGTCAGGATAGTTCAAGCCCACTGTGTTGCCGTGGTAGCGATTGAAGTTATGCACGTCGATGGTGCTGTTGCTTGTGCTGTGCGACCAGGTGTAAGCCGCCGTGACAAACAGCGACTTCGTCACCTGATGCTTGATCTGCGCCTCCAGCCCGTTCCACTCCTGCCAGAGTGGCGTCATATAGTCCGTCATGCTGCCATAACCCTGATACGGCGCATAATAATACTGATTATCGCCGGCAGCACCGGAGTTTGCAGGATTGCTGTTGATCAGCGGATTGAAATCATAGTGCACGCCAGCCGCGCTGGTGTAATAGGGTGGCACGTTAATGTTGGGATTGGCCTCCTGATGCTGGATACGGCTTCCCGCTCCAACGATTGAGGCGGTAATGTTGCGGGGGAATTCATGCTGCACTCCGAGCGAGTAGCTGGCCACCGGCGAAGCCTGGATGTTCGCCTCCGCCATGGTAACCGATTCAACCGATACTGGCTTCGCCCCGACGCCAGTCCCTGTCGCCGCCGTTACTATGTTCCAGTTCGTCGGCGTGGTTAAGAAGTTCAGGTTGGTCAGGTTCTGGCTGGTAAAGACCGGCGGGTTCGCAATGCAGTTGAAGGAGCAGTCCTGGTTGGTGAAGATGCGCGTGTAGCTAATACCAAAGCCGCCGCGCAGGCTGGTCCTGCCATCGCCGAAGACATCCCAGGCGAAACCCAGGTCGGGCGCGGCATACCAGACGTGGTTGCTGGAGAAGTTTCTCGGCAAGCCGCCCGCCAAACCGTTGTTGTACAGCAGGCCGTTGCTGTATCCGGGGACATTGGGCGGGATGTTGGTGACACCGCTGCTCTCGTTCACGGTCGGCGCCAGAGCGGGATTGTAGGCTGAGGGCACAAAGTTGGTCTCGGAGCCGGGTACGCCGTATGGCAGGGGCAGGTGGTAGATGCGCAGGCCCAGGGTAAGGGTCAGGTTCTTGTTGAACTTGAACTGGTCTTCGGCGTACGGCGACCAGGAGAAGGCATGCATATCGCCGTGAGGCGCGTTGCTGACCTCGCTAAAGCTGGATAGATAGCCAAGCTCCATGTCCGCGACCCCGAAGTCCTCATTGCATTGGGCCGCTGTATTATATGCAGGGGCGGCACCGCATGCGTTCGCCGCGGTCTTTTGTGCCGCGGTGGCGGCGCTGTTGGTGTCGGTGAAGGTGAAAGCTCCGTTGGTCTGCTGGCCCGAAACCTGGCGCTTGGTGTTGAAGACGAAGGTGATGCCCGCCGTAAAGTAGTTCTTTCCCTTGAGCCAGCTCCAGTTGTCGGTGACAGTATCGTCAAGATCGGAGGCGTGGGGGATGGGCCGCGCGGCCTGGATGCCCTGCGACGCCGCTCCGCCGGTAAAATTCACCACAGGAGTACGGGAGGCATACAGTGCGGTGGGATAGAAGAGGGTCTCACTGAAACCCGGGAGTTGGCTGATGTCCGAGGTCCCTTCCAGCACCAGGTTCAGAAGGTAGATATTCATGGCCACGCTGGTGCTGTTGACCATGTTGGGCGACAGGGTCTGCGTCAGCGCGACCTGCGCGATCTTGTTGTGGGTAAAGTCCGTCTCGTAGTCTATCGGAGTCGAACCTGGACTCTCCGTATTCTGCGAGTAATTCTGGTATTCCTGCAGGTACTCCGCCAACAGGTGGTACTTGGGGTTGAAGAAGTGGTCAATCTTGAACTCATCGTCCCGCTGATAGGTAGTCAGAGGCTGGAGGTTGACGTAGTTGTTGGTGTTGGCGGTGGATGAGTAGTTGGGCGCCGGATACAGGTCTTTCAGGTACGCCTCTGAGCTGGTGTTGATTCGACTGCTTGGGATCACATAATCGCCGACTGGGCATGTGCCGCCTGTAGACACCGGGAAAAGCGTGCCGGTCAACGGATCCTTGGTCGGCGAGGCAAAGCACCCGGCAATCTGATTGGGGGTAGGTATCCAGCTCTGGCCCTGGCTGGGCACATGCAGAATCACATACGACTCGTCCCAGAAGAAGAAGGTCTTCTGACGATTGGTGTTGTAGTGATTTGGAATGAATAACGGGCCACCGACGTTGAAGCCGAAGATGTTCTGCTTGTACGGCGGGATGAGCGGGGCAGTGGTGGTGAAGAAGTTCTTTGCATTCAGATCGTCGTTGCGCACATACTCCCACAGGGTGCCGTGAAAGTTCGACGTGCCGCTCTTGGTCTGCTCCAGAATGACCGAGGAGCCCATGAGCGAATACTGCGCGGAGAAGTCGTTCTGCAGAACGCGAACTTCTGCCAGCGAGTCGGGGTTGGGGGTGATGGAATTCGCGGTCATGTTGCCTGTGTTCTCGTTCCATACGCCGTCCAACGCATAGAAAGTGCGGGAGACTGTCATGCCGTTGATCACCAGCACGCTGCTGGTGTTGCGGCCGCCAGTGCCGATCGCCGTGCCCTGGCTGGTGTTCACCACGCCCGGCGCCAACGCCGCCACACCCTCGAAGTTGCGGCCATTCATGGGCAGCGAACTCACCTGCTCGGTGGAGAGATAGGACGAAAGCTGGGGAGAGGACAGTTCCACGTCGGTGGAGGTTGCCCCGACCGTGACGGTCTCGCTAGCAGCGCCAACCGTGAGCGTTCCGTTCACCTGGACCGTCTCCGTGGGGTGCAGCACGATGCCGGTGACGGTGTAGTTCTTGAACCCTGCCTTGGCAATGGTGATGGAATAGGTCGCCACGTTCAGGTCGGGCGCCACATAGACGCCCCTGCCGTTTGACTGGGTCTTCAGGGAGACACTGGTCGCATCGTCGGTAATGGTGACGGTCGCCGCTGGTACCAGGGCGCCATTCGAATCCGTAACAGTCCCGGTAATTGTGGCCGTGGCTGAGAGCTGGGCAAACGCGCCAATGTTGCAGGTGAACACGATCAATGCTAAAACTATGATTCCTCGGAAGATACCGGACAACAGGGATACGCGACGCACAGCAGCGGTCATAGAGTTAACCTCGTTTCCATATTACTGGGTTGTTAACAATTGGGGAGCATGCTAGGTGAGCGCCATATTCTTTGTCAAGTATCAGGGGCAGTTTATGGCCATTTTTTTGAACCGGACTATGGTCAACCAACAGGCTTCTTCCTACTGCGCGTGTGCGCCAGCCATCGAATTTGAGAGGCGGGTCTCGTCCGCAAGCCAACCGCACTGCTGCCGCCGCACATCCGCACTCGTTCCGCAATGCCCAATCGCTCTGCGCGCGGGCTAGGACGAAGCGATCATCTTCAGAAAGAGGCCAGGCAATTCGGGGCTGGCATTGGGGTCGTCTGCGCTACGGCTCTTGCCGATCTGGAATCGTTCAATCTGTTGCTCCAGGTCCAGCGCGGAGTTGCTCAGGGCCTCGGCGCCGGCGACCGAGAGGTTCATCGCGCGCAGGTTCTCGCTGCCCAGTTGATAGATGAAGCTCAGCGACGAACTCGAGTCCTTGGCCGACGCGCTCTGCTGCTCCGATGCGATGGCAATCTGGGCAATCATCCTGTCCACCTGCTCGACCATGCCGATGATCTTATCCAGCGCATCTCCGGCGCTGCCGGTGGTGACCATGCCGGCGGCAACGGTTTCGGTGCCCTCGCTCATGCTGGCGACCGCCTGGCCTGTGCGCTGCTGAATGCCATGGATCATCTGCGAGATCTCGCTGGTGGCCTGGGCGGTGCTCTCCGCCAGGGCGCGCACCTCAGAGGCGACCACGGCAAATCCGCGGCCATGTTCGCCGGCGCGCGCGGCCTCGATGGCTGCGTTCAGCGCCAGCAGGTTGGTCTTGCGGGCGATCTCCTCGATCACATGAACGATGCGGCTGATCCGTCCCGAGTCCTCGCCCAGCAGATGAATGGTCGATGAGGTTGAACGCACCGCCTGGTCGATGGAGTTCATGCTGACAAGCATCTCGCGCACGATGCCGCCGCCCATCCGCGCCGTCTCCGCCGCGGCCCGCGCGCTCATGGCGGCGCTGCCGGCGTGGCGCGAGACCTCGGCCACCGTGGCGCTCATCTCATGCATTGCCGCCACCGTCAGCTCAGTCTGCTGGTTCTGTTCGTCCATTCTGCGCTGCATCTCCCTGCCGGTTTCGCCGATGGAGACTGCATTGCCGGTGACGCTGGCGGCTGTGCGCGCAACCGCCCCAATGGTCTCGCGCAGACTGCTCTGCATCTGTTGCGTGGCGTCGGCCAGCATTCCCACCTCGTCGCCGCTCTCGATGCCCAGCGGCGGCCCTGTCAGATCGCCCTCGGCAATCGCGGCGGCGCGCCCCACTACCGAGCGCAGACTGCGGCTGATGCGCCGCGCGATCATCATCGCCAACAGACCACCCAGCAACGCGCTCACCAGGGTGGTGATCCACAGCGTCCAGACCATCACACGAGAGGCGCGAGTCACCTGCTGCGATTCGGAGTCCGCGACGCTGTTCTCGTAACCCACCATATCGAACAGGTTCTGGTAGAGAACGTTCTCCCGATCGGACATCTCTCCCTGAATAAGATCGCGGGCAGCCGCGATCTCCGCAGGCTTCTGCGATTCGATCAGGTCCGCAATATGGTCCTGGAGTTCATGTAACTGCGTCGTCTGCGCCTCGAAACTGCGGATGCGAGCATTGTCCTCGCCCAGGTCGAACCGGTTGCTCATGTCGCTCAGTTCCGCCATATGCCGTTCCGTGTCGGCCCGTTGGAAGTTGTACTGTTCGCGGTATTTTGCGTTGCTGGCGTGGTCCCCACCGTAGAGCAGCCACTCTTCCAGCACGCGATCGCTCTTCCCCAGCGACACACGCGCACCGCGGTTACTGTATACAACCGGAACCTGCTCTGAGATGAACTTGCCGGTAATGCGGTTCATCTCAGTCATGCGCAGATAGGCCACCGATGAAGTGACCAGCATCGCGAGGATGAGAATCCCGTAGGTCGAACCTAACTTCGCTTCCAGCTTCATCGGTTCCCTCGTTCCATCACCCTTCCATACGCGGAGAGATGCACTCCACGGCGACAATGCCGACACACACTCCAGCTATCTCTTCCTATCGGCATTCCGGGAGAGACCTTAAGTCGGGACTGTGTTCTGTGGAGCATGGGCAGGGGCTGCAGATGATTTGAACAATCAGCCCCAGCCTCCGTCCTGCTACCATTAACCGTTGACCCAACAATGACGACCCCCACCGGCTCCGCTCCCATCCGCGTCCGCATCGCACCCTCGCCCACCGGCGATCCGCACGTGGGCACGGCCTACATGGGCCTGCTGAACTTCCTTTACGCCCGCCAGCGCGGCGGGAAGTTTGTGCTGCGCATTGAGGACACCGACCGCGCCCGCTTCGTTGCGGACTCTGAACAGATGATCTTCGACTCGCTGCACTGGCTCGGACTGGCGTGGGACGAGGGCCCCGACGTGGGCGGGCCGTTCGGCCCCTACCGGCAATCCGAACGCACCGAAATCTACCGCAGCCACGTCGATCTCCTGCTTGCATCCGGCCATGCCTACCGCAGCTTCGAGACCCCCGAAGAACTGGACGCGATGCGCAAGTCGCAGATTGCCGCCAAGCTGCCGCCGCGCTACAACGGGGCGCACCGTGAGCTGACCGCGGCGCAGATCGCTGGGTTCGAGGCCGAGGGACGCCCGGCCGTCGTCCGCCTCAAGGTCCCGGTTGAGGGCGAGACCACCTTCCACGACGAACTGCGCGGTGCAATCACCTTCTCCCACTCGAACGTGGACGACCAGGTGCTGCTTAAGTCCGATGGGTTCCCTACCTATCACCTGGCCAACGTGGTCGACGACCATCTGATGCAGATCAGCGACGTGATCCGCGCCGAGGAGTGGATCTCGTCCACGCCCAAGCACGTTCTGCTCTACAAGGCCTTCGGCTGGGAGCTGCCGCGCTTCTGGCACATGCCACTGCTACGGAACATCGACAAGAGCAAGATCTCCAAGCGCAAGAACCCCGTCTCGCTCATCTACTACCGCGAATCCGGCTTCCTGCCTCAGGCTCTGCTCAACTTCCTCGGCCTGATGGGCGGAGGGATGGCGCAGCCCACGGAAGAGGAGATTGTCTCCAAAGGCATCAGCGTCAAGCAGGGCGACATCTTCTCGCTTGCCGAGATGCTCGAGAAATTCGACTTCAAACGCATCTCCCTCGGTGGACCCGTCTTCGACCTCACCAAACTGAAGTGGCTCAACGGCGAGTACATCCGCGCGCTCGCGCCAGAGAGATTCTTCCAGGCGCTGCGCGCCACGATCTTTTCGGACGACCGCTTGCGCCGCATCGCCCCGCTGGTGCAGACGCGCATCGAGACCCTCGCCCAGTTCGGCGAGATGACCGACTTCTTCTTCAAGGACGACGTGATGCCGCCGCCGCAGGCCTTCCTGCCCAAAACGCGCACCCTGGAAGAGACCCTCGCCTTCGCCGCCGAACAGCTCTCCGTGCTGGAGGCCACGCCCTTCACCCACCAGGAGCTGGAGGCCGCGCTCAAAAAGCTTGGCGAGGAAAAGCAGTGGCCGGTCAGGGACAACTTCATGCTGCTGCGCGCCATCCTCACCGGCAATGTGGCCAGCCCACCGCTGGTGGAGAGCATGATCGTCTTCGGCAAGGCCCGCACCCTGGACCGCATCCGCCGCTTCCTCGACACGCAGAAGAGACTTGCCGCTTCCGGAAAGTAAGCTGCAGAATCGCTTCCTTCAAGCCGTTCTGTAGCCGCTGCCTGCCGCCGAAGGCGTTAGTGTGCGGGGACCGGGGCCTGGGTGGAGTTCAGCTTCTCGGCTGCGGTCATGCCGGCCGCACCCTTGGCGTCCTTGTCCTTCAGGCTGGCATAGATATTTTTGGCGGCGTCCGCCTTGCCCTCCGACTGATAGAGGTCGGCGAGTTGGAGTTGTGCCAAGCCATAGGGCACCGTAGCGGTTGGCTTAGCGCTGAGCTGGTTGTAGAGGTCGATGGCCTCCGGATCGCGCCCGGTGTTGTGGTAGAGCTGTGCCAGCGCGAATTTGGCCAGAGCGGCCAGGCTACTGTCCCAGCTACCGGCCACCTTCTTCAGCGTATCTTCGGCCTGCTGGTTCTGCCCCGCCTCGATGTAGGTAAGGCCGGCGAAGTAGCGCGCGTTGCGGCCGTCCGGCGTCATGCCGTACTTGTCGGCAACGGCCTGGAAGAGTGCGCCCGCAGCCTTGGCCCGCTCCGCAGCGGAGGAGTAGGTTGTCATCCCCGGCGGTACAGCCTCGCCCGACTGCGCCAGCGGCGTCTGATAGGCCTGCATGGCGGCTCCGAAGGCCACGGATGCAGCCTCCGAGCGGCTGTTGTAGAAGATCGCGCTGACGATAGCGACGAGAACCACCACGAGCAGAATCGCGCCGTTGACCATCAGCGTCTGGCGGTTCTCGCTGGCCCACTCGAGGCCGTGGGTGGTGGTGGTGACGAACTTGTCTTTCTTGAGGGCTGCCCTGGTCTTTTGGTCCACTGTCTCTGGTCTTCCTTTGTGCCCGGGCAGAACCTGTTCGCGAACAACACCTGCACGCGAGCCGGTTCTGTGCTCGAACTGAACTTACTTCAGGCCTTGCGCCGGCCTTCCTGCGTAGGGATTGCACCGTGCGGGCAGAAGCGGGCGGCGCCGGTCTGGGGCGCAACCCACCAAGTCTATCAGCCCGCGCGCCGATGGTGCTAGACTGCGCGCAGGATGAGGCGGATAGACAGAGCGATTCGGACGACGGTTTGCGCGGCGGTGATGGCTGCTGCGTGCGCTCTGGCGATGGGCCAGGCGGTGCATGGAAGTTCAGGCAATCGGGCGGAAGTTCCTCCTTCTCGCGCGAACGCTCAGAACAAGGCGGTTGCCAGCCGTCGTGCCAGGTCGTTGTCGCGGAAGATCGCCGCTCTCATCGCTCAGCCCGCCGTGGCGCGGGACCACTGGGGGATTCAGGTTACGAGGCTGGATGGGACGGCTCTCTATTCGCTGAATGAGGGGCAGTTGTTTCAGCCGGCCTCGGATGCAAAGCTGTTTACTACGGCTGCGGCGATGGCCCTGCTGGGGCCGAACGCCACGGTCACTACCAGCGCGGGAGTCAACGGAGTTTTCGCGGGCAAGGAGTACGTCAAGGGCGATGTATACCTCTTCGGAGATGGCGACGCCAATCTATCCGGACGCGCCGTTCCTTACGCTCCGGATACGGACGAGGCCTTTGATCCGCTGCGCACGCTGGATGGGTTTGCCGCCGAGATTGCGCAGACCGGCCTGAAGACAGTAGACGGGGATGTCGTCGGCATTGAACATGGTACGGACCAGCGCTATCCCATCGGCTGGAACGTCGACGACCTGGTGTGGGGGTATGCCGCTCCGGTATCTCTGTTGAGCGTCAACGACAACCAGCTCAAGCTGACGATCGCTCCTGCCGCGGAGGTGAGCAGCCACGCCGTCATCGCCATCGCGCCGGATGTTCCTTATTACACGGTCGTCAACCAAGTGATGACCGTGGACACGAAGGACCCGGTTGGTATAAACGTCGAGCGGACGCCGGGTTCGAAAGAACTGCGGGTCTACGGACGAATCGGCCTGAAGACTGCGCCTCAGACAGAGCATATCTCGATCGACGATCCACAGGAGTACGCAGCTATCGCCTTGAAGCAACTGCTCGAGCGCCACGGTGTGACGGTAACCGGACGCGGGCTGGCGGAACATGCACTGAATGAGGACGCACGAAGCTTCCGTGAGATCTCCCGGCAGCCTCTTAACCTCAACGGGCCACCGTGGGGTTGGTCGGTGGCCGGGGATTATTTGTGCCAGCCTCCGTGCAATCCGGCCAATCCTCCGCGCAGTATTACGCTCAAGGATCACACCTCTGCGACGCTGCTTGAAGATGTGGTACTGACCAACAAGGAAAGCCTGAACCTTCACGCGGAGCTTCTGCTGCGGCGGCTGGCAGTTCTTGGCAGCCATGATCCATCGGACACCACCGTTGCTGAAGGAGCGCGTGTGGTGCGGCAGTTCCTGATCAACGCGGGCATCGACAAGGATGACTTTGTCTTTTACGACGGGTCAGGGTTGAGTGGGTATGATCTGGTGACGCCGCGGGCGGTGGCGAAGCTGCTGTCGTTCGCGGCGCACGATCCGAAGACGGGAGCGCCGCAGCCGTGGTTTGCGCCGTGGAAGGCCAGCCTGCCCATCGGCGGCGTGGACGGGACGCTGGCGGACCGCTTCACAACGGCTCCGCTCAAGGGCCATGTCTTCGCCAAGACGGGAACCCACAGCGAGGGGCGCGCATTGAGCGGCTACCTGGAGTGCGCCAGCGGGCAGACGGTGATCTTCTCCATTCTGGTGGACCATCATCTGCCCGGCGACAACGCCGACCGCGACGCGATGGACAAGATTGTGGCGGCGATTGCGGCGGCGGAGTAAGGCAAAGGCATAAGACAACGACAGAGGCTTAGCTCCAATCTGTGCGGGTAAGATCTTGAACGGTTTCGGGTTAAGCGGTAGAACTACCTTGCAGCAAGTACCACCATAGACAAAACCAAGGAGCACAGTGATGCTGGAGGTTCATCCACCCGGACATGCGATCTACGGAATGCGCGAGTTCTTCCTTCACCTTCTCACCATTACGATTGGTTTGCTGATCGCGCTGGGACTGGAGGCCAGCGTGGAAGCTCTGGCCCACCGGCATCAGCGCATTGAGGCGGAAGCGACGATTCGCCGCGAGTTGGACGTGAACCGTCACAAGATCGACGTCGCGGGACGGGGAATTGAGAGCGAGTTGAAGGGATTGGTTGTGGTCCTCAACTACCTCGCAGCTCGCCAGCAGGGCAAACCTGGAGACCTTACAGGGGCCACGATCAACTTTTCTGAAGGGCCACTGCAGGATGCGGCCTGGCGCGCGGCAGCGTCCACCGGCGTGCTGAGCTACATGGATTACACGGCGGCGGAAAAGTACGCAGTGGCCTATAAGGAGCAGGACCTGTACGAGACGATGCAGCAGCAGACTCTGGACGGCTATCTTCAGTTGGGTTCGTTCATTCCGAATGGCTTCGATCCAGCCAAAGACACAGTCACAAAAGAGCAGGCCGATGCCGCGTTGCCCATCGTTCGTCAGACGATTGCGCACTTGCAAGGCATGGCCGATATACGCCTGGGAGCGCTTTCGGCCTACCAGCAAGCCCTGAGATAGGCGCCGGGCCGGAGCCGCTGCCGGGCGATTGCGGCGGCGGTTTCGAAACGACTGATGTGAGAATGTTGAATATGAGACGGATTTCGGCGGCGATCTTCGGGGTGGGCGCGGCGATGACGATTGCCGCGGCGGCGGGATGCGCCAAGCTGCCTCCGCCCACGCCGCT
>Ga0116114_1000823_pt1 | contig 18047 bp, 12 predicted proteins | sample June2015DPH_10_5_FD_89823 | JGI IMG/M metagenome (GOLD analysis project Ga0116114, IMG submission 89823) | Peatland microbial communities from SPRUCE experiment site at the Marcell Experimental Forest, Minnesota, USA - June2015DPH_10_40 | ecosystem: Environmental > Terrestrial > Soil > Wetlands... | reverse complement strand
CTACAGGTTTTACTGCAAATTGGAGTTCAGTTTCAGGCGCTTCAAGTTATACTCTAATTGTTGCGGGTGGACCTACCATTACTGGTATTGTTGGCACGAGTCAGGCAGTAACTGGTCTCACAATAAATACTACTTATTCTTATACAGTTGAAGTGGTTGTTGGATCGGATACGAGTGCCCCTTCAAGTCCACCAATTTCAGTTACAACATCACCACCACCATCAAGTGTTTCTTTAACTGGTCCTATTGATGGGATAACTGGAGTTTCAGTACTGCCGACATTTAATTGGACAAATGATTTTAGTGGAAACTCCGGATTTCAAATTCAAATATCAAGAGGCGGTTTTACAACAGGCGGTTTTAGTGATAGTGTATTTACTACGATAACAGATGATATTCCAAGTGCTACATCCTTTTCAACTTTAGCTACAATTGCCGGTCTGCCTTTAATGAATGACACACTTTATTATTGGCAAGTTACTGTTCTTGGAGGTCCATCCGGCGGCGTTAAATCGGCAATTTATCATTTCACAACAACTCAGATTTTTTCAGTAGGACTGTCTACACCGGCAGAATCGGATAATTTATGGTTAATAACGCCTGTTCATTTTTCCTGGTTTATGAGTGGAGCAATAAGTACAAATGGGCTTCAATTTATAGTTGAATATACAGATACAACGATTGCACCGACAAGTGAATCATTGTGGAGCGGACCTGATTTTCACGAATTAACTACTACGACAGGTTTGAGCAATTCAGCTAATCTTTTACCTGGTAAAACTTATTACTGGAGGGTTTTAGTTCAAAGAATCTCTGATGGTGATTATATGTATTATCCGCAGGCAACTGTATATGGCACATTTACAACTGCAGGCGGGGCAACAGATACGACGATAGTATATCCTTCCTGGCCAGTTGGCAATAGTACTGTTTATACAAATTCACCGCAGCTTAATTGGTACTTAAATCAATATTCAGGAGGACTGACTTTTCAGGTTAATTATAGTAGTACATCCGGCGCTCATGATGGTAACGATAGCCTCGATGCAGGAGCAACAAGTATTCCAACAAACGCGAATATTTCAAGCGCAACACCCAATTTTTATGAAATTCTTCCTTCGTTAACTCCGGGTACAACTTATTATTGGCAAGTAAGAGCATATTATTCCAGTACCGGAGTTTATTCCCCTTGGTCGGCAATTGATACTTTCTATACTAATGGCCCCGGAACACCGGTTGTTCCCGTTGTTTCTTTTCCATCAGGCGGGAATACAATTTATACAACAAGTCCAACATTTTATTGGTATTTGAATTCGCCATCAAGCGGATTATTATACGATATAGACCTTGCCACTGATACTCTTTTTACTCCTTCAGGCTCAGAAGTATCCGGTTATCCAATTACAACTTTTATGCAAGATGTATTAAATTATCTTATAACCAATTTAATACCCGGTCAAACTTATTATTGGAGAGTTAGAGCTGATGGTAGTACTCACTCTGCGTGGTCGCAGCCTGATTCAAATTCCAAATTTACTGTTGCAGGCGGAGTGCCGGCAAGTTATCCTGTCGCTTCTTGGCCCACTGGTACCCCACCACCGGTTTTGTTTACCACTATGCCTATAGTCAATTGGTATTTGGAAGGTAGTAATTTAGGTATAGATTATTATATAATTAAATATCAGGAAAGCACGGCGCCAACATCATGGTCCGCTTTTGCTCCTTCTCCAAATACTACTCTGGGCGGCATTTATACTGTTAGTCCTTCGACTTTTAGTGAACAAATTGGACATGAGTTAACATACGGTTTAACTTATGGTGCAACTTATTATTGGGCAGTAGCAGGACATGAAAATGCTTCAGATTCTTCTTCACCATATTCGCAGGGTTCGTTTTCAATCGTTGGCGGGTCAGCCGGTGCGTTATTAGTTTTAAAACAACCGTCAGATAGCGCTACAGTGTATTCTACTACAGATACTCTTAAATGGTATTTAAATGGGCCGGCAGTAGGAATAATTAGTTATACTGTTCGATATAGTCAATCTGATCAGTATACTCCGTTAGTTGATAGTATTACCGGAATTTTGAACCAATACCAAGTAGTTTCCGGTTTAGTTGATGGAGCTACTTATTATTGGAGCGTTGGCGCAGTATATAGTGATTCTACAATTTGGTCACCTTGGAATTTCTTTACGGTTAATACTGGGTCGCCTTCTCTTACTCAGCCATTTATAGGCAGTCCTAATAAAGTTCAAGTTAATACTTTGTCACCGGAATTGTCTTGGGCATTACCGGCTCCTTCTGTTGCAGGTACAACTTATAACGTAATGTTATCCACTAATTCTAATTTCTCCAATCCACAAACTTATTCTTCTGCAAAATCATTTATACAATTAAGTGGTTTGAATATCGGAAATACTTATTATTGGAAAGTTAGATCTAAGAATAGTGCCGGAGCTACTTCTTATTATTCCGGGGCAGGACAATTTAAGACAGGTACATCCATAACAGCAGTTGCAAATAATAAATCATCTGCAATTCCTAAAGAATTTGCAATATCGCAGAATTATCCAAACCCGTTCAATCCAAGTACGATTATCAATTATGCCTTACCTAAGTCATCATTAGTTACTTTAAAAATATATAATATACTTGGGCAGGAAGTAAAAACTTTATTAAACACTCAAAGCCCGGCAGGCTCTTACAGTGTTCAATGGAACGGCGAAAATAATTTTGGTCAGCATGTTGCAAGCGGTATATATATATACCGGATTGTTGCAGGTCAGTACATTAAATCCATGAAGATGGTTCTGCTTAAATAACGGCAAATGGTATTAGGGAGAGTCCGTTTTTAGTGTATAGTTATTAAATTACTGCCAATGATTACTAAGTAATCATTGGCAGTTTTATTTTAAAATTGTCATCTAAGTTATTCATATTTAATTTGTTAGTGGTTTATTAATAGCCTGAATAGATATCTTTTTGTGCTTTGGGTCTAATCATGTTAATACACTAATCTGGTTAATCATGGTTCAGACATTCCATGTTAATCCTCTAATCGGGTAAATCATAGTTCAGGCATTTCTTTACTTTTCCCTTAATCTAATCTCGTAGTGAAAAAATAAAAAAAATTGATAAAAGTTATTTTTTTTAGCTACTTTAAATTGAAATTCGTTCTTTTAAGTTCTATATTTGATGACAAAAACAAACAACATGTCTACAAAAAACAAAACAAAGTTTATCTTCGTCACCGGCGGGGTAGTTTCATCTTTAGGAAAAGGAATATCAGCCTCTTCATTGGGACTCCTGCTTAAGCAACGCGGTTTTAGGGTAACAATTCAAAAATTTGATCCATATATTAATGTTGATCCCGGGACAATGAATCCATTTCAGCATGGAGAGGTTTATGTAACGGAAGACGGTGCAGAAACCGATCTGGATTTAGGACATTATGAGCGTTTTCTTGATGTAAACATGACTAAAATGAACAATACTACAACCGGTCAGATTTACAATGATGTAATCACAAAGGAACGTAGAGGAGATTATTTAGGTGCAACCGTCCAGGTAATTCCGCATATCACCGATGAAATTAAGCGCAGAATGTTGCAGCTTAGTGAATTAGGCGAATATGATATAATAATTAGTGAAATAGGCGGGACTGTCGGCGATATTGAAAGCCTTCCTTTTATTGAAGCTATGCGCCAGTTGATGATGGAGGTTGGTAGAAAAAATGCATTGAGCATACACGTAACATTGGTACCATATATTGCATCTGCCGGAGAAGTCAAGACAAAACCGACCCAGCACAGTGTAAAGAATTTATTAGAACTCGGCATTCAACCGGATGTTTTAATATGCAGATCAGAGAAAAAACTGACTAAGGAACTCAGGGATAAAATAGCTCTATTTTGTAATGTAGATTCCAAAGCTGTTATATCTGCTTATGATTGCTCTACCATATATGAAGTTCCGCTTGTTTGTTATAAGGAAAAATTAGATCAGATTGTAATTAATAGGCTTCATTTAGCGGATAGGAAAATTAAACTTGACGAATGGGATAATTTCGTTATAAAAGTTAAAAATCCTACACAAACTGTTGAGATTGCTTTATGCGGTAAATATGTAGAACACATGGATGCTTATAAGAGTATTATAGAAGCCTTTGTACATGCCGGGGCAGAAAATAATGCCAGGGTAAAAGTTAGAAATGTAAGTGCGGAATTATTTGAGACAGAAGATGCTGCCGGGCTTCTGGCGGGAGTTAGCGGTGTTCTGGTTGCGCCGGGATTTGGTGGAAGAGGAATTGAGGGTAAGATTAAAGCCGTACAATATGTACGTGAAAATAATATCCCTTTTTTGGGAATTTGTTTAGGATTGCAGCTTGCTGTAGTTGAATTTGCAAGAAATATCTGCGGTATATCTAAAGCTAACAGCGCTGAATTTAAGAAAAACAACTACAATATTATTGATTTAATGCCCGATCAGAAAAATGTTAAGAATATGGGTGCAACCATGAGACTTGGCGCTTATCCTTGCAATCTTCGCAAAGATACAAAAGCCTACGAGGCTTATAAATCTGAAAGCATTTCCGAAAGACACAGGCATAGATACGAAGTAAATAATAAATTCAGAGCCAAATTAGCAGAACACGGCATGATATTCAGCGGTCTTTCCCCGGACAGGGAACTTATAGAAATGATTGAATTGCCCGAACACCGATGGTTTGTAGGCTGCCAGTTTCACCCTGAATTAAAATCCAGAGCAACAAAAGCTCATCCTTTATTCAGAGAATTTGTTAAGGCTGCATTAGAATATTCTGTAGAATAAAATAACATGCCGGATAATTAGTAAGCAACATTCAGTTTCGGGCAAAGATTAACTATGAATTTGAAAGAGATAATGCGGTTCTTCAAAATATTTTATTCCTATAACTTAAAACCAAATAAGATCATAATTTCTCTTTTTGCGGTCTTATTTTTTTTAGCGGAAAATGTACACGCACAGTATAATATACTTAGAAATGTTAAAAGGGGATTGGAATTCAGTTATGATTTTTACTGGGATAAAGCCGAAAAGACTTTTGTAAGTTTAATTCAAAGGTACCCGGATGATCCAAGAGGCTACCATTACGAAGCAAGCATTTACTTTTGGGATTATTTAAGCACTAAAGATAAAAAAAGTTATAACACCTTTATTGCTTACTCGGATACTGCTGTCGATAAAGCAAAAGCCTTCCTTGATAAGTATCCTGATAATATAGATATTCTTTATGTCCTGGGAGCCGACTATTCATACAGGACATTGGTTTTTGCTAAAGCTGAAAAATTTTTGGATGCAGTTTGGGCAAGTAAAAACTCGGAATCTTATCTTAGCAAAGCTTTAGAAATAGATTCATCTTACTACGATGCATATTTAGGATTAGGGCTTTACTATTTCGGTGTTGGGCAGATTCCTTCCTCATTAAGATGGGCATTGAATTTAGCCGGCATTCACGGTGATAAAAAGCTCGGATTAAAATATATTAAAAAAGCTGCTAATTATGGAAACCTTTCTAAAGTTGAAGCTGAATATTTTTATTCCCAAATTCTTACCGATTATAAATTTGAATATGATCTTGCTTCTCATTATTTGCAAACTTTGGCAAACGAGTACCCCGGGAACTTACTTTTTAGTTATTCTAATGCCGTACTTTATATTAAGAGAAGAAGATTAAATGATGCAAAAAGAATTCTTACTGAAGTTATAAATAGTAAAGATGACAGCTTTAAACAAATTATATCGTTTTCCAATTTCTTAATGGGTGATATATATTTTAAAATGAATCAGTTCGAAGATGCTGAAGATTATTATTCTACTTTTATATCCTCAACTATTAATCAAGATTACAAAGGGATTGCATACTTCAGACTTGCTCTTTGTTATGAACTGACAGGAGATAGAAATGATGCAGTTAAGTATTTCAGCTTGTGCGATAAAGGAAATATGGATATTGAGGACGATATTTATGCTAAAAGAGAAGGTCTTATATACAACAGCAGATCACCGGCTTCTACAGAGATGGATTTGGTAAAATATTCCAATATGATTGACAACGGTAAATTTAAAGCGGCGATTGATTCATTACTGGATTTATCGGAAAGAGTCAAAACAGATCGTTTAAAAGCTATGGTGAATCTATATCTGAGTGAAGCTTCTTATCATTTAGGTCAGTATGACGAGTCATTAAATTATGCTCTTGCTGCAATAAAATTAGACTGTGCTGAGGAAAAATGGGTAAAGCCGTATGCCTGTTATTATGCTGCAAGAGCTAATGATAAAATTGGTAATGACAGCCAGGTAAAGATGTTTGCAGATGAAGCCGAAGGCTATTCAGACTATGATTATCAGAAAAAATTGAATAATCTGCTCTCAGAAATATTAAATGAGAATTAATTTTTGATTATTTACCTTTAACGCGTAAGTATTAATTGACAATTTTTCCCTATTTAACTAATTTAAATAAACTGTAATTTAAAGTTATTTTGAAAATAGCTGTTTTTGTTTCGGGTAGAGGTTCTAATCTTCATGCTATATTAAGCTCCTCGGAAGAGAAAAAAAATATTGAAGTAAGCGCTGTTTTTGGCGACAAGATTGATTGCCCAGCATTCGATATAGCAAGAAGATATTCGATTCCCACATTTAGTTTGGGAAATAAAGAAGGCTGTGTTAACTATACGGAACTTTCGGGGGTGCTTTCAAAGTTTAAAATAGGATTTATTGTTCTTGCTGGTTTCTTAAAATTAATTCCTAAAGAAGTTGTTTTAAATTTTGATAAAAGAATAATTAATATTCATCCTGCGCTTTTACCTTCTTTTGGCGGTAAAGGGATGTACGGAATAAATGTACATAAAGCGGTGTATGAATCTTCTGCAAAGATATCCGGCGTTACTGTTCACTTTGTAGATGCTTCTTATGATACGGGAAAAATTATTGCGCAAAGATGTGTTGATATTTCAGATGTCAGGTCGCCCGAAGAAATTGCCGAAAGAGTTTTGAAAATAGAGCATCAGATTTTACCTTATGTTGTCGGCAAATTTGCTGAAAATAAGGTTAGAATTGTTAATGATCGTGTTGTAATTTTGGATTAATATTAAATTACAAAATTGATTTTGATGGATATTTGTTAATAGGTGTAGAGACGGGGCATGTTCCGTCTACAATAATTAATAAATTTATTAAGAACCGGGAAATAAGTTGAAAAAGTTAGCATTAATAAGCGTTTCGGATAAAACAAATATTAAAGAATTTGCCGGAGAGTTAGTAGAACTTAATTATAGTATAATCGCAACCGGCAACACGGCAAAAGTTTTGAATGAAGCAGGTGTTGAAGTCACAGAAATTAGTTCACTTACCGGTTTCCCTGAAATTTTTGAGGGCAGGGTTAAGACATTGCATCCTAAAATTTTCGGAGGCATTCTTTTTAGGCGTGATAATTCAAACGATCAAAGACAGGCTGAAGAAAACGGCATTTTACCGATTGATATCATTTGCGTTAATCTTTACCCATTTGTTAAGACTGCAGAAGATCCAAACTCAAGCCTTGATAAAATAATTGAAAATATAGACATTGGCGGACCAAGCTTAATAAGGGCATCGGCAAAAAATTACAAATATGTTTCAATACTTACTAATCCTCAGCAATATGGATCATTCTTGTCTGAATTAAAAAAAGGCGATGTAAGTGAATCGACACGAAAGAGTTTAGCAGTAGCCGCTTTTTCACATACAGCTTTTTATGATACTTATATATCGAACTTCCTGGAAAAGAAATTTGATATTCCATCCATGCACATCAGGATAAATTATCCAAAAGAAAAAGTTTTAAGGTATGGTGAAAATCCTCACCAGCAGGCAGCATTATATGGAAACTTCCATGAATATTTTGAAGTCTTTCATGGTAAAGAAGTTTCTTATAATAATATTCTTGATTTAGTAGCCGCAGTAGAATTAGTTGAAGACCTTGGTGAAAATTCATGCGCAATAATAAAGCATCAAAATCCTGCCGGCGCAGCTATAGGAACGGACTTATTTGATGCTTATGTGAAAGCCCTTAAATGTGATCCGGTTTCTGCATTTGGCGGAATAGTTACCTTTCCCGGTATTATTGATGAAAAGCCGGCGCAAAAATTAAACGAGATTTTTTTAGAAATTGTGTGTGCACGCGGATATACCGAGGAAGCCCTGAAAATTCTTACTAAAAAAAGAGACCGGCGGCTTCTTCGCCAATTAAAGCCGGTGAGTAATGAGAAAATAGTTTATAAAAATATTCCCGGCGGTGTAATTGTTCAGGATGCAGACAGGATTATTCTAAATGAAAATGAGCTTAAGGTTGTTACCAATAAAAAGCCTACAAAAGAAGAACTGGAAGATTTAAAATTTGCGTGGACCATTTCTAAACATACAAAATCTAATGCTATTGTATTTGCTAAAGATAAAGCTGCCCTTGGAGTCGGCGCCGGGCAAATGTCCCAGGTGGATTCCGTAAAGATTGCTTCTCTTAAAGCTGAAGAGCATGGACTTGATTTAAATAATTCTGTTGCTGCTTCCGATGCTTATTTCCCATTTGCGGACGGCTTACTGGCTATAATTAAATGCGGCGCAACTTCCGTTATTCAGCCGGGGGGATCGGTAAGGGATAATGAAGTTATTGAAGCGGCAAATCAAAATAATATATCAATGGTTTTTACAGGTATAAGACATTTTAAACACTAAGAGGATTTATGGGAGTTTTTGATTATTTTTCGGCTGATATAGCCATGGATCTGGGAACTGCAAATACTCTTATCTATTTAAAGGGTAAGGGAATTGTTCTCAATGAACCTTCGGTAGTTGCATTCGACAGGAACACAAAAAAGATTATTGCGCTTGGAAATAAAGCAAAAGAAATGCAGGGAAGGGAACATAAAGAAATCAGGGTTACGCGTCCAATGCGTGACGGAGTAATTACTGATTTTGAAATTGCAGAAGGAATGATTAGGGCATTTATTAAAAAAGCAAGAGGGGGTGCTCTTTCCAGCCGGCGTATTATTGTTGCCGTGCCCAGCGGTATAACTGAAGTTGAAAAAAGAGCTGTTCGTGACAGCGCGGAGCATGCAGGCGCAAAAGAAGTTCACTTAATTGCGGAACCAATGGCTGCTGCTATAGGTATTGGAATTGATGTTGAAGCAGCGGTAGGTAATATGATTATTGATATTGGCGGCGGTACAACAGAAATTGCTGTAATAGCTCTTTCCGGTATTGTTAATGAAGAATCAATCCGTATTGCCGGTGATGAAATGAACTATGCTGTTATGCAGTTCTTTAAAAAGAATCACAATATTTTAATTGGTGAACGTACCGCCGAAGCAATAAAATGTGAAGTTGGCTCGGCAGTTCCTTTACAAGAAGAAATTACTATCCAGGTCAAAGGAAGAGATTTGGTAGGCGGAATTCCAAAAACTACCGAAGTAAGTTCTGTGGAAATAAGAGAAGCTCTTAATGAATGTGTAGTTCAAATTGTTAATGCTGTGAGGCAGTCATTGGAAAGAACGCCGCCCGAACTATCTGCCGATATATTAGATAGAGGAGTAATGATTACCGGCGGGGGCGCATTGTTAAAGGGATTAGATGAAAGAATCAGAATGGAAACAAGTCTTCCGGTTCATATAGCAGATGAGCCGCTTACTGCTGTTGTTAGAGGAGCAGGTAAGGTAATAGACAATTTAAACCATTTTTCAAAAGTTTTAATACGGAATAGAAGATATTAATGCTTAGGTCTCTTACCAAGGTATGGGAAAATTTCAAAGAATATATTGTTTTGGTTGTACTAATTATTGTAAGTTTAATTACACTGTCGCTTAACCAAAAACCCGCTGCAAAAAAAATTAAATCACTTGCCTTTGGAAGTTTTGCCACATTTACTTCAGTTATTTCCGATGTTTTTGACATTGCGGGGGTTAAAGGCGAAAATGAGAAACTGCGTAAGTTCAATGCAGAATTAATGCTGCAGGTAAGCGAATTAAGAAAATACGGAATTGAAAATTCTGAATTAAAGCAATTACTTACGTTAAGAGACACATCAAAATTTCCCTTGATACCCGCTGCTATTATTTCAAAATCATTATCAAGATCGCAGAATACTTTCACGCTTAATGCAGGTAAAAATAACGGCTTGAGACCGGGTATGCCTGTAATAAATGATCAGGGGCTGTTAGGAGTTGTTAATTCCATCTCAGATGATTTCTCTATAGTTCAAACTCTAAAAAATGTCGATCTGAAGCTTACTGTTAAGGATGAAAGAAGCGGTGTTGAAGGGATTATGAAATGGAACGGCTCCGAATTGGTTATGGTCGATATTCCCAAAACTTATGATATTCAACCCGGCGATAGGATTGTGACATCCCAATTGAGTTCTATTGTGGATATACCCATTCCTATTGGTATGGCTCTTGGGCTTAGTAAAGTGGAAACCGGTATGTTTAATGAGGCTAAAATTAAACCTTATGCGGATTTTATTAAAACAGAGCATGTCTTTGTTATTTCTATTGTTGAAAGTAAACAAAAGAACGGACTTGAATTAAATTTTTATTACCGGAAATAAATGCGTTCAGAATATATTTGGTCTGTAGTATTATTCTTTCCCCTGTTAATTATCCAAACAACCGTTGTACCGTTTATTTCAATCAATGGCATTACACCGGATCTTATTCTTATTATGCTCGTTTTTTATACTGTAAGGAATGGGCAGGTGTACGGAACGATTCTGGGATTTGTTTATGGTTTTCTTTTTGATTTAATAACGGGTAGTTTGTTAGGGAGCGCAATGCTCTCTAAGACCATTGCGGGTTTTATTGCAGGTTATTTCTCTAATGAAAATAAAAGAGAAATTTATTTTAAAACATATATTTTTGTTCTTATTGTGTTTCTATGTTCTGTTGTTGATCTGATTATTAATTCATTTTTCTCTTCTATAGATCTTAATACCAGCATTGTATTACTGCTTTTTGAGCAGGGTGTGCTGCCGGGTATTTACACTGCTTTATTAAGCGCTTTAATTATTCTGTTCTATCCTAAGAGGAGTATAATTGAAAACTGATAATTTCTTATCGGTTACAAGGGAATCAGTAGCTTATTTTGTAATTATATCTTCCTTTGCATTGTTAGGTTTCAGATTAGTTCAAATGCAGATCATTGAACATGGTGCGTATGACGAAAAAGCGGCTAACAACGCTATTAAAGGAATAGAGCAAGTACCGTTGAGAGGGGTCTTTTATGACCGCAATATGAATGTTCTTGTCAGCAATATTCCTGCTTATACAGTAAGAATTACACCGGCAGAGTATGACACTACATTAAACAAGCTTTTGGAAGCTGTATTAGATTTTGAACCAGGTTACATTAATAAAGTTTTATTCGGTAACAGAACTTATTCAAAGTTTGTTCCTATCAGGATAAAAAGAGGAATTGATTTTAACGCTGTTTCATGGCTTGAGGAAAATTCCGCAAACTTACGGGGAGTTGATTTGATAGTTGAAATGCAGCGCGGTTATCCGGCAGGAATTAGGGGTTCCCACATGTTTGGTTATGCAAAAGAAATTTCACCTGCTCTTCTTGAAAAAGAAAAAGTTTATTATAAGCCGGGCGATTTGATCGGGTCCAGCGGTATTGAAAAAGCTTATGAAAACATTCTTAGAGGCAAAAAAGGATATACTTACGTACTTGTAGATTCACGGCGTAAAGAAATAGGGAGATTTAAGAACGGCGTTGAGGATGCTCCTTCAATTAAAGGAAACGATCTTGTCCTTGGTATTGATTCGGATGTACAAAGAGTAGCGGAAAAAGAACTGTTTGGGAAAAACGGTTCCGCCGTTGCAATTGTTCCGAAGACCGGCGAGATTTTAGCTTATGCCAGTGCGCCGGATTATGATTTGAGTGCGTTCTCATATTCTACTTCAAAAGAATATTTGCAAAAGTTATATATAGACCCTGATAAACCTTTCTTTAACAGGGTTAATTCCTCTCCAAAACCGCCCGGGTCAACATTTAAAGTTATGGAAGCTATTGCCGCACTTGATATGGGTGTAATAGACACGGATTATATAATTGTATGCCGCGGCGGTCAGGTATTTGGCGGAAGATTTTTCAAATGCGATGCAGTCCACGGTTCTTTAAATGTTATACATGCTATAGAACGTTCTTGCGACGTTTTCTTTTATAATTTAATTTATAAAATAGGAATGGATAAGTGGACCGAATATGCAAGACGATTTGGATTTGGACAGGATACTCATATCGATATAGGGGAGGAATCCCCTGGGTTCATTCCTACCGGAGCAAGTTATGAAAAAATTTATGGTGAGAACTGGCCGCGCAGCATTATGGCAAGCCTTGGTATTGGGCAGGGAGAAGTAAATGTTACACCAATTCAGTTAGCCCAGTATGTGGCTTTGCTTGCAAATGACGGAGTAACATATACACCTCATATAGTTAAAGGATATTTAACAAGCGACAGCAGCCGGAAATTTATGCCATTTAGTTATAAAGAAATAAATGTCGGAATAAATAAAGATATTTTTGCTATTGCCAAGGAGGGTATGTTTCTTGTGGTAAACGGTAACGGTACCGCTGCTGCAAGCAAATCTGCCGATGTGCAAATTGCGGGTAAAACGGGTACAGCACAAAACCCACACGGAAAAGATCATGCACTATTTATAGGCTATGCGCCCGCCGATAATCCTCAAATTGCTGTAGCTGTTGTGGTTGAAAACGTTGGTTTTGGCGCTACATGGGCAGCGCCGATTGCTAAGAAAATGATTGAAGCATATTTATTAAAAGATAAATTGAAACAACGGGGAAAAAATGCTGAAAAGGAAATTAGTAATAATTTAATAGGGGCGGCAATTGCGCATTGATTACAAATTAAATGATAAATTTGATCTTGGGCTGGTTATTCCTGCTTTTATATTGTTCTGTATTGGCTTAGCAGCTATATACAGTTCAACTTTGCATAACCCGCACGCAACCGGTAATTTTAACAAACAATTATTTTTCGGCGCCGCTTCCATAATTCTTTTTTTTGTTATTTACTCCCTTCCTACGAGTATATTTAAAACGCTTGCCGTACCGACTTACCTTTTTTCTCTTCTAATGTTATTGGTTGTTCTTGTAATCGGCAGAAGAGTTTCAGGAGCAAAAAGTTGGCTTGGGCTGGCCGGGCTTGGTTTTCAGCCTTCCGAATTAGCAAAGCTTGGTGTTGTTTTGATTTTAGCAGCATTTTTGAGCCGGAAAAATTCAGCTATAGATTCATTTAAAGATATTCTTATTGCGGTTTCATTAGGTTTTGTACCAATTATATTAATCTTGGCAGAACCTGACCTTGGATCTTCATTTGTTTTCATGGGTCTAATTATTGTGATGCTTTTTTGGAAAGGAATTAGCCTGTTTGGTATGTTCGTTGTCCTTTCGCCAGCTATACTGGCAGTGTCCTCATTATTTGGTGTATATTATTTCATAGGCGGATTAGTACTGGTTATACTTAGCCTGTTCATGTTTAGAAAAGATATTTTTTTCAGTGCTTCCATTTTTACAATAAACCTTGCAGTGGGATTTTTTACCAGCTATATGTTTAAAGCGCTAAAACAGCATCAGCAGACAAGAATAAGATCGTTTATAAACCCTTCTGCCGATCCGTTAGGTGCGGGTTATAATGCTATACAGGCTAAAGTAGCTATTGGTTCGGGGGGGCTATGGGGAAAAGGATTTTTAGCGGGCAGCCAGACACAACTTCAATTTATCCCTGAACAATGGACGGATTTTATCTATTGCGTTATAGGTGAAGAGTTTGGTCTTATCGGAACATTAATAACGTTAGGACTTTTCCTTTACTTATTTATTAGAGTATTAAAACTTGCCTCTACGGCAAAAGACGAATTTATCAGCCTGGTACTAATTGGAATTCTTTCAATTTATTTTATTCATTTTATTGTGAATATAGGGATGGTAGTGGGAATTATGCCGGTAATAGGTATTCCGCTGCCATTTGTAAGCTATGGCGGCAGCTCTCTACTTGCTAGTATGATTATGCTTGGAATTGCTGCAAATGTATATAGAACGAGAAAGAATTACACATAAACATTAAAGGATATTACCTACTCAGTTAAATGATGGAAACAGAATGAATGCAATAGAAAAACTTAATAAAAAAAATCAGGAAGGAAAATTTATTTGTATCGGTTTGGATACGGATATAAATAAACTGCCCGCATGTGTAAAAGGAAAAGCAAACCCCGTCCTTGAATTCAATAAAGCTATTATTGACAAATGTTCCAGGCATGCGGCAGCTTATAAATTAAATTTTGCTTTTTACGAAAAAGGCGGTTATAAAGGTCTTCAAACACTGGAAGATACAATTGCATTAATCCCCAAAGACATCATGATTATTGCCGATGCTAAAAGAGGCGATATAGGTAATACTTCTCAAATGTATGCAGAGGCAATACTTAGCAAAATGAATTTCGATTCCATAACGGTTAATCCATATATGGGTGAAGATTCCATTGCGCCATTTATTAAAATCCCGGATAAATTAATTTTTATTTTAGCGCTAACCTCAAATTCCGGAGCTTCCGATTTTGAAAAAATGAAGCTGGAAAACGGATTGTATCTCTATCAATTAGTTATTGAAAAAGTAAATCGGTGGAACACAAATAATAATTGCGGCATTGTTTTCGGCGCTACCAAATTTGAAGAGCTTTATCAAAATATGAAAAGAATAGGGGAATTACCGGTTCTGCTTCCCGGAGTCGGCGCACAGGGAGGAAGCATGGAAGATGTTCTTAAAACTTTCAAAGAATTTAACAGAAAGGATTTTTTAATAAATGTAAGCCGCGGGATTATTTATAAATCAAATGGGACCGACTATGCAGAAGCTGCTCTTGCTGAATTAGTACGCTTGAATGAATATGCGCGGCAGCTTTTAAATGATTAAAAAACAGGAAGAAAACGGGTGAGTATATGAACGAACATCTAAAAATATTTGAAAAGTTTTTATACGAGATATGGAAAGCGCAAAATTTTGCAAAAGAATTATCCACAAAAGACGGTCAGCCAATTGAAATAATTTATTCCGGAACCGAAAATAAAGATTCAGGCGGCCCTGATTTTAAAAATGCAAGAATCAAAATCGGGAATATAACTTATTCCGGCGATGTGGAAATCGATAATGAGTATAGTGATTGGAAAAGTCATGGTCACAACATAAATAAGAAATACAATTCCTTAATACTTCACGCAGTCTTAAACGATAAGTCCAATAAGGGGTATGTTTTGACATCCGACGGAAGGAAAGTGCAGTCTATTTCATTAATATCGTTTTTAAAAAATGATCTTGTTCAAAATGTTCAGAAAGCTATTCTGTCGGAGCGTAATACCAGGATAAATAAAATGCGCTGTATAGAGGCTAACCATCAAATAACCGACGATGATAAGTTAAACTTTATTTATGAACTTGGCGTGCAAAGATTTAAGAAAAAAAGAGATAAGTTTTATGAAAGGCTTAAAGAAATAATCTTTTTACAGGATATGAATTTAAAGGAACCTGTTATTAAATATGAATTAAATGAAAGATTTTATAACAGGGAATTTACACAGAAGGATTTTTGTCAAAAAATAATTTGGCAGCAATTAGTTTATGAATCCGTTTTTGAAGCATTGGGATACACAAACAATAAAGAGATTATGAAAACACTTGCTATGGCTGTCGGCATAAAGTTTCTTAGTTCTCTTAATAAACATGATTTTGTCTTTACTGTTGAATCTGTCCTTTTTAACGTAGGTGGTTTAATGCCGGACCTAAGCAATCTTCCCGATGAAGAAATATCTTCTTATGCTAAAAAGCTGTATGAACATTGGAACGAAATAAAGAATAAATACGATGGAAGAATGTTCAATTCTACACAATGGCATTTTTTTAGAATAAGACCGCAAAACTTTCCTACTATTAGAATTGCAGGCGGAGCACGTATTATTAATAAATTAATAAATTCAAATTTAATAGATAAAATGATAGAAGCGGTTGAACAGATAGGAGACTTGACAAAACTTGCACAATTATTACGTTCACTGCTGGTTGTAAAAGGAGAAGGATTCTGGAGCAGGCATTATATTTTTACTCAAAGTAAAGGCGAGCAGATAAATTATTTCATAGGCGCTGAAAGGTCGGATGAAATATTAGTAAACATATTGCTGCCTGTCCTTTCTTTATATTTTGAAATATTCGATAAAAAAGAATCGAGTCAGAAGGCTATAAATTTATATCTTAACTTTTATCAAAAGACTGAAAATAATCTTGTTAATGAGGTGTCTGCCACTTTATTCTTGAGAGACGCATGGAAGCGAAGCGTATTATATCAGGGAATGATAGAGTTATTCCGCGAATATTGCACTAAAGAAAGATGTCTTGAATGTCTTATCGGTAAAAAGGTTTTTAATTGAACTTCTTTAATTGTTGTTTGTTAATTTTTGAATATCATCCCTCAGTTTTGCCGCCCTTTCATATTCTTCGGATTCTATAGCTTCACGTAATTTATTTTGCAGCGCTGCAATTTGAGCCTCTTTAGACTTTGGCAGGGGTTTTTCATATTTTTCAAAATCTTCATTAGCAAGAGGTTCTTTTTCAGTTTCTTCCGAAGGAATAAAAGCTGCAACCTTCATAACAGATTCAGCTACATAAATAGGCACCTGCGCTCTCACTGCAAGTGCAATAGCATCGCTGGGGCGGCTGTCAATTTCATTTGTTAGTGTAGAAACTTCAAGGATTATTTTTGCGTAAAACGTATTTTCTTTCAGTTCGTCTATCAGCACTTCCATAACCGTTGCTCCCAAATTATCTATAACCTGTTTAAGTAAATCATGTGTAAGGGGCCGCGGCGGTTTAATTCCCTCTATTTCAAGAGCAATTGCCTGGGCTTCAAAAGCGCCTATAATTATAGGCAGTCTTCTAAAGCCATTCACTTCCTTAAGTAAAATTGCATAAGCTCCGCCTGTAGACGGACTGGAAGATAATCCTAATATTTCACATTGAATTTTCTTCAAATAAATCTCCCAACTCTTTATATTTTAATCTTTTAATTTCTTTAGTTAAAGTTGGGAGTATATCAAATATATCTCCCACAATTCCATAATCAGCAACACTAAAAATAGGTGCATCTTTATCTTTATTTATAGCAACAATATACTTAGAAGAAGACATTCCTGCAAGATGTTGAATTGCACCGGAAATACCGCAAGCTACATACAATGAAGGTGAAACCGACTTGCCCGTCAGCCCAACCTGATCTGAATGGGGTCTCCAGCCGGCGTCAACAACTGCTCTTGAAGCGCCGACTGCTCCGCCTAAGGCTTCTGCTAAGTTCTCAACTAAATAAAAATTCTCAGGACCTTTTAGTCCCCGTCCTCCTGAAACAATTATATCAGCTTCTGCTACGTCTAATTTCCCATCCGATTTCTTTATCTCTACAACTCGTGTCTTAAAATTGGGCAAATCAGCGTCTTTAACGGTAATATTTAGTTCGGCTGTTTTTTCGGTTATAACAGCTTTGAATAAATTTGGCCTGATTGTTAATACTTTTATAGCGCTTTTTAATTTGACTTCAATTAAAGCCTTTCCTGAATAAACAGGACGTACAGCTGTAATATCTCCTGAAGAAGAGTCAACTTTTATACAATCTATTATGCAGCCTGCATTTAATCGAACACTGACACGTGGTGCAAGGTCCCTGCCCAAAGCAGTATCCGGGAAAATTATATAACCGGCATCTGCTTCTTTTGCATGATCTATAATTATTTCCCTATAAGCGGAAGAGGAATATAGTTCCAACTTGTTATTTTTATAATGAGTTACATTTGTTATTCCATACTTTGAGATTTCATTTATATTTTCTATCTCATTTCCAATTGCAATAGCTTCGCTGTTAAGGTTTAGCTGGGAAGCTAATCTTGAAACAAGACTTAAAACTTCAAACGATACT
>Ga0116114_1000817_pt1 | contig 18125 bp, 14 predicted proteins | sample June2015DPH_10_5_FD_89823 | JGI IMG/M metagenome (GOLD analysis project Ga0116114, IMG submission 89823) | Peatland microbial communities from SPRUCE experiment site at the Marcell Experimental Forest, Minnesota, USA - June2015DPH_10_40 | ecosystem: Environmental > Terrestrial > Soil > Wetlands... | reverse complement strand
GGGGCAGATGAGCATGTTCGGCTCGAGCGCGGCCAGGAGCGATTCGCCGGCGGCGGACGTGCTGCCGAATTTCGAGGAGTTCCCCAGCGCCGAGTTGTTGAAGTTCGAGAAGGAATTTTTGGGCTTTTACGTCACCAATCACCCGCTGACGGAACATGCGACGGCGCTGACAAACTATTCGACCGCCACGACGCGGGGAATCAAAACCATGTCCGAAGGCGCGGAAGTGACACTCGGCGGATTGATCAGCCGGATCAAGCGCGCGATGACCAAGACCGGGCGGTCCGCGGGCCAGCCGATGTGCATCGTGACGCTGGAAGACCTCGACGGCCAGATCGAGGCGACGATCTTTGCCGAGAGCCTGGCCGAGATCACCAGGAAACACCCCCGGGCGATCGCGGCCGAACAGATCGTTTTCATCCGCGGGAGAGTGGACAAGCGGCGTGAAACGCCGGGCGTGATCGTCAACGAACTCGTGCCGATCGCCGAGGCGATGTCGCGCTTCACCCGCTGCATCAAGGTGGAAATCGACAAGGTCGATGGCGCGATCGAAACGCTCCGGCAGCTCAAGGCGGTTCTGGCCAAGCACAGCGGCACTTGCCAGACGTTCCTGAGCGTCCCGGCCGTTGGAGAAAAGCGGGCGCTGATCGTGCTGGACAAGCAATGGTCGATCCGCGCGACGCCGGAATTGAAGGAGGAATTGGAATTCGTGCTCGACGGCCAGGGGCGGGTGGAACTGGCCGGCGACGGCACCAGGCGCCCGCAGGCGGTGCAGCAGCCGCTGTTTCAGGGGGCCCAGACAACCGAGGCGGCGGAGGAAATTCCGGTCATGAGTTCCGCCGCCGACGAGGCGGACGCCCTATAACCAATCCTCCTCATGCCCGGGCATCCTCCGTGCGGGAATCGCCCGCATGGGCGAGATGCCCATGCCACAAAATGATTTGACTTAGGCTCAATTGAATTGGATTTCCTTCCCTTGGAGGACGTGAACCATGAAGGGACGGATCAGCCAACACGCCGATGCGACAAGCCAGGGCCGGTCGCGGGTTCAACGAGACCTGGCCAACGCCTGCCGATTTGAGGCGCTGGAGAGCCGGACGCTGATGTCGGCGAGCATTCTGGCCGCCCCATCGGCTTTGACGGCGACGGCCGCCGCCCCCATCGACGTGCAGCTTCATTGGAAGGACAACGCCAGCACCGCGACGGGATATAACGTTCTGCGTTCAACGGACGGCGTACATTACACGGAATTGACCCAAATCAAGTCCGCCAGCGCCAGCAGCTTCACCGACGCGACCGCCGTGTCGGGGCACGTTTATGACTACGAGATTCAGGCGTACAACGGCTCGGTAACTTCGGCGGCGTCGAACGTTGCCAAAGCCACCACGCCGCTGGTGACGCCGACGGGCTTCACCGCCAGCCTCTCCGGGTCTTCAGTCAAGCTGGCCTGGACGGACAGCGATTCCTCGGCGACGGGATATTATATCGCTCGCTCGACCGATGACGTTCATTTCTACCTAATTGCAACGATCAACGGCGCTTCGACCAAGAGCTATACCGACTCGGCGACCGCGACGGGGACGAAGTATTACTACATTATGGAATCGTTCAACGCGGTGACGACTTCGGCGCTTTCGACCACGGCGAGCGTCACTACGCCGCTGGTGACGCCGACGAGCCTGACCGCCAACGTCTCCGGATTTACAATCAAGCTGGCCTGGACGGACAACGACTCCTCGGCGACGGGATATTACGTCCTTCGCTCGACCGATGGCGTTCATTTCAGCCAAATTGCAACGATCAGCAGCGGTTCGACCCGGAGCTATACCGACTCGGCGACGGCCTCGGGAACCAAGTATTACTATCAGGTCGAAGCGTTCAACGCGGTGACGACTTCGGCGGCTTCGGCGGCGGCGAGCGCCACCATGCCGAGCCTGGGCGTCACCATCACAACGCGATATGGCGACGAACTGGTGGTGACGGCGGCGGGCGCGGACGATTCGGTCTCCATCCTGGAAAGCGGATCGACGTTCACCATCGACGCCGATGGGAAAACCTACACCGATGCGGCGCTGGCGGGGGGTTTGTTCGTCTACACGCGCGGCGGGACGGACGCGATCAACGTCGATAAGTCCGTGAAGTCCCAGACGACGTTGGAAACCATCGACGGCGCACTGACGACGATCACCAGCGCGGGCACGGACGTCATCGCCTGGATCGACTCCACGGACAAATATTCCGGCACGGGCACGGTGCATGATGTCGCCAGCTTCGCCGGCGGCGTGAGCAAAGCGGTGGGCGCGGCCCTGGCCAACCCCACGGACGCGGGAAAGACCGTGACGGTGAACGCATCCCTGTTCGGGACCGGCCCAGTGGCCGGGGACGTCAACCAGGGCGAGGTGGGCGACTGCTACTTCCTGTCGTCCCTGGCCGCGTTCGCGGGGCAGAATCCCAACGTCCTGGTGCAATCGGCGGTGGACATGGGCGACGGGACCTATACCGTGCAGTTCATCTCCAACGGTAAACCCACGTTCGTCCGCGTTTCCAACCAGTTCTCAGCCGGGCCGTTCGAAGGATTGCTGTACGCCCATCCGGGAACCGACGGCTCGATCTGGGCCATGGTGATCGAAAAGGCCTTCGCCTACTTCCGAACCGGCGCCAATACCTACGCCTCCACGAACAGCGGCTGGATGGGCGAAGCCTACAGCGATTTCGGCGTGAACTCCACGGCCTTCAACCCGAGCAGTTACACGGCCACGACGCTGTACAACCTGCTGTCCGCCGATCTGTCCGCCGGCAAGGAAGTGACCCTGGGCACCAGCAATTCCGCGCCGGACCTTGTCAGCGATCACGCATATACGCTGGTCAGCGCGTATAAGGACTCCAAAGGCGTAACGTACTACGTCGTTCGCAACCCCTGGGGCGACTCCGGCGATTCGCTGGAAAACAGCCAGGGCTACGCCACGCTGACGTTCGCACAACTGGTTGCCAACTACGCCGATGGGTGCGCGTCGGTCTAAAACCCGATTCCATCCGAGTGAACGCAAACCACCCTCTCGCCCTCTCCCCGGAAAAGCCGGGGAGAGGGCCGGGACACGACGGACGCCTGGCTGTACAGTGGCGACATGCCCCGATTTATCGTGATGCTCCGCGGAGTCAACGTGGGCGGAAACATCCTCAAAATGGACCGGCTGCGAGAACTTTGCGATGAACTCGGATTCAAAAACACCGAGACCTACGTTCAAAGCGGCAACATCATTTTCGATTCCCCACGGCCCGCATCCACGTTGTGCTCACTGATCGAAAAACGCCTTGCTGGCGAAACACGCCTTCCGGTATCCGTCATCCTGCGAACACCGGCGGAATTGCAAGCAATTATCTCCGGCAATCCATTCCTGAAAGAAAAGGAAATCGATCGCTCAAAGCTGCACGTGACATTTCTGGCCAAGCCCCCGGGAAAGAATGCACCGAAGCAACTGGCCGCGATCGACGCCGGCGACGATCGCTTCCGCCTCATCGGCAATGAGGTGTATCTTCACTGCCCGAATGGATACGGAAATACAAAACTGTCGAACAACGCCCTGCAGAAAGTCCTCGACGTAAACGCCACCACGCGGAATTGGAACACGGTCAACAGCCTTTATGAAATGGCATTATAGTCCGCGGATTACACGGATTGCGCGGATGAATCAATTTCTTATCCGCGCCAGTCGCGCAATCCGCGGTTCGCTCCCTTTCTTTGTCTCCCCTGTGCCCGACGGCAAAATGGTGCGGACGACAAGCAATTACGCCATATCCGATTGAAATCATGAATGTCCCCTTTCCACGTTCGGAAACAGCGGCTGCGCCTCGCCGAGTTTCGCCCCCCCCGCCGCCGGCGGATTGGCGTAGAGCCAATCCAGCGTCTTGCCGGCGACGTCGATCTTCAATTGCGATAAACCCTCGGCCGCCTTCGTCGGCAAGATCGGGAGCAGGCCGACCAAGCAGCGGTGAATCGAGATCGCCGCGACGTTCAGCACCGTGTTTAGCCGCGTCGCTTGCGACGCGTCCCGTTTCAGTTTGAACGGTTCGGTGGCATCGATATACCCGTTGGTCAGCCTCGCCAACTGCACCGGCAATTCGGCACACTGTTGGAGGTCGATGCGGTCGTAGGCAGCCGCGAGCTGTGCGGGCAATTGCTCGGCGTGCGCCAGAAGGTCGGAATCGATCTTTTCCAGTTCGCCCGGCGCCGGCAAAACGCCCTCGCGATAAAGGTGGACCATTTTGATAATGCGGTTCAGGCAGTTGCCGACGACGTTCTTCAGTTCGTTGAAGGATTTGAGGAAATCGGCGTCCGTCCAATCGAGGTCGCTGCCGAAGGGAGCGGCCCGCAACAGATAATATCGCAGCGCGTCCAGCGAATACGTGCCGATCACCTGGCGGAGCTTCGTCAGGTCGATGAAATTGCCGAGCGATTTGCTCATTTTCTTCCCCGCGCTGGTCCACCAGCCGTGGGCGAAAACTTTCTTCGGCAACGGAATGCCCAGCGAAAGCAGCATGGCCGGCCAGTAGACCGTGTGGAACCAGAGGATTTCCTTGCCGATGATTTGCACGTCGGCCGGCCAGAACTTTTTGAACAGCGATTCATCCGCGGACGTATATCCCAGCGCGGTGACGTAATTGCTCAGCGCGTCGATCCAAACGTAAACGACGTGGTCCGGATCGTGGGGGAGGGGGATGCCCCACTTGAGCGTGGCCCGGCTGATGGACAGATCGTCCACCCCCTGCTTCAATTTGCTGAGCACTTCGTTTCGCCGCGCGGCGGGCTGGATGAATTCGGGGTTGGATTCGATGTATTGCTGAACGCGCGGGGCGTACTTCTTCAGCCGGAAGAAATAACTCTTTTCGGAATATCGCGTCAGCGGCCGGCCGGTGATGACGGATTTGTATTCCCGCGATTTGGCCTCGGTCTCGGTGACGAATTCCTCCTGGCCCTCGTCGTACCAGCCTTCGTAGCTGCCGAGATAAATGTCGTCGTTGGCGAGCAATCGGCGGACGATCTCCTGGACGGCGGATTTGTGCCGCTCCTGCGTCGTGCGGATGAAGTCGTCGTGGGTGATCCCGATTTCTTTCCAGAAACTCTGGAACGCGGCGACCATCTGGTCCGCCAACACGCGCGGCTCGACGTTCTGGGCGGCCGCGGTCTTGACCATTTTGATCCCGTGCTCGTCGGTCCCGGTGAGGAAAAACGTCTCCTCGCCCCGCAGCCGGTGATACCGCGCCAGCGCGTCGGACGCGACGGTCGTATAGGTATGCCCCAGATGCGGTTCGCCGTTGGGATAGTAAATCGGCGTCGTGACGTAAAAAGTCTTGTTCATAAGAAAAATCTCTTAAGCGAAACGAAAAAAAAGAACCACCGTTTGTCTCGGCTGACGGCAACGCGCAAAGGGATAGACTGCTCCGAACCAAATCGGAGCGGGCTATCCCAATCGCATGGCCATCAATCGGTGCAAACGGTGGTTCATAAAAAAGATTATCGGCAGCAAGCCGTTCGGAATCAAGAGAAAGCAAACCGGGAAGCTGGTTCGCGGCTCGCTTTCATAATTCAAAGCCCGGGGAGCTTGCTCCCTGGGTCACAGTTTCATCTCGATCGCCTTTTTCGGGCAATCGTCCGCGCAGACGTTGCAGTCGATGCAGTTCTCCGGCTTGACCACCGCGACTTTCTCCTCGACGTGAATCGCGTCGCTCGGGCAGTTATCCTGGCACGTTCCGCATCCGTCACATTTACTAGCATCCACAACCGCGGGCATATACGGCTCCTCGAAAAAACTTGACCTTCCGCCGATAGGATCGGCAAAATCCGCCACCCCCGCCATCAGGCAACCCCCGTTTCCAACCTTAGGAGCCTTCCCTATGCCGTATACCGGACCGAAAACGGGGTTAATGCCATATTTCCCGAAGGAGAGCCCCCGACAAAAAGAACAGCAGGAAAAGGAGCACCCGCCAAATTCGTTTCATGCGTGGCCGTCATTTACCCAAGGTTTGGTTTTTAAGCAAGAAAGGGAAGATGAAATCGGCGGAGTTGGACAGTCCTGGCACAACCGATGCGTCAACCGCATCTCCTTCGTTACGTCAATCCGAGAACTATCAACATGCGCGCGGACTCAGAAGGAAGGCTGCTGGTTCAAATCCCGTCACTTCGATTTGATGGGACGGAAATTCGTTTTGGCGGATTCGTCGCGTCATCTCCTTGAGAAACCGATACATGCAGCAGCATCGCAGTTTCGATGAATCTCTGAAAATCGCTTGAAACATCTGGAGTTACGTCGGCCAAGCGACGGGATTTGAACCAAGACTACGCCATACACATCGATTCCTCGACTTTTGCATAGTTTCATAGTTGAATTATTGTCTTTGGTGCCAGAGCAAACGCATTTACGTGCTGCGGCGTGATCGGTACGTACGGACATCGAAATTTGTCTCAGGAAGGTTCATCTAAAAGGAGCGGTGTCGTGAAATGTGAAGTGCCCTGCATAATGGCTGCGACGATTATTGTCGGCTTGTGCGGCTGTGTTTCGAGTTTGACGAGCAATGACCCGATGGAACGACAGCGCGCGGTCGCAGACGTGTCCGACAACGCGGCGCTCCTGAAGATTGCCGTGAATGACGCGGATGCAAACGTCCGCTACGCCGCTGCCGGAAGGATCCGCGACCTTGACGCACTTCGCAATATCTCTGACAACGACGAGAAGAAGAACACGCACAGTCGAATGAAATTGATCGTTCTTTTACGTAGAGTCCTTGCGGAATCGGAAATACTCCGAAGGCCTGTTTGGATATCGCTTTGGGTTGGCGAGTTGTCCTGGCCGTACAAAGACAGTAGGGACGGTCGAACCGTGGTAGTGCGCGGTGAGAAAGTCGAAATTGCAATCATGGATGGACCGAGAACCGTCCTCGCGCACGATACATTGACCACGGACTTTGCGGCGAATCTTGCGATCTGGGAACTCGATTCCCTCGATCCGTTCATACCTGCGGCTCCCCTCAATCCGGTCTTTCCTGCGAATACAGCCACGAGCTGCATTGGGGGTATCGTCGTAGACCTGTGCCGCGCGGAGCATTGCGCGCCAGCCCAGATCAGAGCCGCATTAGCCAAGGTGGCCGTCAGGGACCGAGACCCTCTCGCCTGGGAATCCGCCCTTTGTTCGATTCAGGATTTCAACGGTGACAGTGGCCGTCGGGTCAACTTCGACTTCACCAATTACCATACGGCTGTTATTGCAGCGGCAGGCGCGGGCGCCGTGGATACCTTGGAGCTGTTGTTGGCCAACGGGGGCGATGTTAACAGCACCGACGGTGCTGGCGGCGCGCCGTTGCTCGCAGCGGCGGGCTACTCGGGTTCTACGGAAGTGTGTGCAATGCTCATCGCCAGCGGTGCCGACGTCAACGTCAAGGGCGGCATGGGCTTGACGCCCTTGCACGTTGCGGCGTCTTGCGGCAGGAAAGATGTTGCGGAACTCTTGGTGGCTAAGGGTGCTGATGTTAATGCTAAGGATGAACAGGGCTCGACGGCTTTGTCCCTTGCCGTCCAGGCGGGCCACAGCGATATTGCGGACTTGTTGCGTATGCATGGTGGCCACGAATAACCTCGTACAAACCATGCCTATGGTGGTATCAAGAGCCCCATGCTAAAAAACTCCGATTTCAGCGAAAAAAACGCAGGAAAAATTGAACTGGTGTCTTGTCACTCCGATTTGAGGGAACGGAGTTTCGCCTACGCAGTCTAGCCGAGCCATCTGCCGTCGTGTTTTGGGACCATGAATGGGTGGGCGACGAACAAGAGATCGGTCCGATGTTCTCCAGTTGCCGCAAAATGTTTGAGTGCCTCTCGCTGGTCGCGGCGACCGACTTCGATTTTATTTACCACGATGACGACGATGATTCATTGTTGTTGTCAAAGAAGCGCGAGCGGCTGACGGAATTCCTGTCCCTCGACCCCGACGGTTCAGGTGGACCGGCCAGGCAGTACTGGACTTGCTGGGGTGTTGCTGCCAAGGAATGAAATCGGGATGGGAGAACGCTTCTTAATCCGCGATGGCTGGCCAACGGATATTATTTAGCAATTTATAGATAAATTTGGCGCGCTCGCCCATGCCGCTTAGCGCGCCAAAAGGTCCTTAATCCATAAGACTCTGTACAAAAAACAGTTACATCATTAACCAAAGCTGGCAATCGGCAAATGCACATTGAAAAGTGTCAAATGTGTAAAGTGTCTTCCTCGGCCAAAGCCCCGGCCAATGGCATCGTCAAAGCCAAATCTGGGTAATGGTTCAGTTTGAAATGTGAAATCCGCGAATTAGTTTGACGCCAGCCGAAGTTTGTGGCATGGTCCGATCATGCCAGCACGAGCAAGCACACGCCGGGATTTTACCCAAATTGCAAAGGCCGTTTTGGACTCTGCGACCGGACAAGGGCCGAAGATTCTGCCGCCGGGATCTCCACGGCAGAATGATACCCGCAATCCGCACGCCGTCGCCCTGAGCAAGCTGGGGGCCAGTAAGGGGGGCAAGGCACGGGCCAAGGCATTATCGAAAGCGAAGCGCCGAGCCATTGCCAAATTAGCGGCAAAACGGCGGTGGGGGCGGTAATTCACGCCAAGTTATCCACCGGTCATCCACACAATTAGGTTAGGGCATCGTTCGCACTTCTATGATGGAGAATTTTGCGCCCACGCCGAGATTTTTCATACTAGATGTGGGGGAAAAAACGACTTATCCACAATATTTTGTACCCGCGCCGACCAGAGTTCATTTTTGACTTTACACAGCAGCCCGACTTCGTTACGGTGGTGTGTGGCGCAAAAAAAGCCCAGGGGGACGATACCCTGAGCTTTTGGATTGCCCATTGTGTGATTATTCGTAGCTGGAAGTAATGGGCGGGCCTCACATTAAAAAGACCCACCTAAAAAGTCAACAAAAAAGCACTTGGCGACACGGGATTTAATTGCTCGTGTTTCTGTGGCGCGCAAAAAGTCGCCCGGCGAGAGTTCGAGGCTCGCGCCGGGCTAATCGGCTTTAGCGTGTCACGCCTATGGTGGCTGCTGCTCATTGGCTGCGAGCACCCGGCTGTTAACCGGGTTGTTGGGGGTTCAATTCCCCTCAGCCACCCTTATGCGAAAACAACATCACAAAGCCGATGTATCGGTACGTCGTCAAAGATCATTGTCATGGGGCATGGGGTTCGTGAAAAAAGCATACTCCTCCAAACCAATTATACAACCCCCGGCGCCGACCGGCCAAAAAAAGAGAAGATTCTTATTGACATTTCCTGCACGAGCAAGCATAATGTTCAGTATGAACAGGCTTGATAAGGAAACGCGGGTTCGGATCGTTCAATGCCTTGTCGAGGGGGTCGGGGTCAATGCCACTTGCCGAATGACCGGCGCTGCAAAGAACACGGTGTTAAAGCTGTTGGCTGACCTTGGCGAAGCGTGTGCGAAATATCACGACGAGCATGTCTGCCATCTGCTGACGAAGCGCGTCCAGTGCGATGAGGTTTGGTCATTCGTTTACGCCAAGCAAAAGAACGTCCCCGCCGAAATGAAAGGGCAATTCGGCGTCGGCGACGTTTGGACCTGGACGGCCATTGACGCGGACACAAAGCTGATGATTTCGTGGATGATTGGCTTGCGTGATGCCGGATACGCGAACGAATTCATGCACGATGTCGCCAGCCGGCTCGCCCGCAAGGTGCAGTTGACCACGGATGGCCTAAAGGTCTATCTGGACGCCGTAGAGGACGCTTTCGGCGGTGACATTGACTATGCCCAACTCGTCAAGATTTACGGGGCGGAAAATCCCGGCGCTGGCCGTTACAGCCCACCACAGGTCATCGGTGTTGAGCATGAGGAAATCTGCGGAACACCCGACATTGGCCACGTCTCTACCAGCTACGTTGAGCGGTCGAATCTGACGATCCGAATGATGAACCGGCGATTTACCCGACTGACAAATGCGTTCTCAAAGAAGATCGACAATCACATACACGCCTTTGCCCTATTCGTCATGCACTACAACTTTTGCAAACTCCACGGAACAATCCGCGTCACCCCGGCCATGGAGGCCGGATTGTCAAAGACCGTTTGGGAGATTGAAGATTTACTGAAACTGATTGATTGAGAATCACGGTCACTCTGGTAAAAGGATGCAACATGAAATCATTGGATGATTTGAATGGGAAGTTTTCGACGATCCTGGCCGATCCGCCATGGCGATTTCAAAACCGTACGGGGAAGATGGCCCCGGAGCACAAGCGCCTGTCCCGGTATGAGACGATGAGCATAGAGGAAATCTGCGCTCTGCCTGTCGCCGCTCATGCTGCCGACCCCTCTCACCTTTACCTGTGGGTTCCCAACGCTCTGTTGCCGTGGGGCCTGCGCGTAATGGACGCCTGGGGATTCCAGTACAAGGCGAACGTCGTCTGGTACAAAGTCCGTAAGGACGGTGGTCCTGATGGGCGCGGCGTCGGATTCTATTTCCGGAACGTTACCGAAATCCTGTTGTTCGGAATTCGTGGCAAGATGCGCACGCTTCAACCGGGGCGGACCCAGGTAAATATCATTGCGACCCGCAAGCGAGAGCACTCCCGCAAACCATCCGCCGTCTACGGACTCATTGAGCGGTGCAGCCCTGGCCCCCGCTTAGAGCTATTCGCCCGGGAGCGAGTCAAGGGCTGGACACAGTGGGGAATCGAATTAGACAGCTATGCCGTCAAGCGTGATGTTCACCCGATGTACGACAGCGACGAGTCCAGTGATTACATGTTCGCGTCGTAACATTCTGGCATGATGCCAATGGCCAGAACCGGGCATCCCCCAGCCCCACCGCCGTCTATCTTTGGCAACAGCTTGTTCCAGTGCGTTGTCGAATTGCCGTATTTCTTGCCGATGCCCAATCCATCGAATATGTGCTGTAGCTCGGAAACTCGCGTAATAATGACCCCGACCGACATTACGCGAAGCTGATGCAGTAGGCGGAAGTTGTTGAGATCTCGGTCATAGAACTCGGTTTTGTTGTTCCACTCCACCTCGATACCAATCCCGCCCTTGAAGTTGTCGATCCTGTGCGTCGGCACGTCGATTTCCGTTTGATCTACCCGAATTCCGATATCGAATTGCTTTTCCGCCCAGCCCCGCGCGTTCAAATAGCCATCAAGCCGCTGCGGAATACGGGATCGTCCGCCCCCACCGACCATAATGTCACTTCTTTTGAGACGGAATTCGCGCAGGCAACCAAGCAATTCGTTCCATTGTTCAGGAAAGTCGCCAGCCAGGATCGCGGCGGCATGATTCCATTCTTTCAGCCGGTATCGCGCTAAGATGTCCGCTGGAACGTCATCCAGTCCCATGCCCAAATGAGACTGGAAATCGCCCTATGGGTCAAATTTCGGGCCGTCCGAACGAAATAAATTCAAACTGAACCACTACCCAAATCTGGATGTGACGCTGATTCATCTCGGCTTGACTTATAATCCCGCGACATGGCATTGGGCGTTTGCGATCTTTGCGGAAGGAAGCTGGAGCCGCACAATTTTTACGTCGTGCGGATCGACGTCTTCGCCGATCCGTCGATGCCGGCCACGAGCTTGGCGGAATTGGAAGCGGTGGATTTCGACGCGGCCATCGATCGGTTGCTGGATCAGATGAAGGACATGACGGCTGATGAGCTTCAGGATCAGGTTCATCGGCGGTTTGAGATGAGGATTTGCCCGGCGTGTCAGCCGGAGTTTTTGGCCAATCCGCTGGGCAAGCCGCGGGGGGCGCGGGTTGGAGAAAATTAAAAAAAATAGGCCGCACGGCGGAGGGTTAATGCCGTGCGGCCTGGCGGAGGAGGAAACGAGGCTTATGAGGCGAGATCCCTAGGTCTTGCAAGACCTCGCCGTTGTATTGTCAACCGTCCTGACTACCCAGATATCTTTCATACCCACGTCCTTACATGGGGGAGTAGAACAAAAGTTGTGCCACACTCCGTTTTTGGAGAGAATCGACCCCGCTCGCCGAGTGTTTTCAGCGGAAATCGCTGATTTTGGGCCAATTTTTTCGCTTGGGGATAGCTGAAATGATTAGAGGGATGTCGATGCGAGATCGGCGAAAGATGCGGCAAACGCCATTTGGCTGCACATCAACTACGCACGGCCGCCTGGGCTTAACTCCAAGCACCATTGCTCTTTGCACGATGCTAATGGGGATTGGGTTAATTCCCGGATGCCAGCCGAATAAGGCCGCCGCCCCCCCGCCGGCGAGCGTGGCGGGAATCGGAATCACGTTGGAAGCGGTGGATATAAACGATTCGCTGCTTCCGGCGAGCGATGGGAAGGCGATTGCGCTATCGGCGGCGAAGAACGAATGGACAAGCCTGGCGCTGCGGATCGGGAATTTGCCGCGGTCGGGGCCGAAGCTGGAACTTCGGGTCAGTTTTTCGCCGGCGATCCCGGCCGAGAACGTTTCGGCATTCCAGGCATTGCCGATGCCGGTGGACACCAACCGAGCCGGGTACGTCAGGCAAACGGGCATGTCGTCGGGCGCGCGGCAATTGCCGCGGGCGCTGTTGCCGATGAGCATGGCGGGTGGTGCGGTGGATCTTTCATCGCTGCGTGATCCGGCGCATCCGTTGGACCCACAAGGTCACGCCGTAGGCGGCGAGCCGGCGATTGTCTGGATCGATCTTCACGTTCCACCGAAAGCGGCTGCGGGGGATTATGCGATTCGGTGCGAGGTTGCGGCGGGGGCAGGGGTGGCGGCGGCGGTGCGGGGGACGTTGCACGTTTATGACTTCGCGATCCCGGAAGAGCGGCATCTACTGATGGTCAGCGAGATCGATTGGGATCGATTGGAGCAGCTTTATCCGGATGAATTCGAGGCGATCACGCCGCGGCTGGTGAACCGGAGCGAGGCGAAATACTCGGCGGCGGTACACGTTCTGGATCAACTGGTGGAGTTGGCGCAGGCGAACCGGACGGAGGTGGTGGTTCCGCGGCTTCAACCGACGGTGAAATGGCCGGCGGCCAATCGGCCGGCGGTGGACTGGTCGGATTTTGATTCGGTGGTATCGCCGTGGCTGAACGGCGACGGGTTTGGGGACCTGTCGCCGCTGGGATTCTGGCCGCTGCCGCGGGCGGATTATCTGGAGAATTACGATCCGGCGAGTCAGCGGGCATACTGGTCGAACGCGGCAACGCATTTCAACCGTGAGGATTGGCTGAGCCATTCGGGCGTGGTTTTGGAAAAGCGATCGGCGGCCCGGGCGACGGCGCTGCAGAGCATACAGCTATCGATGCTGGCGCGGTCGATTCTTGAATCGCATCCGCTGCTGCGGGTGGTGTTGCCGCTGGAGGACGACCAGGTTCAGTTCGAGTCGTCGGACAATCCGATGCTGTTGCCGGCGACGATGGCGCAGCGGATCGTGACGCTGTCGCCGGGGCTGGTGTTCGGCGCGCCGACGCAGAACTGGCCGGCGGAGGTGCGCCGTCCGGAGCACTGGATGCGAACGGAAGGAACGGGGCTGGTTCCGTACCTGGGAGCGGGGACGGATCAGCGGGACGTGCGGCTTTGGGCGTGGCTGGCGTATCTGAGGCAGGCGGATTTGATCCAATGGCCCGGGGCGCTACCGGAGCAGAACGATCCGGCGGAGCAAGCCGATCCGGGGAAGCCGACGTGGTTCTATCCGGGGAGTTGGTTCGGCGTGGCCGCGCCGGTGGCGAGCGTTCAACTGAAATGGCTGCGTCGGGCGCAGGAGGATTATGAGTATCTGATGCTGGCGGAGGAGCGGGGGATGAGGACGAACGCATTTTTGCTGGCCCGGCTGCTGGCGCGGCAGGTGGAGCTTCAGGCGGCGCAGGCGCCCGATCCGGAATACGGGCTTTTGAGCGGGACGGTGGACCAGAAGACGTGGGACGAGGCGCACGACCTGCTGGCGCGGTCGATCCTGGCGCGTCCGCCGGAGTCCTCGCCGGACGATCCCACCGTCAAGGCGGGGGAGCGGGAGTTGGACCTGGACATAGTCCGGTGGCAGTCGCCGAAGGAGCGTCCGTACGTCTTGCCGCGGACGGCGCAGTGGATGTGGGACGATCCAAGCCGGTCAAACGGCGACCCGTGGGCCTTCTTGCGGCTTGGGGTGGACATCTACAACGCGGGGGACAACCGGCCGGAGGACAACCAACTGGAATGGACGGGCGCCGGGGACGGTTGGGAAATCAAACCGCAGCCGCAGTTCATCGGCTCGCTACGGACGTACTGGGTGCAGCGATTTGCGATTGATGCGCGGGTGAATCTGGCCCGGATCAGCGCGAACTCGCGCAAGCCGCTGGAGATCACGTTTATAGACGGATACACGCGGGGCGCGTATGCGGCGCAGGCGATGTTGCCGGTGGCGGCGAGCGTGCGGCGCGAGGGGGACTTGCGTATCGACGGCAAGCTGGACGACTGGGCGGCGGACGATCTGATCCAAGACGGCCGGCTGACGAAGATGGTGGACCGGCCGTCGATTCAGCATTGGCGGATCGAACCGGCATCGACGGCGTCGCAGATCTACACGGGCTGGAGCGACGACAATTTTTACGTGGCGTTCCGGGTCAACGGCGCGGCGCCGGGGCAGGAGTCGCACCGGAATTTCGTGGACTACCAGTTTCGCCGGGCGTGGGGCGAGGATTTGTGCCAGGTGTTGATCCAGCCGATTTACGACGACAATTCGCTGGGCCCGTTGACGTACCTGGCGTGCAAACCGAACGGAGTTTGCATGGTGAAGCGGCGGCTGGACCCTCGGACGAATTCCGACCCGTGGCGGGAGACGGATGGGACGGCGGTGCGATACGCGGCCGATCCGGAGCAATCGGTCTGGACGGGCGAAGCGGCGATTCCGTGGCGGTTGCTGCTGAACAACAGCACCACCAGGCCGCGGCTGCTGAAGTTCAATTTCATCCAGCATCAGCAGTCGACCGGGGAGTCGGCAAGCTGGGCGGGCCCGATCGATTTCGATCAAGACGATGGATTTATGGGACTGTTGTATTTACAGGAATTGAGCGCGCCGGGGCTGCATCCCTAAGACTCCCACGCGATTTCAGACGACCAGGATACCCATTTTAACGGCGGGGGTTTGCGGGTTGGGTAGACGTGGCAGATTTTAGTTTGCATCGGCACAGGGCTGGGGTACGATCAAGCCGGTTTCGCCTCAGTGGGAGCGGTATCTCAGTGCAACAATTGATTTCCGGATCAAAAAAGGAGAAGAAAATGCTTCGTATCGCCAAGACCAGGAGTTTTTGCGGCTTGTACGTTGCGGCGGCGATTTGGGCGGCGGGCCCGATGTTCGGTTCGACGGCTCAAGCGGCGACCATCTCGAACGGCAATTCAGACCTGATCATCAATACCAGTGGATCGAATCCATTCATCACGAGTTGGACGGTGGACGGCGTGGATCAGTACGGAGGCTCCCCGGCCGGGAGCGAGGATTTCCAAATCTCCACGGGAGGCGGTTCGCTGGTCGAACTGAATTCTCTGAGCCTGACGAGTTCTTTCGTCAGCCCTCCTGGGCTTGGCTTGTTCTCCGCGACGTATACAGGTGAAGGCTACACGGTCACGGTGAAGGACACGCTCACCGGCGGCAACAGCGGAAGCGGCGCTTCGGCGCTAAGCGAAGTCATCACGATCAACAATACGGAAGCGGTCCCCGCCGATACGAACGTCAATAGTGCGATCGAACTTTCGCCGCTGACTTTCCGGTTGGTGCAGGTCAGCAATCTGACCTTGGACGCGACTGCGGGGAATGACGCGCTGACGCTTAGCCCCAGCCAGCCAAACACCGCGAACCAAACGAACCCGTTGGGAACGGTGGCCAACGTGAGTGTCACGCCGACGCCCACTTCGTTTACGGGCGGCACGGTCGGCTCGCAAAGTGCGTCGACCGGCCCGTTTTTCGGCAACGACAGTTTCTCGTTTGAATGGGATGGAACGATTGATGCCGGCAATTCGTACCAGGTGAGCATCAATGAGACGGTGCAGGGGGCGACGGCGGGAACCGCGGCGGTGCCGCTGCCGAGTTCCGCGAAAAGCGCACTGACGATGCTGGCCGGGTTGGCGGTAATCGGCATCGTTCGGCGGATGCGAAGAGCGATCGCTTAAGGCGAAAATCCGATTGAAAAAGGACTGCCCCGGGAGCAAGCTCCCGGGGCTTTTGTTTGGGAAAGGATTGGGGCAATTTGGAGTTTTCCGCGGCCAAGGGAACCCAGGGATGGCCATCCGTGGGCTTTCGGGATTGAAATCGAACCACCACCAATGCGCTTGGGGCGCTTGACGGTTGGCGCGCCGCCTTGGAGCATGGCGGGCAATGGCGGACATTGATAAGGGGCGATCGGGATTTCTCAGGCCGGCGGGGTTGGCGGCCTCTTGTGTGGCGCTGCTGACGCTGGCGTTCGCGCCGGTGGGACAATTTTATCTCGCCTGGGTGGGCCTGGCGCCGTGGCTGATATTGCTGGCGGAAGCCAGATCGAAGAAATCAGTGTTTTTCTGGAGCTGGATCGCGGGGACGGCGTTCTTCGTCGCCAATATGTGGTGGATGTCATGCATCAGTTGGCCGGGGATGATGGCGCTGATGATTTTTTGCGGGCTGTATTGGGGGCTTGCGGCCCTGGTCATTCGCGGAGCGGGACTTTTGCACGGGGGGATTTTGGGCGGAGTGTTGGGGATCGCGGTAGTGTGGACGGCGTTTGAATGGTTGAGGGGAATTATCTTTACCGGGTTGCCGTGGTTGTATCTTGGATACACGCAGACGCCGATTTTGGCGATGTGCCAGGTGGCGGACATCGCGGGAGCATACGGGGTGACGTTCTGGGTGGTGGCGGTAAATGGGCTGGTGGCGACGGCATGGTTGAATCGCGATCGGCTGCGCGGGTTGGTTCCGGCGGCGGGGGTAGTGGGGATGTTGACGATCATGCTGATGGGGTATGGGCTGTATCGGATGTGGCAGACGGCCCGCTGCCTATCGGCGGGTCCGACGCTGGCGCTGGTGCAATCGAATTACCCGCAAACCAACACAGGCGAAAAGCCGGTGAAAGTTGCCGAGAGGCTGGAATTCCATGCGGGCAAGACCCTGGCGGCATTGAATGATGAGCCGGGGAAAATCGACATGGTCGTCTGGTCGGAAACGATGATGTGCCCGCTGAACGTCACGGCCCGGCTGGAGGATCCGCGCTTTCAGGAGATTTACGAAGCGCTGAGCGGCCTGACGAGGAACAATCACGTCGCCTTGCTCACCGGCGGGGAATATTACGCGGATTGGCAAGATGAGACGCGCGACGATGGGATATACCGGGTTCCGAAGGAGCAGCGGAACACGGTATATTTGTTCGATCGCGACGGGCGGATGGACGATTCGCCGGGGCATCGGTATGACAAGATCCATCTGGTTCCGTGGGGCGAATTCATTCCGGGTAAAGAGTCGATGCCGTTTTTGTACAAGCTGTCCGTGGCGTTGGGGCCGAACTATTACACGGATTACATCATGCAGCCCGGAGACGTGCTGACGGTGTTTCATTTGAAGGACCAGGGGCGGGACTTTCGATTTGTGACGCCGATCTGCTTTGAGGACATTGATGCGCGGATTTGCTCGGCGATGTTTCGGCCGACGGATGGCGGGGGCAAGCGTGCGGATTTTCTGGTGAACCTGACGAACGACGGGTGGTTCAAGGCGAACGAGAACGCGCAGCATTTTCAGGCGGCGACGTTCCGGAGCATCGAAAACCGCGCGTGGATGGCGCGGTGCGTCAACACGGGGATCAGCGGGTTTATAGATTCCGAGGGGCACAGCGGCGATCTCTTGCCCGCCAGGGTGGAAGGGTCGAGCGTGAGGCGGATCATGATCGACGGTCGGCTGAGTTTTTACACGAGATTCGGGGACGTTTTCGCATGGGGTTGCGTCGGGGGGTCGGGGGTGATGGCGGCGTGGGCGTGGAAAAACAGGCGGAAACCGGAGACGGCGAAGAAAGAAGAGGAAAAGTCATCATGAAGAATAAAGTGCTCGGATTGATGCTGGTTTTGGCGTTGTGGGGATGCGCGTCGGAAGAGAAGGTTGATTCGAAGGCCCCGGCCCCCCCGCCGT
>Ga0116114_1000808_pt1 | contig 18259 bp, 18 predicted proteins | sample June2015DPH_10_5_FD_89823 | JGI IMG/M metagenome (GOLD analysis project Ga0116114, IMG submission 89823) | Peatland microbial communities from SPRUCE experiment site at the Marcell Experimental Forest, Minnesota, USA - June2015DPH_10_40 | ecosystem: Environmental > Terrestrial > Soil > Wetlands... | reverse complement strand
CCGTTGTCTCTGTTCCACCCGCAGCCGGAATTGGAATACGTGCTTGATGACACGACCCCGGCGGCAGTGGTGGCACATCCGGATTTTGTCAATCGGATCGATTCAGTGACCGAGAAGCGCAATCTTAGATTCGCTTTGAGCACCGAGGCGCTGGACTATGTGGCCGGCCCTCTGCCGTCGGTTGTGGAGTCGCGGCGGGCCATGATCCTCTATACAAGCGGCACCACTGGCAAGCCCAAAGGAGTGGTAAGCACCCATGAAAATATTGCGGCGCAGATTACCAGTCTGGTTGAGGCCTGGGGGTGGACTGGGGAGGACCGGATATTGGAAGTTTTGCCGTTGCACCATATCCACGGGATTGTAAACGTCATTGCCTGCGCCCTCTGGGTGGGAGCAGTGTGCGAGATCTTTCCGGCATTCGACGCACAGAAAGTCTGGGACCGCATTGCCCAGGGGGGGCTGACACTCTTCATGGCAGTCCCCACCATCTATGTAAGGCTAATAGACGCCTGGGAGAAGGCATCTGCTGCCGAACAGGAACGCATGTCCCGGGGCTGCCGCCGGATGCGGCTCATGGTGTCCGGTTCAGCGGCCTTGCCGGTCCCAACCTTAGAGAGGTGGAAGGAGATTTCCGGACATGTCCTGTTAGAGCGATACGGAATGACCGAGATCGGTATGGGCCTTTCCAACCCGCTGCACGGGAAGCGATCTCCCGGATGGGTCGGGACGCCATTGCCGGGGGTGGAGGTGAGGTTAACTGATGAAACAGGGGCGCCGGCAGAGCCCGGAACTCCGGGAGAAATCGTGGTGCGGGGCAAGACCGTCTTTCTAGAATACTGGAAAAGACCGGAGGAAACCAGCAAAGCTTTCCGGGACGGTTGGTTCTTAACCGGCGACGTTGCCCTGCAGGAAAAAGGGATTTATCGCATTCTCGGACGCAGCAGTGTGGACATCATCAAGACTGGCGGCTACAAGGTCTCGGCCCTGGAAATCGAAGAAACCCTCCTTACTCATCCGCACATCAAGGAATGCGCGGTAGTGGGAATACCCGACCCGGCCTGGGGTGAGCGGGTCGTCGCTGCGCTGGTGATGAGGGAAGGGGAGAGTTTGGATCCCGGCGCACTAAAGGCCTGGGGGAAGGAGCGGCTCGCTCCTTACAAGGTCCCCAAAGATGCGCTGGAGTTTCAGGAGTTGCCCAGAAATGCCATGGGAAAGGTTGCCAAACCCGATTTGAAAAAAATTATCGAAGGCCGTCAAGAGTAGCAGGCCTACCCGTACATTTGCCCTTGCCCGGCGCACGCGCCGGGAGCTTCTTTGAAACGCTGGTCTCGCGCGTGGCCCCCCCAGGGTCCGGCCCCCCTGAAAGCGGGAACGTACGCATCGCAACACGAGCCCGCTAATCCTTGAGGTTTTCCACGTTTTCGCCAAACGGCTTCGACGCGCTTTCGTTCTTGTCCGTCACTATCAGCTCCGCCGCAATTCCCGCCGCGACCGTGATGAGTTCGCGGCAAAACAGGGCGCGATCCCGGCTGAGCCAGTCTGTCCGCCACTTGGCTGTCAACTCCCTGCACAGGGTGTGACCGTTCTGTGCCTTGAACCGATTCGGAATTTGGTTAAACAGTCTGTAGAGACCGGGCCTGCCGTTAAGCTCCTCCTTGCCCTTCATCAGTGCCTCTTTCCCTTCACCCTCGGGAAGAGAGCTCCTTCCGTGGACTGCGCCGACCGCCATGACCGCACCGGTGAGCGCTCCGCAAGTGTCGCCAAAAAGCCCGATTCCACCGCCGAAGCCCGTTGCAAGTTTTTTGACCTCGGGAGGCAGCCCGGTGTCTGTCAGGGCCAAAACCGCTTCGGCAACACACTCGGCGCAATTGTATCCCAGAGAAAAATTCTTCCTGGCCCGTTGCTTTATCTCTTCGATTTTCTCTTGTCCGGTCATTGTTCAAGTCCTTTCGATGCAAGGCAACTGCACGCGACATCGCAGTTTGAGCAACAATTCAGATCCCGCAGCCAAACCGTTCTCATTATCATAATGAATAATGCCTCAACATGACCACCAACGGATTTCAATGGCCATTTTGGGTTCGCCTGCCGTCCTAAAAACCTCTCAGGACAAATTGCAGGCCTATAGAACCTTGACATATACGAATCTAAAAAGCAAGCGGTGCGTCATGGGAAGCAGTCTTGGCACTATCAGGACACACCAAGGTCTTCGCAGTTGATGGCCTTTTCTCCATCTCTATTTTTCATCCCTTGTGTCCCTAACCCGATTACTGCCCAATAGTCACAGTGACCGTTATATTTTTATGATCGCGTTCAATGAGGACCTTGTGGTTGGGACCACCCCGGGTCAGGGCTTGCCGAACTTCCTCGACGCTTTTTACCGGCGAACCGTTGACCGAAAGTATGATGTCTCCTTTGCGCAAATTGGCTGCGGCTGCAGGGGTGTTAGGCAAAATTGAGAGAATCTCGACCCCACTGCCCGAAGCCGCAGGCTGGACCGTAACGCCGAGCCGGGCCCGGTGCAAGGGTGCGGATTTGTCTGTTATGACGACGTAGTCCGCCAGGTTCGGGTCGAGTGTACCGGATGGGTAATCTATTGGGACCGGGGCTATGGTCCTGTACTCGTGCGGTTTTCGCAGACGGGCGAGATACGGGACCCCGAGGCGGTCGCTTATATGGCCTTTACCGATAGCGACCACAATTTTGCATTCCCCTCCTGTCTGTTTCAGGCGCTCCGCAAGGGTTTGAGCCATTGTCTCCTCCCAGGCGAGTTGCGCTTCGAAAAAGGATTGGAAATCTTTGATCTTATCCTTTTCATGCACCGTGTACTCCTTGCGGATACGGCCCCGGTTAGCGGGGTCGTCGAGATGAAATTCGCCGGCAACCTGGGAGCGCTCGTCGGGCGTAAGAGAACCAAGGCCGTTATGACCTATCTTTCTAACCACCTTATTTGGGGCGTTCAGGCAAATAATGGGCATGCGGTTCTGTTTCTGCCAGTCGATGAGGTCGCGGTAGAGAGAATAGGGAAATCCCCAGACATCCTCCCATCCGACGTCTTTAAGAAAGTCCTCCTGGGGCATTTCTCCCCGGACGTAACGGTCCAGAACCGGTTGCACCGTTGTCGGAAACATCTCCATTGCCAGTTCAACGCATCGTCCCCCCTGAGAGAGTTTCTGAAGGACTGCGAGTTGAATCTTGTGATCTTCTGCGCTCGTGTGCATTTCCCCAACGTACACGACGGATACGTTGGAAAGCTTGCCTATAAGCTCGTCCATTCCGATCACATTGCCGGTGGCAGTCTCGACCACCGCGCCGACGTGAAGCTCCACCGGACCAGGCGGCGCGGATGGCGGCTGAATCAATCCACCTGCCGTGGAGCAGGCAGCCATCAGTAAGAGCGCAGCGCAGATGGGGCATAGCGCGGCTATTGAACTGTGAGCGAGATGTGCCCGTTCGTGGAGCTGAGTGCATAAGTGCCATAAAGCTATAGCCATAATCTGTCCTTGCAATTTACAAGTGAGTTTCTTTCGTGCCGGTTTGCCTGCCGGGCTTCCGGAATTCACTCTGGACAATAAGGCTTCCGGCGAATAAAATCACCTGGAATTAAGAGTGGTGCGATAAACGGCTTTCATGCTCGGAAAGCTGCTCGAAGCCGAAGGGTTGGCCTGATAGAAGCTTAGTGTGAGAGAATAAATCATGAACCGGCAAAGACTGCAGTGAGAAGCAAGAAGTGTGATCCCGGCTCCCTGCTCTTTGCTTCCAATAATTTTTCCCCGCCCATCTTTGCGGGGGCATTTGAGTATTTCTTTTTCACTCCCCAAAAACACCCTTCCCGGACGGCAACCGGCTATCCGCCGGTTTGTCAATCCCAGCACTAAATCCCAGGGGACCTTCAGCAATTCTTAGCACTAGTATCCAGAAAGAGATGAGCCATGAAACCTATAGAGGATCTCAAGGCCGAGCATGAGGGAATTCTTCTGATGCTTGATGTACTCGAAAGAATGTCGGAGAGGATCGCGGCCGGAAAAAGCGTTCCAACCGATCATCTGAAGCAGGTTTTGGATTTTTTGCAGGTTTTTGCCGACAGGTGTCATCACGGCAAAGAGGAGCGGCTCCTTTTTTTGGCAATGGAAGCGGCGGGGGTCCCGAAAGAGAATGGACCGCTCGCAGTGATGCTCTCGGAGCACGGCAGAGGTCGGCTGTTCATCGCAGAGATGAAGAACCTCGTGATCTCTTACGAGAAAGGAGAATCGGGTGCTCTGTTGGTGTTCACAACCCCGGCGCTCCAGTATGTGGACTTGCTCAGGAGCCATATATGGAAAGAAAACAATGTCTTGTTCCCGATGGCCGAAAAAGCGGTTCCCGCCGATAGGCTGGAATTGATCGGGGAGCAATTCGACCGCTTCGAAAAGGAACAGATCGGGCAGGGGACCCATGAAGCCTTTCACGAGATGATAAACACGCTTTCGAAGATATACCTTTAGTGTTACCTGTTAGCCGCTTGATTCTGACCTCTTGCCGGTGGTTCCAATCGCGTCCGGAAAGGGCCAAGGGCTTTCTTCGAAGTACTGAGAAACTGTGGGGTCTTACTCGCCTTCTTTTTTATCTTCAGTGGGACTTCCAGCACCACAGGAAGCCGATATTCAGGTCCGTACGCCCAGTTTGGGCAATATCCATTTGCTCATAACGAACCAGAAAAGAAGCGCGCCAAGAATAAGAAGTCCTGTTTGCATATATAATTCCTTATTTTTAGATGACCGTTGGGGGTTGCGGAAACCTCCTGAAAATAAGTTGATTTCCGGTTGTTGGCCAGTCTGCGATTATTGCTTTAAAATTTAGATTATTCAATCAGTAAAAGCCCAACCATGCGCCACTGTGACGCAGAGAGCGCAATGAGCAGTCATGTCTTGTCGCAGATCTTTGGCGAAATTTACGTTGTGGTGGAATTTGGGCCTGGAATGAGGTAAATTTATAAAGGGGTTGATTGATTACCGGTTTGGCCCTCCAAGATTTGCGCTTGTCCGGTGTCCATCCAAAAACATCCGATGAGATACTGTTTGCAAATTGAAAAAGGGTCTTTGTGGACGGGAACTATCCAGGGCGAGAAGCACAGGAGTGGACAAGTGTTTGTGAATAGAATTCTCTGGGTTTTCTTGTTTCTGGTATGGGGTGGGTTGTTTAGCTCTATTTGCGCGGCTGCCCCGCTGATGGTTGAGAAAAACTTGTTCGCAACGGACCGAAAGCCTCCCCCAGAGTTTGCGGATGCATCTGCCAAAGCCTTTATACTTGGAATAGCGATTGGAAACATCCAACTCGATGGGGTAATAATCCAGGGCAATTCAAAAAAGGCGGTGTTGCGAATGAAGGGCCACCCGGCCGGCGCGGCGGGCCAGAAAGGGCAGCCCGCGTCTCCTTTCATGACGGTTCGGGAGGGACAGATGGTCAGCGATTACCGTTTGTCGAAAATCGAATCCAAGAGCATCTTGCTCGAAAAGGATGGTCAAACATTTACTGTAGGTCTTTTTGCCGAAGATAAAGAGGTTACTCAATCACCATCGCTCCCCCCTGCTCCCGCTCATGCTCAGCAGCCGATGGCTGCGCCCGGAGTTGCGCCGCAGGTAATGGGGGCCAATCGGCCTGCAGATGTTCAGCTTCAGCCGGGCTCCAATCCGGCTAACCCGCAGCAGTTACCTCCGGGCGAGATGCCGCCCCCTTTTGACCCCAATGTTGCCAGCAGCCCGGCTTCTCAAATAAACATTGCGCCGAATGAGTATGCGCCCGCAATAAACCAGGACCCCAATCAGCCCGCCATGACAATTGAGGAAGCCAAATGAACCGACATCGGATGTCGGAGGGCGAAGGTCTGAATCTCAACGCTCCCTATGCACTCATGTATCCATCATAGGACTTCCGTCATAAGGGCTCCGTTTATACTCCGGCCGTTTTGAAGGCGTTGTTGACGATGTCCCTGGCCTCTTGCTGTATCTGGAGAAGGTGCTCCCTGCTCTTGAAGCTTTCCGTGTAGATTTTGTAAATATTTTCGGTACCGGAGGGGCGGGCGGCAAACCAGCCGTTTTTGGCTGCGACTTTGATTCCGCCAATTGGCGCCCCGTTGGCCGGAGCGTGGCTGAGCTTTGCCTCAATTTTTTCGCCTGCAAGTGTGTCGCATAAGATCATTTCAGGACCGAGTTTCTTTAGTGTGGATTTGCGTTCCGGGTTTGCCGGCTCGTCGATTCTTTCGTATAAAGGATTTCCGAACTGTTCGGTCAGGGAGATGTAAATTTGCCCAGGGTCCTTACCGGTCTTGGCCATGATCTCGGCGGCGAGCAGGTCCATAATTATGCCGTCCTTGTCAGTCGACCAGGCCGTTGAGTCCAGTCTCAAAAAAGAGGCGCCGGCGCTCTCCTCGCACGCAAATGCATATGAACCCTCAAGCAGGCCACCCACAAACCACTTGAACCCGACCGGTACTTCGAACAACCTGCGGCCGATATGTGCGGAGACTCTGTCTATCATTGCGCTGCTGACGAGCGTTTTCCCAACGCCTCCATTTTTTCCCCATCCCGGCCTGTTCTGGAAAAGGTACCAGACAGCAACCGAAAGGTAATGGTTCGGATTCATAAGCCCGGCGCTTCTGGTTACTATCCCATGCCTGTCGCTGTCCGGGTCGTTACCGAAAGACACGTCGAAGGAGTCCTTGAGTCCTATCAGCCTTGCCATAGCATAAGGCGAAGAACAGTCCATCCTGATCTTTCCATCCTTATCGACCGTCATAAAACCGAAAGCCGGATCGATGGTCCGGTTCACAATATCGAGCGAAATGCCATACATTTCAGCGATTGGTTCCCAGTAGGGCAGGGAAGCGCCACCCATCGGATCAACGCCGATTCGAATCCGGGCTGAACTGATCGCATCCATGTCGATTACACTTCGAAGGTCGCCCACAAACGATCCTATGAAATCGTGCAAAACTATCCGGCCGCTCTTAATGGCTCGCTCGTAAGGAATTCTTTTCACCTCGCGATTTTTCGCCCGCAGCAGCTCATTAGCCCTTCGCTGAATCGCCGTGGTTATCTCCGTGTCCGCGGGCCCGCCGTCGGGCGGGTTGTACTTGAAACCCCCATCCTCCGGCGGATTGTGAGATGGAGTTATTACGATACCGTCAGCCAGGGAGTCCTTGTTGCGGTTATGTGCCAGAATGGTGTGCGAGATCACCGGGGTAGGTGTATATCCCCGGTCTGACTGGATCACTATGTCAACGCCGTTTGCGGCGAGTACCTCGATTGCCGTAGCGAAACTTGGTTCTGAAAGAGCGTGCGTGTCCTTTCCAAGAAAAAGGGGGCCCCGGATGCCGCTTGTTTTGCGAAATTCGCAAATAGCCTGGGCTATTGCAAGTATATGGTCCTCATTGAAAGTATTCTTGAAAGACGACCCCCTGTGGCCGGAGGTGCCGAATTCGACTAGCTGGCTTTTCTCTGAAGGGTCCGGATGATTGGTGTAGTAGGTGGAAACCAGTCTGGGAATATTTACCAGAATTGATTGCGGAGCGGGTTTCCCGGCCAGGGGGCTGACACCCATACGTGTTCTCCTGCGCGTTGTCGGCTGCAATATGAAAAAGGGGCGTCTCTTGATCGGGAGTCACCCAGTGTCAAATTACCATTTTTAGATATTAATTATCATTTTTTGTAAAATCCGCCTTTGCATCTGTTGGTTTCCGAAAAAAATGAAACCGGAGAGCAGGGTGTATCCGCTCCCTGAACTTGCATTTAATTCCGAACAAACATTTTCGAAACGATCTGCTTGAAAAAGACTCCCGGATGTGGTTTATACCAAACCAATCCCAATCCACTGATCCTTCCGAATCGCTTTTCGTCTTGTTTTCTTCCGATCATGCTCCTGGATCGCGGGCTGTTTTGGTTTTGTGTCAAAATCGAGGCAATTTCTGTTGCTCGATGAAAATGTTATAATCTGCTGCTAAATTTGACCTGGCTTAACGAATGTGTGTGCAGATCCAATTTATAACCGATCTATCCACATCATGGGGGCGTAGCGCATGAACGACTTTTATGAATTTCTCACCGGGCCTGCCCTCTGGGCAGCTTTTATAGTATTTATCGTGGGCCTCATTGTGCGGCTGACCTATCTTTATGGAATTAGCAAGGAACGCGACAGGGTTTTATATAACCACGTGAATGTGAAATGGGCCATTCGTTCAATCGTACACTGGCTGATCCCGCTTGGAAGCGTAGGATTGCGGAACCAACCAGTTTTCGCAATTGCCTTTTTCCTGTTCCATATTTGTTTGCTGGGCGTTCCTATCTTTTTGCTTGCGCACAATATGCTCTGGCAGGAAGCATTTGGCGTCGGGCTTCCTTCGCTGCCCGATTCTATCGCAGACGCTCTAACGGTGGTCTTTCTGTTGGCGGCTGCAGTCCTGCTGCTCAGAAGAATAATCCGCGCGGAAGTGCGGTTTCTGTCCACGGCCTGGGATTATTTTCTACTCATTTTGACGAGTGCGCCTTTCGTTACGGGTTTTCTCGCATATCACCAGATCGGCCCTTATAAACTGACTATGATTCTGCATGTTCTTTTCGCTGAAATACTCCTGATCATCATACCATTCAGCAAGCTTGGCCATATTTTCCTTTTCTTTTTTTCGCGCGTTTCTTTTGGATTCGAGATGGGGCGGCGAGGGGCGCGGACCTGGTAGTCGTCCGTTCAGAAACAGTCTGAAGGGAATTAGGGTTTATTCGAGAGGAGAAGCGGAAAAATGAGTGACGCGCTTCAAAAGCCGATCAATACGAAAGTGATAAAAGAGCTTTTGGACATAAACGATAGCGCAAGGATCAGGACCTGGCTGAGTATTTGTGCGAGCTGCGGCCTTTGCGCGGAGAGCTGCTTTTTCTATCTTGCAAAGAATAAGGACCCCAAGCTGAGTCCGGCATACAAGGTAAGGACAACGCTGAAAGAACTCTATCGCAGAAAAGGCGAGGTGGACCGCGAGTTTTTGGAGAAATGCTACAACATCATCTGGGGTGAATGCACGGCATGCAGGCGATGTTCGCTCTTTTGTCCGTTCGGTATTGATATATCCGTAATGATCGTCACTATGCGGGGGATCTGCCACTCGCAGGGGATTGCCCCGGCAGGCCTGCTCAAGGCCTCGGACAACTACCGCGCTTCAGGCAATCAGATGGCCATGAGCAAGGAGGACTTCGTCGAAACCTGCACATGGATGGCGGAGGAAACAGCCGAAGAGATGAGGGGGCTCGAGATCCCGATCGACAAGCAGGGTGCTAGAATAATGTATACGGTCAATGCCCGCGAACCCATGTACTATCCGCAGGATATTGCGATGATGGCCAAGATATTTACTGTGGCCGAGGAAGATTGGACAATGCCCAGCACCGGCTGGGACGACACCAATCTGGCCATGTTTGCCGGGGATAAAGCCTTGGCGGGCCAGATTGTAAAAAACATGTACACTAAGGCCCTGGAGCTCGGGGTCCAGGCGATCGCAATCACCGAATGCGGGCACGCCTACAGGTCGGCCCTTTTCGAAGGCCCATACATGTTGGGTTACCGTGACGGCAAACCTCCCCTTCCGATCGTCCACTCAGTGCGCCTTTTTTATGAATACCTGCGGAACGGCCGGATCAAAATCGATCCGGACAAGATGCTCGAAGAACCCGTAACTTACCAGGACCCCTGCAATGTTTCCAGAAACGGGGGCCTGTGGGAGGAGGGCCGGGCAATTATGAAGTACATCGCCAAGGATTTCCGCGAGATGACGCCCAACTCCATCTATAATCACTGCTGCGGGGGCGGGGGCGGTTTTATTCCAATGGGGGCCGAGTTCAAGAAAAGAAGGATTGAGTCTGGAAGGATAAAGGCCGAGCAGATAAAGGCGACCGGCGCAAAGATTGTCATCTCTCCCTGCCATAACTGTTACGATCAGATCAAGGATCTGAACACTGAGTATAATCTCGGTGTCAAGGTGATTCAGTTCAAAGAGGTGATCTCAGAGGCTATGATCGTTCCGGAGAAGTTTAGACCTGTTGATACCGACGATGAGGAAGCGCAGGATTAACTCGACGGGAAAGAGTTTTCGAAACGGAGCTGCAAAGAAGGAAATTCCAATGACATACATAAAACTTTTCCTGGTTGTCCTTGTTCTTGCGGTTTTTGTCCCGCCGGCTCATTCCCAGGATGATACCTTTGTGCTTAATCATAGCGATATTGGAAAGCACCAGAGACCGCTGGTCGAGTTCAATCACAAGCTTCATGCGGAAAACAAGCTGGATTGCACTCGGTGCCATCATGATTTTGATGCATTCCTGAATAACCGGGGCGGGGAAGGGCAGACCTGCGATTCCTGCCACAAGAAGGAAGCCGAGGATGACCAGCCTTCGCTCAAGGATGCTTTCCACTTTCAGTGCAAAACCTGCCATGAGAACATGAAAACCGGGCCGCTCACCTGCGGCGAATGCCACGTCCGCAAGTAGTTCGATGTGCTCGGCATGGTTTCCCGTTTCTTCCAACAAATCGGCGCGTTCTTTCTTCAATAAAGCTTTTCTCGCTTTTCTTCGCTTCGCGGTTGTAGCATACTGAGTGCTGTGCTGCGCCGTTGTGTCGCGTTCTGCGAAAACTTTGTCCATCGAGAGATTCATAGGTCGATCATCTTGTTCTACTTCTAATAATGTCTACAGGAGCTATTCCTTGACGGAAAGGAGGACAGCAGCGCAAGCGAAAGTTTCGCCCGGATCGAGTTGCACAAATATCGACAGGCAAATTCTTGATGTGTAATCCCGTGTGTCTCAAATTGTCTTTCCCCTTTTTTTAGCAGCCCACTCGCATTGAAGGAGGCGATTTATGTCCGGGGCATTCCAGAATTACGTGAAGAATAAGTTTAAAAAGCCCGGCCCGCTTAAAGGAATCCGTGTCCTGGAGGTCTGTACGCTCCTGTTCGGACCGGCGGGTCCGTCCTTTCTGGCTCAAATGGGGGCAGAGGTTATCAAGATTGAGCTTCCCCCACTTGGCGATGTGACGCGATCACTCAATCCTTTCGGCTGGTTTTACAAAGAGCAAAGTCCTGCATTCATGCACATCAATCCAAATAAACTCTACCTTGCCCTGGATCTGCATGGCGATAAAGGCCAGGAAATTTTTAGAGAGCTTGCGGCAAAGGCAGATATTATAGAATTCAATATGCGCCCTGGAGTTCCCGACCGGTGGAATGTGGGCTATGAGCGGGTCAAGGAGTTTAATCCCGGCATTATTTACATCGAGAAAAACGGTTTCGGACAATGGGGCGAGTACGCAGAAGAAAACCGGCCATCAAACGATGGCGCCGCCCAGGCATTGGCAGGCTTTGCATGGATTTCGAGCTTTGCGGGCCGTCCCCCTCTAAAACAGTCCATCTGGGTGTGCGACGTGTTCGGGGCATTGATGGGCGAAGTAGCTGTTCTGTCCGCTCTCCATCATAGGAAGAGGACCGGCCGGGGGCAGTACATAGAAATGTCTCAAATCGAGAACATAATGAGGCCGATGGGATGGGTGTGGCCCTACCAGCAATTCGCCGGGAAAAGCGCTGAACCATCGGGAAACAGGGACCAGTGCATCTGTCCTGCCGATACCTTTTTGTGCAGTGATGAAAAATTCGCTGCTATTGCCGCTCCGGCGCCCGAAGAGTTCAGGGGCCTCTGCGCAGCGATGAAAAGACCTGAACTGGCGGAGGACCCCAGGTTCAGGGACCACTCCGACCGGCTCAGAGAAGAGAATGCCCTGGCCATTCTCAAGATTATTTCCGATTGGGCGATAACAAAGACCGCTGACGAGATTGAATCTTTGGGGAAGGAGTTCGGATTTGCGGCCGTTCGTCTCAACAATGCCCGGGATATGAATGAGGACGCCCATCGAAGGGCTCGGGGTTTTGTAAAGGAGATCGACGATCCCATGTACGGCCTATACGTGGACCATGAATTTCCGGTTATGATGTCCAAAACACCCCCCAAGACCAAATGGAATGTACGACCGGTGGGTTTTGACAATGACTTCATCATGGCGAAAATTCTCGGGAAGAGCCAGTCCGAGATCGAAGGCCTCTACCGCGATGGAGCCATTGGCAAATGGAAAGATCAGCAGGGCCGCCGGCCGCCTGCGGATTGGGACCAGAAATCCGGCGTCATTTTGAGGAGGTGATGAAAATGAAAGAGCGAAAAAGACCAAACTGGGCTGATTGGGCTGATAAGATAAGGTCTTTGGACGACCCCGCCAAGGCCTTCGAAAAACCGGAAGCGCTGGATGATCTCGTCGTTCTGGACCTCAGCTCCCGAAGCATGGCGGGCTGTTTTTGTTCGTCACTGCTGGCGGAATTGGGCGCAAAAACCATTAGAATCGAGCCTCCCGGCGGCGATCTGATAAGGACCTACTCCCCTGGCGGAATTAAACATCAGGGTACCGGTCTTGCTTACCTTCAGGAAGGGAGAAACAAGTTTCACATCACACTTAACCTCGAAACTGAAGAGGGCAGGGAGATTCTTAAATCACTTGCAGGCCAGGCCGACATAGTGATCGAGACCTATCCGGCCGGAACGATGGATGAGTGGGGGATCGGTTACGAGGAGTTAAGCGCGGACAATCCCCGTCTGATCTTTTCTTCTATTACGGCGTTCGGTCAATTTGGTCCGGAAAGTGTCAACAGGCAGTACGACTACGATAATGTCAGTCAGGCCCGGTCGGGAATTCAGTACCAGACGGGCGAGGTTCTGCCCGAGGGTTCCAGTTGCCGGGAGAGGCCGTATGCAGTTCCGACCAAATCGGGTCCCTGGATGGCGTGGGCTACATCCGGAACATTTGCTGCGGTAGGAATCCTTGCGGCCCTCTATCACCGGGATATGACAGGAGAAGGACAGGCAATCGATGTGGCGACTCCTGAAGCATACGAACGATTGAATGACTATGCCCTTCACTGGTATGCTGACCAGCAGGTCGTCAACGAACGATTCGGGAGCCTTGATGCCTGCCTGTGGCTCTACGGGTTTTACCCGACCAAAGATGGGGTGTCTTTCTCGGGGGACTCCGCCTGGAAATGTGGCAGGCTTTGGTTGATATGCTGGGCAAGTGGGATGAATGGGGGGCCGGCGAATGGAAATCACTTGCCCCTTTTACTCAGAAGGACTGGCAGCTTAAGTACCAGTCCATGATCGATCCGCTCACCTCGCAGTACACGAGCAAAGAGTTGACCGATAAGTCAATCGAGTACTCTAAGAGTGGGCGCCTGGCCCCTATTACTCCGGTTGTGGCCGAAATTGTCTCGCCCTGGAAAACGATGCAGGATGAGAACTGGAAGGACCGGGGCATGTTCACCCCTGTAGAGGACCCGGTTTACGGCCCCGTCATCTGTGCCCAGGCGCACTGGAAGGCCACCGAAACACCGCCTAGGACAAAATGGGTCTGTCGCCCCGTTGGCTATGATAACGGATACATTTATCTTAAATACCTTGGCTATGGTCCTGCGGCTCTAAAAGATCTGGAAGCCAAAGGGATCGTTTAAACCGATACTCCTAAAATCCCGGCCTGTTCGGTCCCGGGCAGGCCGGGACTTAGAGTGATTGCGCCCTGCATGCCGTTAAGCCTCGTATGATAGACGTATAAACCACCCTGATGCGCTTTCCGCACAGGCCGATCCCCCTGCCGATGGATATTTCGTATCCATCCGTATTCATAAAAAATCCTGATTGCAGATAAACAAAGGATAGAGAATCTGATCTGCGCCGGCCATGGTCTTGAAAAACCGGTGTTTCATGAACACATTCAATGAGATGACTCGGATCTTGTTTTATTGCCCCATTGCTAATAAAATTAGGGCCTCAATTCAGCAAAACACAAGGATGCCACTTGGAACCACAAGCCGGAGCCAGAAAAAAAACCTGCTACTATAAAACCCTGGGTATTTCGGTTCGGGCTTCCCATCAGGAGATACGTAGCGCTTTTCGTTATCTGGCTATGAAGCTGCATCCGGACCGAAATCCAGGCAATGCCATGGCGGCCGAACGTTTTCGGGAAGTCCGCAAGGCGTATGAAATACTTAAAGATCCTGCCGCACGCCGAAAATACGATAGGGTTCGCGGCTACCGGAAGTCAAGGAAGACCTACTCTGACTCATCCTGGACGGACATTCACAACGCAGGCGGCGAGGCTTCTTCATTCGATGAGATATTTCAGGACTTGTTCGGGATAGGCAAGCGCCAGGTACGGACCATCCATGGCTGCGACCTCAGGTTCGACTTGCAGATTTCGAGAAGCTCTCTTCAAAACGGGGGCTTTCACGAAGAAATCAGTTATATGAGGATGGTCTATTGCCGACATTGTAGTAACGGGTCCAGGAGTTCCGGATGTCAGTTGTGCGGTGGGATCGGGGAGTGTGAAGAGGCCTGCTCGCTAAGAGTATGGATTCCGGCGGGAATCGTGGACGGAACAAGGATTCGGGTGGCAGGTGCAGGTGATGCCGTCTTGCCTGCGGCGGCGCCCGGGGATCTGATTCTGCTCGTGCAGATCATCGATGGGAACTGAGGTAAACAGATGTCAACCGGCGAAATGACTCATATCGACTCGCAGGGCCGACTGAGGATGGTGGACGTAAGCGAGAAGGAGGCATCCCAACGGGAAGCCCGGGCGGAGGCCTTTGTCAGCCTCTCAGGTGAGACTCTACGGCGCATTTGCTCGGGGGATATCTATAAAGGAAATGTTTTTGAGGCTGCGAGGCTTGCCGGAATAATGGCTGCCAAAAAGACCTGGGAGCTTATTCCGCTTTGCCATCAGCTTCAGTTGACCGGTATCGAGGTGGATTTCTTCCCCGATGAGTCGAAAAGCGAGATCAGGATCAGTTCGCGTGTCAAAACCAACGACAGGACCGGTGTCGAGATGGAAGCACTCGTTGCGGTAACAAACGCGGCCTTGACGATTTACGATATGTGCAAGTCCATCGATCGTGGAATGACCATACGCAATACGCGCCTGACTTTCAAAACGGGTGGAAAGAGCGGTCCCTTTGAGCGTGGTTAGCGATCCAGGGATTACGATTCCACTTTACTCTTGATGGCGATTATGTTACTCGCTAACGTTTAAATCTGCCAGCGGAGTCGGAATATGGATAAGGAAACCCAAGCATATTTCAAGGAAGTCCTTCTTAAGAGGCTCGATGAGCTCTATTCGGAAGCCGAAAAAACAGTGGCCGGGATGACCGATAACGAGGAGAATTTCCCTGATCCTACCGACCGCGCTACCCTTGAATCGGACAGAAACTTCATCCTGCGCATCCGCGACCGTGAACGAAAGCTTATCATGAAGATACGCGAGGCGCTGCAAAGGATCGAGGAAGGCCATTTCGGACAATGTGACGAGTGTGGCGACGATATCGGAAGAGAGCGTCTAAACGCCAGGCCTGTCACGACTTTGTGCATCGAGTGCAAGCGAAAGCAGGAAGCCACGGAGCGCGCCAGGGGCACATAGTTTTGAGATCAATAATAATATTAGACCGTTCTTTCAACGCGCGAGACATCGCCTGCCCACACGGTTTCCTGTGAGCCATCTTCTCTGAGCAGCAGCAGCGCCCCCTCGGGAGTGAAGCCCTGCGCTTTCCCCATTATTTCACGGTCTCCGCATACCACCGTTATTATTTTGCCCAGGACCTCCGAATGTGCCTCAAACTCGGGGATCATTACCGAGAGCCCCTTTTGGAGGAAATGGTCGTAGTCCCGCTCGAATTGGCTGAGAAATTCTAGAAGCACTCTCTGTCTTTTGACGGCGAACCCCACTTCTATGGCTATCGAGGTCGCAGGGTATCGAAAAGGTCCTCCCAACTCCTCCCCGCTGTGATTTACATTAATTCCTATTCCCATAACGATGAATCGTGAGAAGTCCTGGTCTGACTGTGTCTCGGTCAGAATTCCAGCGGCTTTCCGCCCATTTATCAATACGTCGTTTGGCCACTTTATCGAGGCAGTGATGCCGAATTCTTGGCGTAGCATCTTCACAAGAGCCAGAGATCCGATATAGGCTGACTGGGGCGCAACGCTGACCGGCAAAGGGTTTCTGAGCAGCATCGAGAGATAAATCCCGCGGTTGGGATAGGATATCCACTGCCGTCTGAGGCGGCCGCGCCCTTGTGTTTGTTCCTCTGCGACGACCAGGGTCCCGTGAGGGGCACCCTCTACAGCCAGGAGCAAAGCATAATCGTTTGTGGAGCCTATGGTCCTGAGATAATGATACGAATGCGCGAGCCACTGAGTTTTTAAATTTGGGACGATCTCCTCATGTGCAAGTGAGTCCGGCACGGCTACGAGTCTGTAGCCTAGCTTGGGTCGGCTCTGGATCTCGTAGCCCATCTCTTTGAGCCTGTTTATATGCTTCCAAACCCCTGGGCGGCTGATTGCAAGCCTTTCGGCAAGACCCACCCCTGATACAAAGCTTCCCTCATTTTGCTTGAGGATTTTCAGAATTTCCAACTGCGTTGGTCTTGTCGGCCCCCTCGGGCTCATTTGCTTTATCCCATGCGTGGTTGCACAATCACGTCAAAAACCGATTCTTACAAAGTCACCATCACTTCAGGCGCAAAGGTAAACCGGCTGCAACCAGGAAGACCGAAGCGCAGATTCGAGCGAGCCTCTGGTTGGTTAATCCTGAAAGGTCCCGGAACTTTCGTGCGAGCGGGTTGTCCGGCACGATTCCTCCGCCTACCTCATTGGAAATTATCACCAGGGGATAGTCTGCAGCCTTTATCGCCTCGCATACTCCATCAACGGCCGGTTCGGCCTCAGTGGATGCAGAACAGAGCACGTTGCTGAGCCAAAGCGTTATGCAATCAACCATAACAGGCTTGCTTTGGCCCTTGAGGTTTTTCAGCGCGGCCGAAAGATCGAGCGGCGATTCGATGGTCTGCCAAAGGTCTTTGCGGCGCTCTCTGTGTAGTCCTATTCGCAGTTTCATCTCGTCGTCCAGAGCCTGGGCGGTTGCAACATAGACGTAAGGCGGAGGGAAGTGGTTCATAACCGATTCGCCCCAGGTGCTTTTTCCGCTTCTGGCGCCACCAAGTACCAGCAAAGGTGTTCTGAAATCATTGTCGGGGGAAACCATTAGTATTCACCCGGGGGGGCGACATAGCGCGACAGATGTTCGGATATAAGCCGGTCAACCATGTGGGGTAGGGGCTCCCTGATGGTTCCTACAACCGCGATGGGTTCCTGGGTAAGAGGCAGGATCAGCTTTGTGGCTTTCGATTCGCCTATCGCCCGGACCATAGAAGGCGTCATTTCGCCCATCATCGCATTTGCAAGCAGGATGGCAATAGGGCCGATTATTATATCCGCCTGCGCCGCGCTGTGGCGGATAGCGTTTTCACCGGTCGCGCCCCGGTTCGCTCCGGCTTTCATCATTTGTGCTGTGGCAATAGCGTTTGTTCCCAACGCCCATAGTTCGGTGCGCTCGGCAAAAACTTCTCTTATCCGCTTTATTATAGCGGTGCCGATACCGCCACCCTGTCCATCTATGACAGCAATTCGGATCAAAGAATTTTCCTCCATGCCTGGTGAGAGTTTTCACCTCGGGTTCACACCCGAATGCTCCATGCTCTGAAAAACTCGTGATACCTGATGAAAAAAACCTCATCCGACCGGGTTTTCACCCGGAAATAAAGCATGGGCATTCGGGTGGAATCAATTCGGCCTTCATACCATCTGTCGACAATTTGCTCGACGTGACGCTCTTCGCCGCGCCATACAAAAAAGACAGGTTCCTGCGCTCCCTTGTATTGGTCGCGGGTCGAAACCTCGATGCTTTCGAATTCCATTTTCCACCCCGCTCACGTTTTCAGGATACTACTTCTTTGGCTTTTTTTTTTCAATGAAACGCATATGAATGGGAAAGTGGATATAATTAAAATTAATAAGAATCATATGTTCGGTCTGTAGCTTTGTCTGGAAAGTTTCGGGCTGCCGGTAGTTGGACGGGAGGAATAAAAATGATGCGAAGGGTCCTGTTGGTCATTGACATGCTAAATGATTTTCTCCATCCGGCGGGCGCCCTCTATTGCGGCGTAGAGGCCAGGAAGATAATTCCCATTATCAGGTCACTCATTGACCGGTTTGCCATCAGGGGAGACCCGGTCGTTTTTTTGCGGGACGCCCACGCTCAGAACGACAAGGAGTTCGAGCTTTTCCCCCCGCACGCGATAAAGGGGACCTGGGGGTCTGACTTGATT
>Ga0116114_1000781_pt1 | contig 18686 bp, 15 predicted proteins | sample June2015DPH_10_5_FD_89823 | JGI IMG/M metagenome (GOLD analysis project Ga0116114, IMG submission 89823) | Peatland microbial communities from SPRUCE experiment site at the Marcell Experimental Forest, Minnesota, USA - June2015DPH_10_40 | ecosystem: Environmental > Terrestrial > Soil > Wetlands... | reverse complement strand
GAACATAAAGCATATATTAGAATATTTTTATAAGGAAGCTTTAATTTTTTCAAAACAATGAAAATCCCCCAAAGAGAAATAATATCCGATAGCAGTAGAAATATTTTTATTCCTATAAAACTTTCTCCTCCGATTAAATATGAAAAATAAAAAATAATTTGGCTCAGGGGGGGATAAATAGTCTTCATATCGGGAAAGTTTATTAGTTTTGGCAGCTTATCCGTGTGGAGGCTATTTAATGCAGTATCTGCCGGTGCATACTTATATGGATTTATTCCGTATGCCTGAACTTTTCCATCCCATATATATCTGTAATAATCATCGGAGCCTATGGGATTTACCGGAATGAATGCGAATCGCAAAATAAAAGATAAACCTAAGAGAATATAAACATATTTAAGCGGCAGTTCATACTTTATTATTTCCCGGCTAATGGATATAAATAGTAAAGATGAAGAAATAAAAGTGATAGTATATATGAAAATGGGTTTCAACCCAATAAATGCAAAAAGAAGAAAAGTGAAACTAAACAGTATAATTGACGGGATAAATAATATTTTTTGTTTTTTGTGCACTAATTTTAAGCATTCATTATAATAAGAAAGATAAATAAAACCGGATAAATCCCAAAATACGTGCCTGAGAAATTATAGAATACTTAAGTTGGAAAGTTACTTCTGAAGTAATAAATTATTATTCAGTTCCGGGATTAATTTCTTCATCTTTCAATCGCTTAGCCTCCAATTCTTCAAGTTTCTTTTTACCATACGCAATTCGTGTAATTGTTACAAATAAAACGGGAACGATAAAAATTGCAAGTAGAGTAGCTGCAAGCATACCACCAAGTACCGTGAAGCCAATAGTAGATCTTGCCTGAGCGCCGGCGCCGCTTGCAAAAGCTAAAGGGGACACGCCGAATATAAATGCCAAGGACGTCATAAGAATAGGACGCAGACGCAATTTAACTGCTTCTAATGTAGCTTGAACAAGAGGTATGCCTCTTTCTAATCTGTCTTTGGCGAACTCAACTATTAAGATCGCATTCTTTGCCGCCAAACCGATAAGAGCAATTAATCCGATTTGTGCATATACGTTGTTATTAAGGCGGGGTATAAAAGTAAGAGTTAAAATTGCTCCGAAAGCTCCTATAGGAACAGCTAATAATACTGAAAAAGGTACCGACCAGCTTTCATAAAGCGCAGTTAAAAATAAAAATACAAATACAATTGATAATGCAAAAATAGTTATCGTACTATTGCCGGCATTTATTTCTTCTCTGCTTAACCCCGAAAATTCATAACCGTATCCGGCAGGCAGAACATTTGCGGCTACTTCTTTCATAGCATCAATAGCCTCACCGCTGCTATATCCTTCTGCAGCAGTACCATCCATTTCAGCAGAACGGAAAAGATTATAATGCGATATCATAGGGGCATTTTCAGTTACTTTGTAACTAGCCAATGTGCTTAACGGAACCATTTCCCCGGCGGAATTTTTAACATAATATTTTAGAAAATCCTGTATTCTTTCTCTGTAGCTCGTATCAGCCTGTGCCACAACATGGAAATTTCTGCCGTATATTGTAAAGTCATTAACGTAATAACTGCCAAGGTACGTTTGAATCGTGTTGAAAACATCTGCTATTGAAACACCAAGTTTCTCGCATTTTTCCCTGTCAATATCTACCTGGTAGCTTGGGGTATGTGCAGAAAAGAATGTAAAGACCCGGCTTAGTTCGGGACGTTTGTTAGCGGCTGTAACAAACGATCGTACCACATTTTCGAATTGCTTTATACTGTCGGTGCTTTCACGTTGTTCCAATTGGAAAGTAAAACCGCCGGTTGCCCCTAAACCGGGAATTGCAGGGGGAGGTATTACAACAACATTAGCATCTTTGATAGTAGACAACTTCCTTTGTAAAGTCGCTATTAAAGAATTTATTTGAAGTGACCTATCAGTTCTTTCACCCCATGGTTTTAATTGAACGAAAATAGTGCCGCTATTTGATTTAGTGCCAAAAGTAACAACGTTCAATCCTCCAAGTGCAGAATAATGAGCAATACCGGGTGTTTGCTTTAAAATAGACATCATGCTGTTAAGCGCCTCCAGGCTTCTTGCCGTAGATGAAGCTTCAGGCAATTCAAATGTAACATATAATCTGCCTTCATCTTCAGTCGGAATAAAACCGGTTGGTTTTGTTTTAAATAGCAATACAGTTCCGGCATAGATAAAAATTAATATTATGATAAAGTAGGGAGTTACTTTTATACATTTTCTTACACCCGAACTATATGTATCGGTTGTCTTTTTAAACCATATGTTAAACTTTGTAAAAAACTTATGGATGCCTTTATTCTCTTTAGTTGGGTCTGTTGGTTTTAAGAATAGAGAGCATAACGCAGGAGTTAAAGATAATGCTACAAAAGCAGAAATTAATACTGAAACTGCAATTGTTATTGCAAACTGCTGATATAATTTCCCTACAATTCCCGGTATGAAGCCGACAGGGATAAATACCGCAGCAAGTATTAAAGCTATGGCTATAACCGGTGCGGATATATCGCTCATAGCTTTTGATGTAGCTTCCACTGGGGAAAGCTTCTCTTCGTCAATGTAATGTTGAGCTGCCTCGACTACAATAATGGCGTCATCTACAACAATACCGATGGCTAATACAAAACCAAACATGGTAAGTGTATTAATGGTAAAATGCAGCGGGATAAAAAATGCAAAAGTTCCAATTATAGAAACCGGTATTGCCAGTACCGGTATTATAGTTGCCCGCCAACTTTGCAGAAATAAAAATACAACCAGAACAACAAGTCCCAAAGCTTCAAGCAGTGTAGTTACTACTTCACTTATTGATACTTTCACAACCGAGACAGCTTCGAAGGGTACAACATAATCTACATCTTTTGGGAAAGACCTTTTTAATTCATCCATTGCTTTGTAAATACCATTTGCAACTTCTAAGGCATTACTGCCCGGCGCTTGAAAAATCATTAAATAGGATGCCTTTTTCCCATCTACAAATGAATTATTTGCATAACTAAACTTGCCAAGCTGAACCCTTGCTACATCTTTTAAGTGAACTGTTGAGCCCTGCTGGAGGTTTTCGCGGATAATAATATTACCGAATTGTTCTTCCGTACTTAAACGGTTGTTTGTAAGAACAGTGTATTCGAAAGCCTGTGAATTATTTTGCGGCGGCCCACCTATGGAACCTGCAGCTATTTGTAAATTCTGCTGAACTAACGCATTTATTACGTCGTCGGCTGTAAGATTTAATTGAGCCAGCTTATCAGGCTGAAGCCATATTCGCATGCTGAAATCATCGGCTCTTGTGAAGATATCTCCTACTCCATTAACACGCAGCAAAGCATCCTTGATAAATATATTTGTATAGTTGTCAAGGAATGTAATTCCATGAGTTCCGTTAGGAGAGTAAATTGCTGCAAGAAGTAAAATACTCGGAGTTCGTTTTCTTGTAGTTAAACCCAGCCGTTTAACAACATCAGGCAATTGTGGTGTTGCAATCCCAACTCTATTTTGTATGTCGAGTGCTGCTACATCCGGATCGGTTCCAACATTCAGTGTGACATTGATAGTGGACCTGCCGTCGCTGGTACTATTGCTTTGCATGTAAGCCATACCGGGGGTGCCGTTTACCTGTGATTCGATAGGAGTAGTAACTGTCTGCTCTACAGTTAGTGCATCTGCACCGTTAAATAATCCTGTTATTTGTACGGTAGGCGGAGTAATATCGGGGTATTGGCTTATAGGTAAATTAAAAATGGCGATTAAACCCACTAATACAATAATTGTTGATATAACTATCGCTGTTATCGGCCTTTTAATGAAAAAATTTGCTATCATCTTTTATCCCGTCTGAGTATTAATTACCAGGTACCGCCTGAGTAACCTGTTTTGCATGCATTGGAGCTATAACGATCGGAGAATTATCACGGAGTTTTTGTATTCCTTCGGTTACTATTAATTCGCCCGGTGTTAATCCGTCTTTTACTATTACCATATCATTTATCTGTAATCCAAGTTTAACATTTGTCTGAACAGCTTTATTCTCATTTACCACAAATACAAAATATTCTCCCATCTGTTCCGTCACCGCTTTATACGGAATCACAATACTGCTTGCATCATTGTTATTGAGTACACGAACATTACATGTTAGTCCGGGTTTTAACAAATAATTAGAGTTTGAAAATATTAATCGCGTTTTTAAAGTTCCTGTTTGAGGGTCAACCGCTCTGTCTAAGAGGCTGAGATGTCCCGGATATGGATATATTGTCTGGTCCGGAAGAGCAATAGTAAATGTTGAATCTTTGGGTTCGGTTTTTTTATGCAATAAATTGGTAAACTTAGGAATAAGTTTTTCATCGATGCTGAAATCTACTGCTATGGGATTATCTGAAGATATTGTATTCAATAATGTTTGTCCGGTTGTAACTGCAGAACCTAATTTTACCTGGGAAATGCCGATAGTACCATCGTATGCAGCATAGATAATAGAATTACGCAGGTTTGTTTGTATGGCATTAACATTACTTTCAGCAGCAGCCACCTGCATTTTTGCGGATTGCAAATCTGTTTCTGAATGTTCCAGCACTTGCCTGGCAATAGCGTCATTTTTTGCAAGATCGTTATATCTATCGGCATCCTGCTGTGCTCTTAATAGATTTGCTTTTGCAACATTAAGAGCAGCAACAGCCTGCTCATAAGCAGCCTTGTATTGTTGCTGATCTATAGCATATAATTTCGCTCCTTTATTTACATGCTGCCCATCTGTAAAATATATATTCGTTAAATAACCGGAAACTTCCGGTCTGATTTCAACTTGATTTAATGAAGTTACGCTTGCGGGGTAAACATCATAATAAATTGCTTGCACTGACTTAACTTTATATACATCAACCGGCGTAGCCGGTATTTTTTGTGCACTTTTGTTGTTGCATGAGGTAATTGCAACCATAATAATTGCAAATCCTAATAAATATATTTTATTTTTCATAATACTTAACAATTTTATTTTCTAATATTTAATTGTTCCCAAAGCTTTTTGGACATCCAATTTGCTGCTTAGTACCCTGTACAAAGAAGTAATATAGTTAACCTGTGTAGTCCTTAAATCTGTCTCTGCTGTTATAACATCTAAATAAGTTTTAAATCCGGACTTATATTGCAATTGAATTATATTGTAAACCTCTCTTGCAAGTTCAAGATTGTTCTTTTGAACATAATAATTGTTCAGATCGCTTTTATAATTTGCCAAAACTTGAGTGTACTCCGTGTTAAATGAATCTTTTAATGATGCGAAATTATACTCAAAGCGCTTAAGCTCTAATTCAGCCTGGTCAATTTCCTGAATGCGCTTGCCCCCGGTAAAAATCGGGAATGTTAACTCAATACCGATATAAGAGCTCGGGTAATTTATATTATAAAGCTTAGACCATTGGTCATCCTGATAATTAAGATTATACTCGCCAAAAGCAGAAATTGACGGAATAAAGCTCCACTCGTAATAATTCAGGTTGGCTTCCTGCAAACGCTTTTGCGTTTGCAATAACTGGTACTCAATTCTATTCTCGTAAACTATATTCTGTGTGGTATCTATAAAAACATCATTTGCCATTTGAGCCCTGTCATAATCCAATTTTAAATCACCATCCGGGGGATAACCCATTAGCTGCTTTAACTGGGCTTTGCTTACTTTTAAAAACTCGTCATCCTGTTTTTTTTCAGCTAAGGCATTATTCAATGTAATACTGGCCCGCATATAATCTGTTTTATCAACGACCCCGCTTATATATTGATTGTATGTATCCTTAGAACTCTTTTCAAGCCTGGTAATATCTTCGTTTATTAAATCTATTTGATCTTGTGCAAGTAAAACGGCATAAAATGCTTTACTTACATCTATGATAACGGAAATTTTATTATTAGTAGTTATTTGTTTGGCTTGTTTGCGAACATCTCCGGCGGTGGTGCTGGCTAAGAGAACATCCCGGTTAAATATATTTTGGGTTACTGAAAATAGACCGCTTGAATTATCCTTTACACCGACCACTGCCCCGCTGCCCTCGAATATTGTTACAGGCAGTTGGTAGTCATGTATTATATTAAAATTAAAATTTATTTGCGGATACCAGTCGGCAAGCTTACTGTTTATTTCCCTGTCTGTTATTTGTTCATCTATTAATGTTTGTTGTATTTGCGGCTGATGTTCGAGCGCATATTGCACACAATTTTGCAAAGTACCGTTCTGAAGTAAAGAGTCTGATTTTATTTGAGGTTGAGAATGTATTGGACTATTTAATAATAAAACAGTAGATAATAAAAGGAGAAATATTTTCATAGTAAGATTTTTTTTCGTCAATTTTTAATCCGTCTTTATACAGTCGTAAAACTAATATTATTACACCTTTGTTCCTTTGATGTAAGTCATTTTAAGTTTGCTTTTAAAAAGTAAGTGTTCTTGATAAAGCCTGTCTGAAAAAGTTTGTATAGCTAAGAAATTATATTATTACACTTTTAAATTGTTAAAAATGAAAATAATAAATTCTATAAATATAATAAAGTTCAGGCGAAAACAAGCATAAATTTGATAAGATAATTTTAAAAGAAATAATTAAATCGTATTATTCTTACTTCCAGCTTATTTGAATACTTTAATCGAAGCTTTCTTATTTCGGGTAAATAACTTACACTTATTCTTAGTTCAAAAACCTTTTATAGTATTGTCATATAAGTTTTTGTTTTTTGTGAGCAAATATTTTCTTTGCTGCTTTCCCTTTGTCCATTGAACTTTAGACTTTGCTCTCGCGCTTTAGCGCGCTATGGATTAATGATTATATCTCAATAATTAAAATAGTATCAATATCGTCTATTTTGTCATCCGGAACCTGAACTGTAATACCAAATCCATCTTGCTTGAATTTTATTTCACTACCATTGGAGAATAGCTTAATATTTTTAATTTTTTTCCCGAAATCCGGAATCAAAAAGTTTGAATTTTCAGCGCTTAATATATGCACATACACTTTATTGCCTTTTTGAGTAGTAACACCCCATGATTTGGGAGATACCGGACCTCCGTTTGTGCCATATACTGTTTCTCCGTTTTTATCCAACCATTTCCCAATTTCTTTTAATGTTGAAATAAACCGGGAATGAAATTTACCATTAGGCATAGGCCCAACATTTAATAAAAAGTTAGCATTATTCCCTGCAGCTTTTACCAAATATTGCACTAATGATTTTACCGATTTGAAATTATTATCAAGTAAATTGAATCCCCATGAATCGTTCATCGTTTCACAAGTTTCTAACGGTAGTGATCCGATTTTTGATTCTGAATTAAATCCTGCAGTGTTTTTCCCGGGTAAATCCTTTTCAAACATTTGAAAATCTTCCCCGGGATTTGGGGCAAGATGATGATTACTTCCAATCATACACCCTGGTTGGAGGCTATGAATAAGACTATAAGTTTTATCGAGCTGCCAATCGGTATTTCGTTTATCCCACATGCCGTCAAACCAGATGCCGGAAATTTCACCGTAGTTTGTTAAAAGTTCGGTAAGCTGGGCATTCATGAAACTAAGGTATTTATTCCAATCACCGCTGTCCGGTCGTCCGGAATACTGACCGGTATTGCCGCGGGGATAGTAATCATTTTGGTACCAATCTAATTGAGAATAGTAGAGGAATAATTTTATGCCCTGTTTATGACACTCATCTGCAAGCATTTTTATTACATCCCTTTTATAAGAGGTTCGGTCCATTATATTCCAATCGGTTTTCTTTGTAGCGAACATTGAAAATCCGTCGTGATGTCTTGTAGTAATAGTAATATATTTCATTCCTGCAGCCTTCGCAATTGCAACCCATTCTTTTGGGTTAAAATCCACGGGATTAAAAAACTCCGGCAGTTCCTGATATATTTCCTTGCTGATTGCTTTTTGCTGCATAACCCATTCACCGCTTCCGAGCACACTGTAAACTCCCCAATGAATAAATAAACCGAATTTTGCATCATGAAACCATTCCCGGTTTTTAAGATTCCCGGCAGAAGGAACATAATCAGTTTGTGCAAATCCTATTTGAAAAAAAATTAATGAGATTATTGTAAGTAAAAGTAATTTTATTCTTTTCATAATTTTACCTATTATTATATTTAAAGAAAGTTCTAAAAACGTAGTTTATAATAAATATTTTGAGTGTTAAAATAATCAAAAATAATATTTATGTAACTAAGGATTTTTTACATCAAAATATTTTCCGTTTTCATTTTTAGCAAGATTTATTGGGTGAAAACCTTGCCGGCAATGTGTTGCCTATTAAAGATGAGCAGTTCGAAGATTTTGCATTGGGAACCTTAATGAATAAGGTAAAAACAAATGAAACGGTCAGCAGGAAAGATATATGTAGGATTTTCCCTAAATAATAAATTATCTCATTTGCTGTATCTGTTTATATTGCTCTTAAAACCATTATCCTCCCATCACAACCCCAACCTTTGAGTAAATTCTCACATTTTAATCTTGACTTTTTTGTATAGATACTTTAGGTTTGGAATGTGTTTTACGTTGAAAATTTCATTTATAGACTCGGAGTATTAGTGCCGGCAGGCAAGCTTGACGGGTTGGCTCGGCTCTATAAAATATACATTTAATTTGAGAAAAAAATGAGCTCTACTGAAGTATCGACTATTGAAGAACTTGCAAATAAAGAATATAAGTACGGTTTTGTAAGCGATATCGAGTCTGAAAGTTTTCCTCTCGGACTTAATGAAGATATAATCCGCAAACTTTCTGCTATCAAGAATGAACCTGAATTTATGCTCGAATGGAGGCTTAAAGCTTATAGGCATTGGCTTACTTTAACGGAGCCAACCTGGGCGAATATTCATTATAATCCGATTGATTATCAGGCTATATCTTATTATTCAGCGCCAAAAAAGAAACCTAAGCTTAATAGTCTTGAAGAAGTTGACCCTGAATTGATAAGAACTTATGAAAAGCTCGGCATTTCGCTGGAAGAACAAAAGTTTTTTTCGGGTGTTGCAGTTGATGCAGTATTCGACAGCGTTTCGGTTGCGACTACGTTCAAGGAAAAACTGTCGGAGCTTGGTATTATTTTCTGCTCAATGTCGGAAGCTATAAAAAATCATCCGGATCTTGTAAAACAATATCTGGGAACCGTAGTGCCTTATACAGATAATTATTTTGCTTCTCTTAACTCAGCGGTATTCAGCGATGGCTCTTTTGCTTATATACCAAAAGGTGTACGCTGCCCGATGGAGCTTTCTACCTATTTTAGAATAAATGCTGCAAACACAGGACAATTTGAAAGGACTTTGATCGTTGCAGATGAAGGCGCTTATGTAAGTTACCTTGAAGGCTGTACCGCTCCTATGAGAGACGAAAACCAGCTTCACGCAGCTGTTGTGGAACTTGTAGCGCTTGATAATGCTGCTATAAAATATTCAACCGTACAGAATTGGTATCCCGGCGATAAAAACGGCAAAGGAGGCATTTATAACTTTGTAACAAAACGCGGATTATGTAAAGGCATAAATTCAAAAATTTCCTGGACTCAGGTCGAAACCGGTTCAGCCATTACGTGGAAATATCCAAGCTGCATTTTGCAGGGAGATAATTCAATAGGCGAATTTTACTCAGTCGCCGTTACTAATAATTACCAGCAGGCAGATACCGGCACAAAGATGATTCACATTGGAAAAAATACTAAGAGTACTATTGTTTCCAAAGGTATTTCCGCCGGCAAAAGCAGTAACAGTTACAGGGGGCAGGTTAAAATAATTAGGAAAGCAGACAATGCGCGTAACTTTTCACAATGCGATTCATTATTGATAGGCGATAAATGCGGCGCTCATACATTTCCGTATCTGGAGATAAATAATTCTACTGCACAGATTGAGCATGAAGCTACAACATCTAAGATAGGCGATGATCAAATATTTTATCTTAGTCAAAGAGGAATCGCTCTTGAAGATGCAATCAATTTGATTGTGAACGGCTACTGTAAAGAAGTATTTAAAGAGCTTCCGATGGAATTTGCAGTGGAAGCACAGAAATTACTAAGTGTCAGTCTTGAAGGAAGCGTTGGATAATGTAAACCCGGTATTCAATCCGGGAAACTATCATTAAATAATGAATTAAATATATTGGATTTAAAAAATTTTCACAATAAGATAGAAGCAACTATTAACTTATAAAATAAAATAATGAAAATATTACTCGGTGAATGTTTGCCGATCAGTTTGGCAAAAGAATTTCATGAGTATGAAATCTATAATAACTAGGATAAATTAATGTTAGAAATTAAAAATCTGCATGCAAGCATAGAAGGTAAAGAAATATTAAGAGGCATAAATCTAAAAGTAAATGCCGGCGAGGTTCATGCAATTATGGGACCTAATGGAAGCGGCAAGAGCACCCTTGCACAGGTACTTGCCGGACGAAAAGATTACGTAGTTACAGGCGGCGAAGTAATCTTTGAAGGGAAAAACTTATTGGATCTGGCTCCTGAAGACAGGGCAAGGGAAGGAATATTTTTAGCTTTTCAGTATCCTGTGGAAATTCCCGGTGTCAGTAATACCAACTTGCTTAAAACCGCAATAAATGAAATAAGAAAATACCGTGGCGAAGAAGCGCTTGACGCTATGGAATTCCTTACTGTTCTTAAAAAGAAAATGAAGCTTGTAGAAATGGATCAGTCACTTTTAAGCCGTGCAGTTAATGAAGGATTTTCAGGCGGCGAAAAAAAACGAAATGAAATTCTGCAAATGGCTGTTCTCGAGCCGAAACTGTCAATATTGGATGAAACCGACTCAGGCCTGGATATTGACGCTCTTAAAATTGTAGCTAACGGTGTTAATATGTTGAAATCTAAAGATAGAGCTATAATAGTTGTAACTCACTATCAAAGACTGCTTAACTATATTGTACCTGATTTTGTTCATGTTCTGTATAACGGAAAGATAGTAAAATCAGGCACAAAAGAATTAGCGCTTGAACTGGAAGAAAAAGGATACGACTGGCTTAAAGACCAAAAAGAGCTGGTGGAAGGATAGTATGAGCCGGACTTTAGATATTAAAAAATGGTACATATCGAACTTTCAAACGTTTGAGAATAGTCTTAACGGCGAAAGTTTAAAGCCCATCCACCGGGTTAGGAAAGAAGCAATTGCGAATTTTTCCAATCTTAATTTCCCGACTACCCATGATGAAGACTGGCGGTTTACCAACATTACGCCTTTATTAAAACATAATTTTCTGCCGGCGAAAAAAGTTAACTTAAAACAGAAGCAAATAAAAAATTTTATTTTTAAGAATATTTCTAATAATCTTCTCGTTTTTGTAAATGGTCATTTTGCACCGGGGCTTTCTAAAATTAAAAGCCTGCCCGATGGAATAAAAGTTGGAAATATTGCCGATGAAATTAAAAACGGCTCGGCAATTATCGAGGAACATTTAAATAAGTATGCAAATTATAAGACTCAAATTTTTACGGCATTAAGTACTGCGTTTACACAGGACGGTGCTTTTATTCATGTGCATGATAATAAGATTGTAGATGAGCCAATTAATATCCTGTTTATTACGGCAGCGGGAGAAGAAAAAATTTTATCCCAACCCCGAAATCTTTTTGTTGCAGGTAAAAATTCTCAGGTAACCATAATTGAGCGGTATGCTTCTCTTGATAACGGAATATATTTTACAAATGTAGTCTCGGAAATTGTAACCGGTGAAAATTCTTCAATCAATCATATCAAGATACAGGAAGAAGGATTAAAAGCATTCCATGTATCAAGAACTGAAGTAGACCAGGAAAAGAACAGTAATTTCGTTTCTTACTCAATATCGCTCGGCGGAGAGATTTCCAGGTACGATTTAAACTCAAAATTTAATGATGAGGGCGGTGAATGCTCCTTAAACGGGCTGTATCTTTTAACAGGCAACCAGCTTTATGATACTCATTCGTTAATAGATCATGCAAAGCCTCACTGTACAAGTCATGAGCATTATAAAGGCATTCTTGATGATACTTCCCGTGGGGTATTTAACGGTAAAGTTATAGTACGAAAGGATGCACAGAAAACAAATGCATTCCAGGAGAATAATAATATAATCTTATCTGATGGAGCTTTGGTAAATACAAAACCGCAGCTTGAGATTTTTGCGGATGATGTAAAATGCAGTCACGGAGCCACTGTTGGACAGCTTGATCAGGATTCTTTATTCTATTTGAGATCGCGGGGTATAGGAGAAGAAAAAGCACGTGATATTTTGATACACGCATTTGCGAGCGATGTTATAAAATCAATTAAGGTAGAGCAGGTAAAAAATTATCTTGAAGAAATTCTTGAAGGAAGATTTAATAAAAAAAATAATTGACTGCCCCTAAAGGAAAATATCTTAGTACTGCTAATTGCATAGTCATCACGGTGTGGGTATTCTTTGTGTTCATGCGGTGTAATGAATTCAAATTCGCTCTTACCATTAAGGTGCTAAGATAACTAAAGAACACTTAGGATTTATTAGTGGTTAAATTAAACGAAAGATAAAAAGTGAATAAAGTTATTGTAAACAGCGGTTTAAAAGCCTTTGATGTGGAAAAAATTCGTTCTGATTTTCCTATACTTCATATAAAAGTACACGGCAAACCTCTATGCTATTTTGATAATGCTGCCACTACTCAAAAACCTAAAGTTGTTATTGATAAGCTTGTTGAGTTCTATTCTTCCATGAACGCTAATATTCACAGGGGCGTTCACTATTTAAGCGTAGTATCCACCAAAGCTTATGAGGATTCAAGGGTAAAGATAAAAAAATTTATAAATGCTTCAAGTGAAAAAGAAATAATCTTCACCAAAGGAACTACCGATTCAATAAACTTAGTTGCCGGTTCATTTGCACGCGGAAAATTGAGAGACGGAGACGAAATAATAATTACCGGGATGGAGCATCATTCAAACATAGTTCCATGGCAGCTTATAGCTAATGAAAAAAATATTAAACTAAGAGTTGTACCCATTACCGATAATGGTGAAATTGTCTTTGAAGAATTTGTTAAGATGATAAACGGAAAAACAAAGCTTATATCCGTTGTTTACGTTTCAAATTCACTGGGGACAGTTAACCCTGTTGAAGAAATAATTGAGGCTGCCCACAATCATAATATACCGGTTTTTCTTGACGGCGCACAAGCAATACAACACTTGAATGTTGATGTGCGGAAACTTGACTGCGATTTTTTTGCGTTTTCAGGACATAAAATTTACGGTCCTACGGGAATAGGCGTTCTTTACGGAAAAGAAAAATTATTGAATGAGTTACCGCCATACCAGGGCGGAGGAGACATGATCTCAAAAGTAACATTTGAAGAAACTACCTTTAATACGCTGCCTTATAAATTTGAGGCGGGTACTCCAAACATTGCTGATGCTATCGCTTTGGGTACTGCAATTGATTATATATCAGGCATTGGTATTGATGCCATATCAAAGCATGAAAGCGAATTATTAGAATATGCAACTGAAAAAATTTCCGGATTGGAAGAAGTAAAAATAATCGGTAATGCAAAAAGGAAAAGTAGTGTCCTTTCTTTTGTAATTGAAAATATTCACCCGCATGATGTCGGTACTTTCCTTGATTTTGAAGGAGTGGCAATCAGGACGGGGCATCACTGTACGCAGCCGGTTATGGACCGCTTTCATATTCCTGCTACTTCACGCGCTTCTTTTGCCTTGTATAATACAAAAGAAGAAATAGATGTGCTTGTTAGCGGATTAAAAAAAATAATAGAGGTTTTTAAATAATGGACACTGAATTAAGAGAATTGTATCAGCAGGTAATTTTAGACCATAATAAAAGTCCAAGGAATTTTAAGAAACTGGAGAATGCAAACCATATCGCCGAGGGATATAACCCTCTATGCGGTGATAAAATTAATCTTTACCTTATTGTTGAAGATGATATTGTTAAAGATGTCGGGTTTCAGGGTTCGGGATGTGCAATTTCAAAAGCATCTGCTTCTTTAATGAGCTCCATAGTAAAAGGAAAAACAAAAAAAGAAGTGGAGGAACTATTTTCAAAATTCCATGATCTTGTTACCGGCAAACTTAATAATGAAGCTGATATTGAAGCGCTTGGCAAGCTTGCCGTATTTGCAGGTGTAAGAGATTTCCCCGCAAGAGTTAAATGTGCAAGCCTTGCGTGGCATACTTTAATCGCTGCTTTAAAAGATGAACAACATGTAGTTTCAACGGAAGACTAATATATGTTTCCGAAAAAAGAAAAAACTCAAGCCGAAGTGGAAACAATGAATAAACAGGAACTTGAAGAAAAGATCATTCAGGTTTTAAAAACTTGCTATGATCCTGAAATTCCTGTCGATATATTCGAACTTGGCTTAATATATGAAATTAAAATTGATAATGAAGCAATTGTAAATATTAAAATGACTTTAACTTCCCCCGCATGCCCGGTTGCAGGATCTCTTCCGGGCGAAGTCGAATTGAAAATCAAATCTATCCCGGAGGTTAAAAACGTAAAAATCGAGTTGGTCTGGAATCCTCCTTGGGATAGGGACATGATGTCTGACGTCGCAAAAGTTGAATTAGGAATGTATTAATTTAATTCTTGCTCTTAATCATCTGCTTAATCTTTTTTGAATATTTAATTTGTACAATCAAAAATAAATTAGGAATACAATCAGGATTAAGAGTTAGAAAAAATCAAAGAAGACTGGATAATCAAATACAATAAGATATAAGATAGGAGAAATCATGTTAAATATTTTTTCACGTTCGCCGATATACGACCAGGACGCAGTCCAGCCAATGAGGGACGAACTAATTGCAGTTGGTTTTGAAGAATTACTTACACTTGGTGATGTTGATAAAGCCCTCAATATAAAAGATGATAAAACAATTATGGTACTAATAAATTCCGTATGCGGATGTGCAGCGGGAAGCGCCAGACCCGGTGTTTTGCTTGCATTACAGCATAATGTAATTCCTGATAAACTTTATACCGGTTTTGCAGGACAGGAAAGAGATGCTGTAGAAAGAATTCGCCGTTACATCGGCGATTATCCGCCTTCTTCGCCAGGCATAGCATTGTTTAAAAATGGAAATCTTATTTACTTTATGCAGAGATATGAAATAGAAGGACGCAATGCCGAATTTATTGCAGGAATTCTTGAAAATGTTTTCAATGAATATTGTCAGGCTTACGGTCCATCTATAAGCCCGGAAGATTTTGCACAGGTAATGAATGCTAAAATGTGCGGTTCAAAAATTCCTTTATTCCGAGGATAAGTCTAAATTTAAAGAAATCAATAATTCAAACACCTATTAATTTTACTCTGCTGTATACAGCAGAGTAAAATTCCGGGTAGAATAAGAACCATAACTTTAATTAATGCATGAAATTCAGTACACAGGAAGAATACGGGTTAAGATGTCTGCTGCGGATTTATAAATCAAAATCTCCCAACGGATTAACTATCCCTGAAATAAGCCAGATGGAGGGTTTGACTGCTGCCAACTCTGGGAAGCTGTTAAGGGCGTTACGGCTCGGCGGATTTATTGAGAGCACTCGCGGGCAAACCGGCGGCTATAAACTTTCCTGTCCTGCCGATGAAATTATCATTGGTGAAGTGCTTGCTGTTTTAGGCGGCAGGTTATTTGAAGGAGATTTTTGCTCCGATCATTCCGGCTCGGAATTAATTTGTACACATACTATTGATTGCTCAATCAGATCTTTATGGAGAACAGTGCAGGTGTTAATAGACGGTGTGCTGGGTAAGGTAACCTTAAAAGATTTAGCCGGCAGTGAAACGGAAGTTCACTTGATAGCAACTATATTTGCAGAAAACACCGAAGCAGGTTTACCTAAAGACCAGCTCAATTGATATTATCCAACGTCATTTTTTAATCTTCTTTGCTGCAACTTTACCTGCAATTTATTCCTTTTGCCTTTTGTTTTAACTTATTCCAATGTCTATTTTTGTATTAGAAAATAAATTAAAATTCGGGAGTTATTAAATGATTCATAAATTAGTATTAATTAGACACGGCGAAAGCGTATGGAATAAAGAAAACCGGTTTACCGGGTGGACGGATGTTGATCTTTCCGAACAAGGTATACAAGAAGCAAAAAGTGCCCCGCAGATTCTAAAAAGCGAAGGCTACACATTTGATTTGGCTTTTACCTCCGTACTTAAAAGAGCTATTAGAACTTTATGGCTTACACTTGACGGCTTGGATTTAATGTGGATCCCGGTTGAGCGTTCATGGCGTTTAAATGAAAGACATTACGGAGCTTTACAGGGTCTTAATAAATCTGAAACAGCGGCAAAATTCGGTGAAGATCAGGTGAAAATCTGGAGAAGAAGTTATGATATTCAGCCGCCTATTTTGGAGAAAACAGACCCGCGGTATCCCGGCAGCGACCCAAAATATAAAAGCTTAACTGAAGCCGAGCTTCCTCTTACAGAATGTCTTAAAGATACTGTTGCAAGAGCAGTTCCCTACTGGCAGCAGCGTATAGCTCCTTTAGTTAAAGCAGGGAATAAGATTATTATTGCCGCACACGGAAACAGTTTAAGAGCGCTGGTAAAATATCTTGATAAAATACCTGATGATGAAATTGTCGGTGTAAATATTCCTACAGGCATTCCGCTTGTGTATGAATTAGATGAAAATATAAATCCGTTAAAACATTATTATCTTGGCGATGCTGAGGAAATAGCTAAAAAAGCACGGGCTGTTGCTAATCAGGGTAAAGCAAAATAAATTCATTTTAGGCGGTATAAATTTAAATTTTATGCCGCCTTTTTCTTTTTATATTTGCCTTGATTTTCATTTTCATTTTGTCAATCTTTTCATTGAATGTTAAATTAGATAATAATGGGAACCCTCATTAATGATCAAAAAACTCGTACTGACACTTTTCACATTATTGTTATTCTTTCCGAAAACAAATTCCCAGACTATTATTGCAAAATATGCAGGTGAATTTTTAGCTATTGGTGTTGGGGGAAGATCGCTTGGAATGGGCGATGCTTATGTCGCTGTTGCCAATGATGTAACTGCCGGTTACTTTAATCCTGCCGGCTTAGCTCAAATAAATTATCCCGAATTTTCCCTTATGCATGAGGAACGCTTCGGCAACCTTGTAAATTATGATTACGCCGCAGTTGCAGTTCCTTATGGAAAAGATATGACCTTCGGATTAAGTATTATAAGGCTCGGTGTGGACGGTATTCCCGATACAAGAGGCGCTTTAATTGACCAAAATACAGGACAGGTAGTTAACGATCCCAATTTTATTAACTCTCCTTCTGCAGGGCTGAATTATAGCAATATTACCGAATTCAGCGATCAGGACTGGGCGGTTTTCTTATCTTTTGCTAAAAAATATTCCGACAATTTATTTTATGGCGCTAATGTAAAATTGATTTACGAAGGTATTGCAGAATACAACGCTTACGGAATTGGGTTTGATGTAGCCGCCTGGTATTCACCCTTTGAAAATTTCTCGCTTGGCGTAAACCTTCAGGATATTACAACAACTCTTGTCGCTTGGAGTACCGGCACAAATGAATTAATTACTCCGACTGCTAAAATTGGCGCAGCATATAAGTTTAAATTTTTAGGCGGACAAATAACTCCCGCTCTTGATCTTGATATCAGGTTTGAAAACAGGCAGTATGCGTCGGAGTTTTATCTTGGTCCTGTCAGCTTTGATATGAATGCAGGATTTGAATATAGTTTTAAAAATATTTTTATGGTTCGTGCAGGATATAATGAGGTTAAGCAGTTTACTATAGGTGCAGGAATAAGACTACCTAAACTTAATATTGATTATTCATTTGCAAAGTTCAATGACTCTGATATAGAAAGTCTGCCTGATACGCATAGAATCTCCCTTATGCTGACTCTTGAAGAACCTAAATTTTTACGAAGCGGGTTTTAGCAATAGCATGTTTATTAAGTCGTTTATATAATATTTACTTCTAAAATACTTAAATTATTTTCTCAAGAGGTTATTTCTTTTTTAGCGATTACTTCAAGCAGCGTGTTCATTAATATTTTATTTTCTACGGGCTTTGTTAAAAATACATCAACGCCGGCGTTTATTGCATTGTCACGGTCTTTCTTAAAGGCATGCGCAGAAAGACAAACAACCGGCACTTTTTCATAACCTGGAAGCTTCCTGAGCTCCTGCGTAAGTTCTAACCCGTTTTTATTTCCACGGAGTGAAATATCCATCAATATTACATCGAACTTTGTACCTTTCAGGTGCTCATAAAATGATTGCTCCGAATCGCATATCTCAACATCAAAATTTCTCTTCAAAAACATTTCTAAAAATTTCTGATTTTCAAAGTCATCTTCCGTAACCAATAGCTTTGGTTTATTCCCCTCCTCGGCATTTCCAATCATATGTTCTCCTTATCTTCATTAAAAGTATAATTAAAGAAAATAAATTCTCGTTTTTATAATTTTATTAAATCGACTTTCATAATTTCCGCATACTTTTATCTTAATGCAAATGCCGGATTATTTTATTTTGGACTAAGGACTATCATAGAAATTTTTAAGTTTAATCAAAATTCGCGGGTTGTCTTCTTTG
>Ga0116114_1000766_pt1 | contig 18908 bp, 12 predicted proteins | sample June2015DPH_10_5_FD_89823 | JGI IMG/M metagenome (GOLD analysis project Ga0116114, IMG submission 89823) | Peatland microbial communities from SPRUCE experiment site at the Marcell Experimental Forest, Minnesota, USA - June2015DPH_10_40 | ecosystem: Environmental > Terrestrial > Soil > Wetlands... | reverse complement strand
GTGGAATTCGCCCGCGCCGAGGCCGACGTCCAGTCCACCCGCGATCAACTTTCCACCGTCGAGGATCTTTCCACCGTCTTCCGTCACATCGGCAAGGCCGTCGAGCCTTCCGTCGTCAATATCCAGGTCCACAAGACGATCAAGCAGACCCGCTCCCGCGTTCCAGACGACGAAATCCGCCGATTTTTCCGCGATCATGGATTCGGCGACGTCCCCAACTTCGACGACGGCTCGGGAGGCGATCAAGGTCTTGACGAAATCGGCACAGGCAGCGGCGTCATCATGGACGCCGAGAACGGCCACGGGTACGTCCTGACCAACAACCACGTCGCCGGCGATGCCAGCAGAATGGAGATCACGCTCTCCGATGGCCGCAAGATCACCGGCAGCGACGTCAAGCTCCTCGGCGCCGATCCCAAGAGCGATCTGGCCGTCGTTCAGATCAACGCCGACCGCCTTATTCCCGCCAAGTGGGGAAACAGCGATGATCTGGAAAAAGGCGACTGGGTGATGGCCTTCGGCAGCCCGTTCGGATACGTCGGCTCCATGACCCACGGAATCGTCAGCGCGCTCAATCGCAACGAAATCCTTCAAACGCAGGATTATGAAAACTTCATCCAGGTCGATGCCCCGATCAACCCCGGCAACAGCGGTGGGCCGCTGGTGAACGTCCACGGCGAGGTCATCGGCATCAACACCGCCATCGCAACCGTCAGCGGCGGATTCCAGGGCATCGGATTCGCCATCCCGTCCAACCAGGCGAAAGAGGTTTACACCGCTCTGAAATCCCACGGCAAAGTGGTTCGCGGCTGGCTCGGCATCAGCATCAAGAGCGTCTCCGACGAGCCTGATGTCGCCAAATATCTGGGATATCAGGGCAGCGGCGGAGTTCTCGTCGTCGAGACGTTCCCCAACTTCCCGGCGTCCGGAAAACTTCATCACGGCGATATCATCACCGCGATCAACGGCCAGCCGCTCACCGACGTCCAACAGCTTCGCAACACGATCGCCGATATGGCCCCGAACACCTCCACCACCCTGCACGTCTTCCGCAACCAGAAGGAGCTGGACGTGCAGATCACCCTGGGCGATCAGCCTGAAGATATCGCGGCGATCCTCGGCCACGGGGAGAACGGCGAGAATCCGGGACCGGCAAATGAGGAGGCCCAATCCCCCGCGGCCCTGGGCATGACGCTCAAGACGCTTGACGCCCAGACGGCCCAGTCCCTTGGCCTGGGCGACGTGAGGTCGGGCGCCGTGATCACCGGCGTGGAACGCAACTCCGTCGCCGCCTTGGCGGGCCTTCGGGAAGGCGACGTCATCACCGAGGTTGGACGCACTCCCGTTCACAACGCCGCCGAAGCGGTCGATGCTTTGAAGAAGGTCGATTTGTCCAAAGGCGTGCCCCTTTACATCGCCAGCAAAGAAGGCTCGCAGTTTGTATTCCTCAAATCCAACGAGGCGCAGAAATAAAGTCTAACGGGTCAGCCAGACTTTCGGGTGCCGAAGACCGACCGGAGGACCGGCCGGCTCTGCTTCGAAATTGAGCCGGCCGGGCCTCCGGCCGATTTTCGTCGCCAAGGTCCTCAATTGACTCAATAACGAATCCCGATTACTTTTCCGAATTGACGATGGAGAGTTGATGAGTGTGGCTCAGGCTCGGGCGGTAGAACTCTCAAATCCCTCAAATCTCGGTCACGGCAAGGCGATGAGCTGGTTCAGTTTCGCTCTGGTGGCGGCGTATTTGTGCCGCGGGGTGATTCTTTGTTGCATCGAGCCGCCCATGGAGATGTGGGACGAATATCAACACTTCGCACGCATCGAATATCTCCACGAAATGGGCCGATCGCCTGTCTTCCAGGAAGCCGATGTGCCGGGTTCCGTGATGAAACAAGTGGTGCTGTATCCGCAGGCGGAGTGGGCTGATAAGCAGACCATCGGCGCCGGGGGACAGCTCTATCCGCAGTTCTGGCTCAGCAGCGACAGGCCGAAGTTCCGTCCCGGGCCGACGCCGCCCCTCTATGAAGCCCAGCAATCGCCGCTTTATTACTGGCTGATGCTCCCGATTTTCAACGCGGCGGGTGGGACGGATCATTCGGCGGTTTCAGTCTCGGTGCTGCGATTGGTGAATTTCGGCTTCGGGGCCGCGGCGCTGGCGGTGATTCTCGCGTGGGCCGCGCGGGCCTGCCGCCAGCGGCCATACGCGATGGCCGTCGGCCTTTGGGCCGGATTGCATCCGTTGCTTCTATTGAACTCCACCCGCGTTGCCAATGATTCATTGGCCTTTCTACTGGCGGTCATCGTCGTCGCCTGGACGTTGGCTCTGAGCGGACGGCGCATCAGATGGCACGCCGCCGCGATCGGCGCATTGACGGGCCTGGGCATTGCGACCAAGGCGACCGACTTGGCCCTGATCCCATTCGTCTTGATTTGTTTGCTGGCGGTGGCGTGGCGGCGGGAAACGAAATGGTCGGAAACCGGCGTTGCCGCGGGAATCTTCTTCCTCGTCGCCGCCGTCGTAATCAGTCCGATCGTCATCGATAGTTTTCGGCATTTTGGCGTGCCGTTTCCAATGCAGGAGGCGATTTACAATCATGCCCACGGCGTGAAGTTGTCGGCCCTTCTGGTTTGGCTGCGACCGGATCATTGGTGGTTTTGGCGGTCGGTCTACCAGCAATGGTTTCTGGATGGCGGACTATGGGTCGGCGGATGGTGTTTTCTCTTTCCGCCGCCGGTGTTTACCCACATCTACGAGGGCCTGTTGTTAGCCGCTTTTTTGGGCTGGCCGGCGGCGTGGCTGTTTCGCCGCGAGCGATTGGGAGTTTCGAGCGTTTTTCGCAGCGCCTGGACGGCGCCGACGATCGTGACGTTGTTCTGTTGCGTCCTGGCGGAGATGAGCGCTCACGGGGTCGAATCGATGATCGCTTGGGGAGGCAGCAGCACCATGTCCTGGTACGCCGCGCCGGCGCTCCCCTGGCTCTTGGCCGTCATCGCCACGGGGGCATTGGCCTGGCGGCATACTCGACTCGGCTATTTCGTTGTCCTAATCATGCCGGCACTCTTCATCCTGGTCGAGTTCTTCGACGAGTTCGGCCGAATGGTGGCGACCTATTCGCAGAAGAGCCTGAGCCTGGCGGCATTGCGCCGCCTGGGCAGTTTGCATCCCGCCTGGATGCGTTTGCCGACATTGGCGGCCGCGACACTGCTGGCGCTTATCTTGCTGGCGACGGCCTTCGGCATCTGCCTGGCGGCAATTCGCCGTGGCGACGAAACCCAACCGCTGAATCCATTAACTCAGTAGCGGTTGGTCTCCTGAACCGCCGTCCAGCAGTTGAGATTCCAGGTTGGAGTCACTGGTCGAGTTGCCGCTGGCGAACGGCGAAGCCGTGGACGCCGGAAGCGCTGTGGAAGACGAAGCCGCAAAAGTTGGAGCGGCCGTGGAAACCGCAACGTCGCCGACGAGAACCGCCAGGGCTTGGGCGTAGGTTGGCGCGTACCCCTGGGAATTTCGTGACTGCTGAAAGGCGATTGCCGCGGAACTGAGTGGAACGCCGCTGAAAGTAAATCGCTCGGACACCATGAGCGGAACGACGGCAAACGAGTTGCTGGTCGCGGAGGTCAATGATCCGGACCGGGCAATGAGAACGTAGTTTCCCTGCAAGCTCGCCGTGAGTCCCGCGAACGATGCCACGCCGTTGACCGCGGTTTTCGTGCCCGTGCCGGAAACCACGGCTCCCGCGGGCTCGGACGAAACGCCGAGCGTAATCTGCGTCCCGCTGCCTGCGGACGCTGCGTTGCCGAATTGATCCTCCGAAGCCACCACAACGGGGCTTGCCATCGCGCTATCTTGCCAGAATGACGTGGGCTGGTCGATGAACGCCAAATGCGTTGCAACACCCGACGCGACGTCAAACGCGGCGGAATTTGTCGAATCAACGCCGGCAGCGCTTGCCACAAGGGCGTTTCGACCTGCGGTATCCACCGATAGGCCGCTGAACGTCGCGACGCCGTTGACGGCGGTTGCCGTCTTGGTACCCAGAAGCGTGCCCGCCTCAAGGAGATGTATGGTCACCGCGCCGGTGAAGGACGTGTCCGTGGCGTTGGTAACGGGCGAAATGGCGGTTACCTGAAGCGTCGCAATCGTGTCGCCCGCGCCCGTATCGGACGGCTGTTGCGTGAACGTAAGATCATCCGGTGTGACGGGGTAGTTGATCGTTCCCGTGCCAATGAGGACGTTATCGCCGGTGGTCGTATCGATGGCGTACACACTCACGGCGTGATTGCCGGCGCTGAGGATCGGCGTGTCATAAGTGAACCCGTGATTGGTGGAGCCGATGAGGAGTTGCAGACTGTCGAGCGTCTGATCGGCGGAAATCGTCTGGGCGGCCGGTCCGCCGGCGATGTCAATCTGGACGTTGATGGACGCGGTGGGATTAAGGGGATCGTAAGCCCACCCGGTGATTTCGGTCTGATTTGCCGCGGTGACAGCCCCAGCGGCCTCTTGCTCGCCCTGGCCCTGGACGTCGAAGGTCACGTTGGGATCACCCTGGGCTGATGCGGCGTTGTTGATCGTGACGGTCGCCGTGGTGATTCCGGGTGACGGAGTGTAGGTGACCGTGAACGTTCCCTGAGTGCCACCGCCGTTGAAGGTCGGCTGAGTCACGCTGAAGGAAGAAGCTCCGGCGCCGGCGAGCGTGATTTCCGGTGTGGCGAGGAAACTCGAAAGAGGGCCGACGCTCTCGTTGACGAGGAAAGTGTGGGTAACCGCCGGTTGGAGATCGGTATAGTGCCCGAAATACGTTCCATCGGTGGCGCTGGGGGAGGTATCGCCATCGGGGATGAAAACGTCGTTGGGACTTACCACGCCGTCCACGCTCACGAAGTCGAGCAGCTTCGTGGTGAAGATGAGGGTGGCGTTGGGGGGAATAGACCCACTTCCGCTGGCGCCGTAGCCGAGGCTGGAAGGAATAATCAGCGTGCGCGATTCGCCGGCCTGCATGCCCACCAGGCCCTGATCCCAGCCCTTGATGACGGAGCCGGCCCCAAGATTGAACTCGAAGGGGTAGACGTGGCTGAACGTCGGGTTTGTGTTGCTGTCGAATTCCGTGCCATCGGTGAGGTACCCGGAATAGTCCATGATCAGCAGATCGCCCGCCTGGGTAACGGCGCCGCTGCCGGCGCCGGTCGTATCGTATTGAAGCCCGCCGGCAAGGGTCGTGGTGGTCAGGGCGGTGCCCTGAATCTCGAAGGTGAACGAGGGAGTGCTGGAATCGTTGGCGATGGTGACGGTTGCGGTGTCGAGCCCGGCGGCGGCGGTCGGGGTGAAGGTGATTTCAAACGTGCTCGTCCCGCTGGCGGCGATCGTCGCGGCCGGCTGGGTGGTGACGGAAAAATCACTGGCATCGGCCCCGGAGATCGTGACTGGAGTGGGCTGTAAGGTGTCGAGCGCTCCCGTGCCGGTGTTGGTAATCGTGTAAGTGCGGGTGAGGGGCACGCTGCCGCCGGCCGCGGTCCCGCCAAAATCGGTGAAGTTGCTCGGGCTGGGGCTGGATTCACCGTTGCTGATTGCCGCTGAGTTGCCTGTGAGGGCGATGGCGCCAGTGCCCTGTTCCTGGCCTTGGACGTTGAAGGTGAGATTGGGAAGGCCGTAGGCGGCGTTATTGATCGTGACCGTTGCGGTGGAGAAGCCGGGTGAGGGAGTGTAAGTGACTGTGAAGGTTCCCGTGCTATTGCCGCTGATGGTTGGCTGAGCCACGCTGAAGGACGATGCGCCGGCTCCGGTGAGGGTGATTGCCGGTGAGGCGAGGAGACTCGATAGGCCGCTCGGTGTCTCGTTGATCACAAAGTCGTGGGTGACTGCCGGCCCGGAAGCGGCAACTTGCCCGAAATCCGTTCCATCGGTGGTGCTGATGGAAGTATCGCCATCGGCGATGAAAACGTCGGAGGAATTCACTACGCCGTCCAGGCTCACGACGTTGAGCAGGGTTGTGGTGAAGATGAGGGTGGCGTTGGGGGGAACAGACCCGGATCCGGCGGCGCCGTAGGCCAGGCTGGCAGGAATTATCAGCGTGCGGGATTCACCGGCCTGCGCGCCCACCAAGCCCTCGTCCCAGCCCTTGATGACGGAGCCGGCCCCAAGGTTGAACTCGAAGGGAGTAACGTGGCCGAAGGCTGCGTTTGTGTTGCTATCGAATTCGGTGCCGTTGGTGAGGTATCCGGAATAGTTCATGATCAGGAGTTCGCCGGCCTGGGTAACGGCGCCGCTTCCGGCGGCGGTTGTGTCGTACAGAAGGCCGCCGGTAAGGGAGGTGGTGGCCAGGGCGGTTCCCTGAATATCGAAGGTAAACGAGGGGGCATTGGAAGCATCGGAGGCGATGGTAACGGTCGCGGTGTCGAGCCCGGCAACGGTCGGGGTGAAGGTGATGACAAACGTGCTCGTGCCGCCGTTGGCCGAAATCGCCGAGCCCGGCTGTGTCGTGACGGTAAAATCACTGGCATCGGTTCCGGAGATCGTGACTGGTGTGGGCTGTGTGGTGTCGAGCGTTCCCGTGCCGGTGTTGGTAATCGTGTAAGTGCGGGTAAGGGGCACGCTGCCGCCGGCCGCGGTACCGCCAAAGTCGGTGAAGTTGCTCTGGCTGGGCGCGCTTTCGGCGTTGGCGATGTTCGCGGAGTTGCCCGCAAGGGTGATGGCGCCGCCGGAGAGAAGGACTCGCGATTCGAGCCGCTCGATCAGAATCTGGCGGCGGCCGCGAGAAACATGCCGGCGGGTGGTGGTGGTCTTCGCGGATGCAAATGGCTTTAAATACATGATGAGGCCCTCTCCTCAAAATCGCGAATCGATCGCGAATCCAGTGGATGAGCGTCCGACCCGGCCCGCACATATTAGCCGTACGTCCGGGAAAGCATCGCCCATCCTAAAGTCTGATTTAGCCCAACCGAGAGGCCTGAATAATACTTCCGAATGCTCCCGCGGTCAACGCGAACGCGTTTGCACGACCTGTAAGAGGGTCCGGGAATAGGGTCATCGGATGACAGCCTTCTGCGCATCCGCGCCGCGCGGATTTTGCGCTTTTTTGAACCGCTGCCGCCGACAAACCATTCCCGGAACACCCCACCGCCGTTTTTCTCGGACGTTGGCCGCCCAAGAGGATGTTCATTCCAACACTCGCTGTTCAAAATAACCCGTTTGGCTGGCCGTCGTTTCGCCGGCTGGAGTTAGGTCAAAAAGCGGCCTGGGGGCGATGGTTAAAATAACCTTTTTACCCCTTTTGTAGACAACTGATGACCTATGGGCGGCGGACCTTGCAAGCCGATGGGCGGGGACGAGTTGCGCGCAATCTTTTTTTCAAATCGGCGTGCGGCACGGATCTCGCTCTAGGAAAGCGTATCAAACGGAGGGCGATCGGAACGCCGCGTCGGTGAATCGATCCCAACCACATTTCACTGCGAGGTTCGCCATGTTCAAGTGTCAGGAAGATCAAATCGCCGTCTTGGGCATTTGTGTAGATCCCCCGGCAACGACGGGGCCATCGGCAGAGTTGAGCTATCACGCCGCCCACAACGGCCGCCGGGCAATCGATATGCTCCGGATGGTCAGTTTCGACATGGTGCTGGTCGGGCTGAAGATGCCGGACATGTCCGCGTGGGATTTCCTGCGCCATCTTAAGGCGGCATTCCCCAACCAGAAATGGGCGATGATCGGCGGTCCGATCACGGAGAGCCAGGAGGTGACGGCGCGCATGTTCGGCTGCACCACTCTCTTCGAGAACACCCCAACCGACAAGGAGCTTTTGCAGCTCACCGCGCGGATGCGCGAACAGGCCGTGTCCAACGTGCTGACCGGCAAGTTCGAGCGCCCGGCGACGGCCCAGCCGTCGCGGATTCACAGCGACAGATAAGCCGCGCCGGCTGAGCTTGCGCCAGTCGGTACCTTGGGAGAAATGGCAACGGAGGACCGGAGAAAGCCGTGAATACGTATCATGTCCATCGTCGTTCGCAGTCCCTTTCCAGAGGTAAGTCGATTGTGGTGGGCGCCGCCGCCGCGGCGGCGGCTTGGCTGTTCGGCCTTTGTGCCGCCCGGCCTTGCGACGCCGCGAACATCGTGCTCACCGATGGAAACTCAGCCGTTACCATCGATCCCATTGGTCCCGCGGGCGTTGAGAATTGGTCCATCAACGGCCAGAACCAACTCAGCCAGGAGTGGTTCTGGGTTCGAACCGGCAGCACCGGCGGCCAGGTAAGCATCGACACCCTCAGCGCACCATCGACCTGGCTCTACGACACCAACGGCGACGCCCTGAACGACACGGCCATGATCACTTATGGCTCGTCCCATGGACTGCTGATTACGGTCACCTACGGCCTTTCCGGCGGTCAAGCCGGATCGAAAACTTCCGACCTCTCGGAGACCATCGAGATCAGCAATGATGGAACGTCGCCGCAGACTTATCACTTCTTCGAGTACGCCGACTTCAATCTTGGTAACTCGACCAGTGGCCAGGCGGTGACGATTTCCGGAGCCAACACGGCGACCGACCAGGGAAATGGATGGCGGGCCCAGACCGTCGTCAGCCCGGCGTCGTCGGAATATGAGGCCAATGTCTTTCCGAACCTGTTGAATCGCATTTCCAGTTCCACCACGGCATGCACGTTGTCGGATGTCAGCACGTCGACCGTGGGAGATGGGGAATGGGGATTCGAATGGGACATGACTCTAGGGGCCGGATCGTCCTACGTTATTTCGGGCGATCAGAACGCCATTCAGAACATCACGACAATTCCCGAGCCGGTCAGCGGCCGGATCGCAGCGCTCGGGTTAATCGCTCTGTGCCTCCAGCGGCCTCGGCGTCAGGCCAGGTGGGCGGCCGGCTAAACGTGGAAGGCTTCGCCTCCACGCTCGTACACATTTTCCACACCGAACCGGGGGCGGCGCGTTGCCGCCCCTGATTCGTTTTCTTGATCCGGCGATTGCGCCCACTATCCTCTACCGGCATGATCAACCGGTTTCTCCTGGGAGTTTGTTATTACCCCGAACACTGGCCGGCCTCGCGCCACGAGTCAGACCTGCGCCGCATGCGCGACAGCGGGTTCGATCTCGTCCGGATCGGCGAGGGGGCGTGGAGCTATTTTGAACCGGAGGAGGGCCAATTCCAATTCGACCTCTTCGACCGCGTCATCGACCTCTGCCGGAAGTACGGCGTCAAGGTGGTCTTTGGAACTCCGACGTATTGCGGTCCGGCCTGGATCGCCGACAAATACCCCCAAGTCCTGCGGTGGAATTTCCAGCGCATTCCAATGCGGCACGGATCGCGCCGGAATTTCAATTACACTTCGCCCAAGTATCTCGAACTTTCCGACCGCATCTGCACGGCTCTGGCCGAGCATTATGCCGGCGAAAAACAGATCATCGGCTGGCAGCTCGACAACGAATTCAATTGCCACATGGACGTGAGCTATGCCCCGAGCGATACGCTGGCGTTTCGCCGCTGGCTGCGGGAAAAATACCGGACGCTGACTCACCTCAACAAAGCGTGGGGAACCGCGTTCTGGTCGCAAGTTTATAGCGATTGGGACCAGCTTGATCTGCCGCACCCCACCAGCGCGTGTCCCAATCCCACGCAGGTTCTGGACGAATCCCGCTTCATCAGCGACACCGTCGTCCGATTTGCGCGCCGGCAGGCGAAGATTCTCCGCCGGCGCAACCATCGCTGGTTCATCACGCACAATGGGCTGTTTGACAACGTCAACGGCCCGGATTTGGCGAAGGCGCTCGACTTTTTCAGCCACGACCAATATCCGCTTTTCGCGGAGGATTGGCCGGGCCGGGCCAACGCGCTGGTTCAGGCCCGGAGCCTTTCGTTTCCGTACGCGATCCTCGAGCAACAATCCGGCCCGGGCGGACAGATGAGCTATCTCCAGCGCACGCCCCGCGCCGGCGAGCTGCGGCTGTGGGCGTGGCAATCCGTCGCCCACGGCGCGAAACTCCTGAGCTTTTTCCGCTGGCGGACCTGCCCCTACGGCGCCGAACAGCATTGGCATGGATTGCTCGGTCAGGACAACAAAGACACCCGCCGGCTCGCGGAGGCCAAAACCGTGGGCCGGGAAATCCGCAAGCTTCCAGCGGAATTTTTCGATGCGGCCCCGGTAAAGATCGCCGCGATCCTCCGCGATTTTGACAACGAAACCAACGAACGCCGGATCAACACTTATACCAAGAGCGGGCAGGCCGAATTCGCTCGCTGGCTGCGGGGACTGGCGCTGCGGCACGTCCCCGCGGATTATGTCTGGCCGGATTCGCGGTTCGATGCCTACAGGGCCTTGATTCTTCCCCATCAGAAGATCGTTACGCGGGAACTGGCTCACAAACTGGAAAAATACGTCGCGGGCGGGGGAGTATTGGTGCTCGGGGCGCAGGGTGGATTGAAGGACATCAATTGCCATATTGTCGAGCGAACTGGGCCGGGGCTGCTGGCGAAGCTCGCCGGTGTTGAGATCGAGGATTGGACAACCCTAAGCTCCAAAGAGACGCGCAGCGCGCGCATCATCAATGGCCAGCCCATCACCCTGACCACATTCGTCGAGCGACTGCGCCCCACGACCGCCAGGTCCGTCGCACGCTGGCTGGCCGGCGACTCCCTGCTTTCCGATTCGCCCGCCGTCACCGTCAACAAATTCGGCGAAGGCAAAGTCTATTACGTCGGGGGCTACTGCCCCGAAGCGGCAATCGATCTGCTCATTGAGCATCTGATCGCGTCGGCGGACCTTTCCATTCCGCTGTCCGCCCCACCGGAAGTTGAGATCATCCATCGCGTGGCAAACAACACGCGCTATGTCATCGCGCTCAACCACAACTCAAGCGCGCAGCGCATTTCCGGCCTTCCCGCCGGCAAGGAGCTTCTCACGGGCCGGGCCGTCAATGGAGACCTGATTCTTTCGGGTTTTGACGTGGCGGTTGTGCGAATGCATCATCGCCGCCAAACTTGACCGTAGAGCTCCTCCATTTGAAGGGTGAACCGGGCCGCATCGGTTAAAGCGGATTTTTGCATTCGCTGGCGCAGGCCGGCTCGCAGGTCCGCCAGCTTTGCTACATCCCCGGAAAGTCGAACGGCAAGCGAAACATATTCCTTCGGCGTTTGCCCGATCAACTCCGGCAGGCCAAGGTTGTGCAGCGCGCTGCAAGCAACCCGGCCCACGGACGTGCAGCCCGACAACGTCACCACCGGCACGCCCATCCAGAGTGAATCCAATGCGGTGGTGTGTCCGGAAAATGGAAACGTGTCCAGGGTGATGTCGATGCGGCCGTACTGCTTCAGGTATTCAAATCGAGATTGCTTGTCGATAAACTCAATTTTCCGGGGATCGACGAGCCGTTCGCGGAATTGATCGAGCAATCGCTGCCGATGGCTGCCCAGACCGGCGAGGATGTGGAGCCGGGAATCGGGCACGGCCCGCAGTATTTCCGCCCACGCCGCCACAACCGATGGATTGATTTTGCTGAGGCGATTCAGCGAACCAAAGGTGATCGAGCCGCTGGCCAATGCCGGCAGCGGGGTTACCAGCGGAGATTCGAACAGCGGATCGTAACACCAGGCCGTCTCCGGCAGACGCAACGTTTTCTCCGCATAGCACAGTTCATCCATCCCGACCGGATCAAGATGCGGATCGGAGATTCGGTAGTCCATCGTTTCCAGCCCGGTGGTGCAGGAGGCGAAGGTCATCCAGGTGATTTGAATCGGGGCGAGCCGATTGGCCATGATCCGCAGACACTCATCCGCCGGCCGGCTCATGTTGACCAGAATGTCGATTCCATGGCCGCGAATCAGTTCGGCGGATTCCGCGATGCCCAGCCGGCGGATGTCGAGCCAGTGATCGCAATGGGACCGCATACGTTCGGTCAACTCATCGGCGCGCGTCGCCCGTGTATAACAGAAAATCTCAAACCGCTTTCGATCGTGATGGGCCAGAAGCGGGAAAATGTAATGGGCATCGGCACACGTGCCGAAAAACGGCGACAGGTAGCCGATCTTCAATCGTCGCTGGAGCGTTCGATCGCGCGGCGGAGAATGAATTGCCGCACCTGCCCCCTGCCGCTTCGCCCATTGCCGGGTTTCCTCCAATATCCGGCGGGAATCGTAGTCCGGATGATGGTAGAGGGCATACAGCAGGTTCACGTAGTTATCTGAATTGTCCGGTTTGAGCTGAATCGCCGATCGGCACGCGGCGATGGATTCATCAAGTCTTCCCTGCTCCGCCAGGACAAGTCCCAGATTGTTGTACGCCTCGGCATAGTCGGGCTTGAGCCGAATCGCACGCTGGTAAGAATCAACCGCCTCGTCGAGTTGAATCTTAAACCTCAAAGCGTTGCCGAGATTGTAATGGCCCTCGGCACGATCGGGCTTGAATTGGATCGCGCGGCGGTAGGATTCAATGGCCTGGTCAATTCGCCCCTGGGCCTTTAGAACGGCACCCAAGTTGTGGTGGGCATCGGCATCATTCGGATCCCGCGCCAGGGCTAGCCGATAGATCGCCTCGGCATCCGCCAGCCGGCCGGCACGGTGAAACTCCAACGCGGTTTGCAAAACGGTCTGATCCATCGGCCCATCACGTCTCCATCAGCATCTCCATTGTACTGATGCGAAATCCACAGGATGCAAACAGCTTCCGCGCCGGCTCGTTGGCGAAGGCGGTGTCGAGGCGAATCTGGCGGACGCCGGCTGATTTGAATCGCTCGATCGCCAGCATCACCATTTGGCGGGCGAAGCCCTCGTGGCGATATTCCTCTTCCACCCACAGATCGTGGATAAATCCGAATTCCTTCAGGCGGTAGATGGGGATTTCCTCTTCGATGGTGCCGATGAGAAAGGCCACGAGCCGCTCTTCGCGATCGGCGACGAGAAAGACGCTGCGAGGATCACCGGCCCGCGCCGTGAGCCAACGTCGATATCGCTCCTGCGGATCGGGAAGAAAGCCGTACTTGGCCGGGTCCCATCCCTCGTGAAGGGCGCAGATTTTGGCGACCATCGGCAAAATGCCCGGAACGTCCTGCGGTTGCGCGGGGCGGATTTCCATGGGTTACCGACGTCAGGCGGAGACGGCGTCAACGATCAGGTGGCCGTTGGAGTTAACGGAGGTCGGAAGCACGGAAAGATTGTAGATGGCCGGGCCGTGGGTGACCTTGCCGTTTGGATCGAAACTCGAACCGTGACAGGGGCAATGGAACGAGTCGTCCGGCTGCGCGACGACCTTGCAGCGGCGATGGGTGCAGATCGAGGAGATGGCGGATAGGTCCTTGCCCTTGCGGACGACGAAAAATCCCTGTTGGCGGAACTGGGAATAAACGCCGTCGGCGGCGAAATCGGACGCCGGTCCGGCGTCGATGGAAGCGGGCTGGAGATTCATCGGCACGTTGGCGGCGCAACCGGCGACGACGGCCGCGGACAGAACGATAAACTCGCGTCGATTGACGTTCATTGGGGCGACCTTTCAATATTCGAAGACCAGGCTTGTGTATACGCCCCAATGAAAGTCCTGGCGAGCGCCTTTGTCAATCGGGAAGACATATCCCAATCCGAGTCGCGGCTGAACATCGCCAATGGCGTCGAGGTTGACTCGAAAAGCCACATTACCGAGAAGAGTGTTGTGGCCGGGGGTGTCCTTGTTCAACTCTGTATCGCCCTGGAGTTCCAAGACGGGGATGAACTGCTGCACGTCAGGCAATGGAAGCTCGTCGTGTTGGAAGGTGTAGCCGAAGACGAATCCATATTCAAACGTTTCGAGGTTGCGGTCATCTCCGGAGCCGAAGAGGGTGGAATATCCCTCGATGGTCTGGAGAGTGAAATGCTCGCCGAGCGCCAGATCGTCGAAGATTTTGGGGACGATTTCGGTGTCCTTACTGAGGGGCGAGTTGACCGGAACGCCGACCTCGATGGCGGCGCCGACGGTGTTGTCGAGGAATCCATCGCTGGAGACATATTGGAAGAGGGGGCAGCGAGCGCCGAGCGAGACGTTATCGAAAGCCTGCACGGAGGAGTGGGCAGCGGCGCCGGTGGTTGGGTCGATGTCGAGGGATGTATCCCGCTCGAACGGAACTTCCAGTTCAAGCGTCAGCAGTCCGAATCCCTTTTCAACTTCGGCGGTGATCACGTCGCTGCCCTGATCTGGGCCTTCTGCGTGGAACCAGTCGAGACGGGCTTCGTCGGTTTCCGAGTCCGAGTCATCGACCAGAAACGGCTCCGGGAATACGTCCTTGCCGTAGGCGCTCCGGGCATCAAGCAAATTGAACGGGCCGTAGCGCGTATTGATCTGAGCGGGAACGGATGACGGGGTGACGGCCAATGGGCCGGCCACGGAGTCATCCTCCACCACCGAACTGGCAGACGCCAGAACGATGAAAGACGCGAAGATCAACACGGATTGAATGAGCAGGTCCTGCCGACGGGCTTTGGAGCGGATTGGGAGCAGCACGCCGACTGCAATGGCGATAATCCCAATAGCCGCAAGCAGTTCCACGAGTGCAAAAGGTCGATTCCGAAGGCCGGTGCAATTCATGACTCATCTCCTTCGACGGCAATAATACTGGGATTGAGACTCAGTCTCAAATAAGAAGCGGTTGGAAAATGCGATTTTCCCGTCGGCCGCCGAACCGATTTTCGCGACTGCGTTTAACGATTTGGGCGATGCAATTTGAGATAATTAATCAATTCGTTCGTCGATGAATCGTGGCTGAGAATCTCAATGTGTCGGCTCCCTCTTCTTGCGGTCGCGATTGCCTGCTGATACCGCGTCATGGCTCCTTCGAGCAACGGCCTTAAAAAACGTGTAACAGAACACTCCATCCGCGCCTGTCGTCCGGTACAGATCCCTGATTCCTTTTTCAAAGACGCCTCGTTCAACTAATCCCGCCTTGATTGCCGATTGACGAACACCCTCAATCATGGCCGTGAATGTCTTCTTCGTGAACCCTTCAACCAGATCAGGTCTACTGGAATCGACGTAGACCATCCGAGGGGATACGTGGATTGAGGCAAAGCCCGCGCTGCGCAACAATGGATAAAGCTCCCTGCCCACCATGGCGTTGCCGCCGGCGCGCCGCTGTAGTTCAACCTGGCATTGGATCGCCTGGCGCGCCGCTTGGCTGTCAGGATGAAAATAGGCGGAGCCATGGTCCCCTTCGATGACCGTGATCGTACCGCCCCGCTTCAAATGGCTTTTCAATTTATGCAGCGCATCGACCGGCCGCGAGAGATGCTCCAGGACGAAACACAGAAAAATGTGGTCGAAGGAGTCCGGCCCGTACGGCAAATTGAAAATGTCCGCCTGTTCAAATTGGACATTGGTCAGACCTGCCGCCTTTGCTTTTCTCCTGGCTTGGGCGACGGAAGCTTTGGATAGGTCGACGGACGTAATCAAGGCATCCGGGCTACTCCTCGCCAGGGTGATGGTTTGCGCGCCGACGCCGCAACCGGCCTCCAGAACGCGGCTTCCGGCGGGATAGGAGGTGTCGGAGTGCAGCAACTCGACCAGGGTGGATGCCTGGTCCTGCAAACGGGCGTTTTCCCGATGATCGTAGCCGTGAACGTATGCCTTCTTCATGTTTGCTCTTCTGTGCCGAACGCCGTCGATGGGGATCCGATCATTAAAAACTGAACCGCCAAAATGTTCGCCAGTCAAACCAACGCTGTAACATCAAAACCGTCTCGTGGCCAAAGGTAATCCATCATCGATTACTCAATTCCCGCGATGGGCTTTGAAATAGTTGATCAGCCCATTGGTGGATGAATCATGGCCGGTGATTTTGCCGCGCCGACGGAGTTTGGGCAGGATCGCCTTGGCGAGCTGTTTGCCAAGCTCGACGCCCCACTGATCGAAGCTGTTGACGTTCCAGATGATCCCCTGCACGAAGATTTTGTGTTCGTAAAGTGCGATCAGCGCGCCGAGGGTTTGCGGGGTGAGTTTCTGGAAGAGAATGCTGTTGGTCGGCTTGTTTCCGGCGAAAATCTTGTGGGGGGTGAGCTTGTCCTGCTCGGGTCCGGTGATTCCCATTTCGGCGAGTTCCGCGCGGACTTCGGATTCGGTCTTGCCCTTCATGAGGGCTTCGGTCTGGGCGAAGAAATTGGACAGGAGGATGGCGTGATGCTCGCCGAGGGGATTTTGCGATTCGATGGGAGCGAGGAAATCGCAGGGGATGAGCTTCGTGCCCTGATGGATGAGCTGGTAAAAGGCATGCTGGCCGTTGGTGCCGGGCTCGCCCCAGATAACGGGCCCGGTGGAATAATCGACGAAATGGCCGTCGCGGTCGGTGCTCTTGCCGTTGGATTCCATGTCGCCCTGCTGGAAATAGGCGGGGAAACGATGGAGGTATTGATCGTAGGGAAGGATCGCCAGGCTCTGAGCGCCAAAGAAGTTGTTGTACCACACGCCGAGGAGGCCGAGGACCACGGGGAGACTTTTTTCGAGCGGGGTGGTGCGGAAATGCTCGTCCATCGCGTATGCGCCGGCAAGCATTTCCTCGAAATTATCCATGCCGACGTAAACGGCGATGGACAGGCCGATCGCGGACCAGAGCGAATATCGGCCGCCGACCCAATCCCAGATCTCGAACATGTTCTGCTTGTCGATGCCGAATCCCGTGACTTCCTCTTCATTGGTTGAAATGGCGACGAAATGTTTCGCCACAGCCGACGGATTTTTGGCGGCGGCCAGGAACCAGCCCTTGGCCGTGTTGGCGTTGGTCAGCGTTTCCTGCGTGTCGAAGGTCTTGGATGCGACGATGAACAGCGTGGTTTGGGGATTGAGGATTTTCAATTTTTCCGCGATGTCGGTGCCGTCGACGTTGGAGACGAAATGCACGCGCAGGCCGGGCTTGCCGTAGGGTTTGAGCGCTTCGGTGGCCATGACCGGGCCGAGATCGGAGCCGCCGATGCCAATGTTGACGACGTCGGTGATTGGCTTGCCGGTATATCCTTTCCATTGGCCGGATCGGATGGCATCTGAGAATTGTCGCATGTGGGCCAGGACGGCGTTGACGCCGGGCATAACGTCCGTGCCGTCGACCAGGATTGGGCGATTGGAGCGGTTGCGCAGGGCGACGTGGAGGACGGCGCGGCCTTCGGTGACGTTGATTTTTTCGCCGCGGAACATGCGGTCGCGCCAATCCTCGATATTGGCATGGCGGGCCAGGTCCAGCAGGAGCCGCAAGGTTTCATCGGTGATGCGATTTTTGGAGAAATCCAGCAGAATGTCGCCGAATCGCAAGGAGAATTTCTCGAACCGTCCGGGATCCTGCGCGAAAAGGTCGCGCATGTGAACGGAAGAGATTTTCTGGTAATGAGCGGACAGGGCTTTCCAGGCGTTGGATTGGATGAGGGAACTCATGAGATAAGATATAACCCGGTATCGGAAATCGGACAATGAATATTGCGCTGGTCATCTTCCGAGGCGAAGAACAACGAGGCGGCGCGGAGCGCTACACGGCCGACATCGCGGCGGCACTGGGGGCGCGCGGGCATGGCGTTGTCCTGCTCTCGACGCGGTTCGGGCGGGAAATCCCGGGAGTGAACTTCGTTCCCATCGCCGCCCAATCGCCAACCCGAGCCGGGCGATATATGGAGTTCCTCGATCATCTCGACGCGCATCTGGCCGGGCGGACGTACGACCTGGTCCATTCGATGCTGCCGGTCCGCCGGTGCGACCTGTATCATCCGCACGCCGGCATGGCCAAGGCGGCGATGGCCCGGCTGATCGACCGTCTCAACCGCAAGCGCCGGCTTTTCGCGCAGGTGGAAGACGAATTGATCCACGGCCCGCAAAAGCCGATCGTCCTGTGTCTTTCCGATTACGTCAAAGCGATGATCCTCCGGCATTATCCGGACATCTCCGATCAACTCGTGACGCTGTTCAATGGGACCGACCTGACGAGATTCGATCCGGCCGATCACGCGGCGGCGAGAAAGACGATCCGCGAGCGATTCGGAATCCCCTTGGGCGCGACGACGGCGCTGATGATCGCGCAGTATTTTGAGCGCAAGGGATTGGCCGAGGTCATCGCCGCAACCGCGAATATCGCCAAGACGTCTGCGGGCGCGGCTCCGTTCGTGGTGGTGGTGGGCAAGGACGACCCCGCGCGCGGGCGTCAACAGGCCAAACGGCTGGGCGTGCAAGACAGAATCATCTTCGCCGGCCAAACCGATTCGGCCGCCGATTTCTATGCCGCTTGCGATTTCTTCGTGCTGCCCACCCGGCACGATTCATGCAGCCTGGTGGCGCTGGAAGCCCTGGCCATGGGATTGCCGGTCATCAGCACCGTCTTCAACGGCGCCTGCGAAATCATGACGGATGGCCGGCATGGATACGTTCTGCCCGATCCGGCGGACGTGGAAGCGCTGACGACGGCGATGTCGAATCTTCTCGATCCCGATACGCGGCAAAGGATGAGCCAGGCGTGTTTGGCGTTGCGGCCGAGACTGTCGTTCGAGGCCCACGTGGATCGGCTGGAGGAGATTTATCGGGCGCGATTCAAATCAACCGGTCACGTCTAAAGTCGTCCCCGTGGGCAGTGGGTGTGCCAAGTCGTTTTGAGCGTCGTCAACGGCAGCCTTGAAATCGCTTTGAAATTGCAGCGGGGTTATCCCCGCGGACTTTAGCGCGATTTGAAATGCCAACTGGGTTGCCGGCGTGGAAGACGCGGCCGTGGTGGGGCTTTTCCCGGAAAATATGTTCTTCAAAAGACTGGCGATTGAATCTTCCACGATCTGGTTTGGATCTTTCGTGGACCCGCTGGCCTTCGCGTTCTGCAACGCGGCGAGGACAGTCTGTTGTATCTGGCCGTACAAACCCGACGCGCCAGCTTGAAGATTGCCGCTGGCGCCAGTTGACCCGGCGTTCACCGGCGCCGACGCCTTTGCGGCCGC
>Ga0116114_1000760_pt1 | contig 19041 bp, 17 predicted proteins | sample June2015DPH_10_5_FD_89823 | JGI IMG/M metagenome (GOLD analysis project Ga0116114, IMG submission 89823) | Peatland microbial communities from SPRUCE experiment site at the Marcell Experimental Forest, Minnesota, USA - June2015DPH_10_40 | ecosystem: Environmental > Terrestrial > Soil > Wetlands... | reverse complement strand
TGCGTGCAGACCATCTCAGCACCACACACAGGGCACGAGACAGTGCACTTTATGATTTCGTCCTTATCGTCTTCTGTCATTGTTTCACCTCTTGTTGAGTGAGTTCTAACTAAAGTGCAGCAGAGTATAAAAGTAGTGTATTGAATAAGCTAGGTGACCACGTGTAGCTTCGGCCTCAGTTAGGCTGCAGACTGCAAGAACAGAGGGTGCCTATATCACTTGTAGGCACCTAACTTCCTCAAATACTATTTTGTGGAGGGAGGTTTAGACGAGCGTCGAAGAAAACAAGCTTTAGCTCTAACTTCTCACAATATGATCTGCTTATTAGCTTGTGAATACAATTAACAGATCAAAATAATGGTGATGATAAGAATGGAATTTAAAAATATACTTGAAGAAAGGTTTGCTACAAAGAATTTTGATGGCAAGAAAATTGATGAAGACAAAATAGAACAGATCATGGAGATGATTAGGCTTTCACCTTCAGCATTAAACTTGCAGCCTTGGAAAATTAAAATAATAGCAGATGAAAATCTAAAAGAAAAATTATCCCCAGCTTCAATGGGTCAGCCCCAAATTAAGTCATGTTCACATCTTTTCGTATTTTGCGCCAATTCAGACCTTAAAAGAAACGCAGATAGATTAATAAGGGATTTAAAGGCTTCTGGTATTCCAGAAGAAAATATTCAGTTTTTGGAATCAGTTCTTAACAACTTCTCGAGTATGTTCCATGGTGAGGCAGGAATTCATGAAGCACAGCATAATACTTTCATTCCAGCTATAACTGCAATTTATGCTGCGAAATCTTTAGGAATTGATTCTTGCCCAATGCAGGGCTTTGATCCGGCAGCTTACTCTGAGATCCTTGAACTTCCAGATAATCTGGTGCCTAGTATAATTGTACCTCTAGGATATGCAGCAGATAAACCAATGCCCAAAGTAAGATTCCCAAAGGAAGAAATATTCTTCTAAAAATATCTTCAATTTATTGTTTTACAGAACCCTTTCTTGCTCAGCTACCAAATCTTGATCTCACGTGTTCCAAATTGATCTCCACAATGACAAGCTATTCCTAGGGCACAAACGAGATCATCGTGAGCCCCGGTCTCACTGAAGTGATTCCAGCCTTCATCACTTATCCGTATCTAGGAGTTCTCATGTTCATTGATGACCGCGTCAATCATCTTTGATCGCTTTGTCAAAAAAAAATGTGATCACTGTCGAAAGCAGCGGCCTAAAAAAATGAAAGGAATTCGAAAAAAGATATAATGAGCAGGCAGTCTCAGGAGGTCAGAGGTTGAAAGCGTCTAAGCAGTGGTCCGGTCGAAGATCGAAGACGCTGACTGTTATAAATAAGAGCGGATCACAAGATCGTTTTACGCCGCTTTACGCATCGCGATCTGTTTACACAAGAAAAGGAGAAGCACATGCCATTTACGATCAAAGAAAATATTTCGTGGGTTGGAAAGGTTGACTGGGAATTAAGGACATTTCATGGGCAGGAGTACTCGACACATCGCGGTTCAAGTTATAATTCCTACTTGGTCAGGGACAAAAAAATAGCGTTGATCGATACGGTGTGGGGAACGTTTTCGCACGAATTCGTCGCGAGACTTAAAAGAGAGATCTCACTTGACAAGATTGATTTTGTAATAGCAAATCACGCAGAGCCTGACCACAGTGGCGCATTGCCGGAATTGATGCGCAATATCCCCGAAGTCCCGATCTACTGCACCACCAAAGGCGTAGACTCGCTTAAGGGCCATTACCATCAGGACTGGAATTTCCAGGTGGTAAAGACGGGAGATACGCTCAGTCTCGGATCGAAGGAGCTAATATTCATCGAAGCCCCGATGCTCCACTGGCCAGACAGCATGATGTGTTATCTCACGGGTGATAACGTCCTTTTCAGCAACGACGCGTTTGGTCAGCATATAGCAACGGAACTGATGTACAATGATCTGGTGGATCAGGCAGAGCTGTTTCAGGAAGCCATCAAATATTATGCGAACATCCTGACGCCGTTTAGTAAGCTGGTTGACAAGAAAATCAAGGACGTACTAGCGTTGAACGTTCCAGTAGATATGATCTGTCCGAGTCACGGGGTGATATGGCGTGACGACCCATTACAGATAGTGAAAAAATACGTTGAATGGGCAAACAACTATTCTGAAAACCAGATCACCATAGCCTATGACACCATGTGGAACGGAACGCGGCGCATGGCTGAAGCGATCGCACACGGAATCGTGGCGGCCGATCCAGATGTAACAGTAAAACTGTTTAACATTGCCCGATCAGACAAAAGCGATCTGATCACGGAAATATTCAAATCGAAGGCGGTTCTGGTCGGATCTCCAACCGTGAACAAGGGGATCCTTTCCGCTGCGGCCGCTATTCTGGAAGAAATGAAGGGCTTGCGATTCCAGAACAAAAAAGCAGCTGCATTCGGCTGTTATGGATGGAGCGGCGAGGCTGTAGCGGCTATATCTGAAAGGCTTAAAGAGGGCGGATTCCAGGTTTTGAATGACGGGATCATGGAGAAATGGAATCCGAATAGCAAAGGTATCGATAATTGTATCCGTTTTGGAAACGACGTGGCATTAGCCACGCGTTAGTGTGCTCGCATTATCACGGCTATGATACCACAATGTTATTTCTGTAAGCTCCACGAGCAAGGTCTAAAATGCGCCAAATATGACCAAATCGCCCCCGAAATATTGGTTAATCTACGGAAGTGCACGTTTAAAGAAGATACCGACCCGGATGGGTAAACGATGACGATAAAAGAGAGCGTAGTAAAATAGGGATTTATCTTCTTTTATTGGCTCCACCTTAACAGTGGGGGGCGTTTGCGGCCTTATAGCATACTCGGTTTTATATTCGGCACGCTCTGAATTCTAGACACGCCAACCACGCACTGAAAAGCGAAGGTTTAAGCTGACAATACTTGTATCTCAAGCCTTATCCAGGCGTTGTAGGGGAATTTCCTTATGAGGTTTCAATGGTGTTACACGCTTGCTAGCACCACGAATCTAAAGCCGATTAGCGCAGCCCATGTGAGCTCCTAAACAGATTTTTCGCTCTTTCTTGCAAAGAGCTTCAGATACTCCCCATAGCCCCCCTTCTCCAGAGCCTCCTTCGGGATAAACCGAAGCGCCGCCGAGTTCATGCAGTAACGCTGCCCCGTCGGCGCGGGCCCGTCGGGAAAAACGTGGCCGAGGTGGGAATCCCCGTGCTTGCTTCTCACTTCGATCCTCACCGCGAAGAGCTTCCGGTCTTTTCTCGTCGTAACGTTCTCCGGTTCTAGGGGTTTCGTAAAGCTTGGCCATCCCGTCCCGGAGTCGTACTTGTCGAGCGAGCTGAACAGAGGCTCTCCGGATACGATGTCAACGTAAATCCCCTCCCTCTTGTTATCATCGTATTCATTTTGGAAGGGCGGCTCCGTGCCTTCGTGCTGCGTTACCTCGTATTGAAGCGGTGTGAGCATCTTTTTCATGGTAGAGTCATCAGGTTTGGAATAGGTCTTCGTTCCCCCGGGGTTGCCGCTGGGGTTGGCGCCCGTCTCCTTCTCTTTTCCCCAGGTCTCACCGAGGAACCGGTCCCGGCCGGAGCCCAACCGGTAGATCTTATACCGTATGGGGCTCTTCCTATGGTAATCCTGGTGGTAGAACTCCGCCTCGTAGAACCTTGAGAATTTCACAATCGGCGTGACGATAGGCTTCTTGAACTGCCCGGATTGTTCAAGATCAGCCTTCGATTTCTCCGCGATGCGCTTCTGTTCCTCGTCGTGGTAGAAAATCGCCGTACGGTACTGTGGGCCCCGGTCAGCAAACTGCCCGCCCGGATCCGTCGGATCTATATGACGCCAGAAGACATCCAAGACCTGCTCATAACTCACCTTTGAAGGATCGTAGTACACCTGTAAGGCTTCGTGGTGCCCCGTCTTTCCCGTTGAGACTTCCTCGTAGGTGGGGTTTTCCTTCTGACCACCCGTATAGCCAGATATGACTTTTGTAACGCCGGACACATTTTCAAAATCGGCCGCTAAGCACCAGAAGCAGCCACCCGCGAGGGTTGCGACCTTCAAATTTGTCTGCTCTTCTTGCATAGGATTGTTCACCTGTTGTTTTTTACCTTGTCCTGACACCCGCTCAGCGCAAATATCGCGAAAACATGATGACAAGAATCTTCACCGGCTTCTGGACTTTCACTAGAGCGTATTCGTCTTGAACAACGTAACTTCCACTTTCGAGCGCATACAATTCGTCCAGATTCTCACCAGCGATGTTAATGCAGCACTCATGTGTCTGATTAGAACGAAGAATGTTTTGCTCAGAAAAGACAGCAGATATAGAATGCGATATGTGCACTAGTTTCGTCTCAGACCCTGTCTTGATAAGCACGTACAAACGCTCTAGCGTTGTTGTTTTTGCTCATTTCGGCAATCGAAGTTCACTAGCTTAGAAATCAAAATTAAACGCTTGCTGGCATTTTTGCTTACAGCGGCCTTTGCAGCGCTTGTGCTGTGCCCCGATTAACGGCATTATGGAAGATTAAATAACTTGGAACACAAGAACTAGTTACAGCAACGCTGAGATTGTAAAGCAAAGGAGTGATTTTGTGATATGTCTCCGTCTTCTACCGATGACAATGAAAAATTGGGCGATGAAAAATCAAAGAGATATGTTCGCCCAATAAATGAGTTATGGGCAATGTGGGGCCCTAGAGTAAAAATGAGGATTTACCCCTTCTCTTATGCTGTATACGAAGACGTGGAACGGGTGATGACTACTCTCACGTCTTATGACAGAGACAAGTGGGCAGCCGCGTGGAGCGCGATAGCCAAACCATATGAAGAAAAAGCAGCCCAAGCCGACAAAACAGGCAATGCCCAAAACGCCAAAGAAAACTATCTCCGAGCCTACCAATACTATAGGCTTGCCCGGTACCCAACCATTAATTCGGAAGGAAAAAAGCAAGCCTACAGGAAGTCACAGGAGACGCTCTTTAAGGCTTCGCAATTCTTTGACATTCCACTGAAACGTGTTGAGATACCATTCGCCGGAAAAACGGGGGAAGGCAACAAGATTGTTGCTTATTTGCGATTACCAAAAAAGGGCTCGGCGCCTTTTCCCGTGCTTGTAAGCTGGGGTGGAATCGACGGTTTCAAGGAAGAACAGCTAAATGACCCTGCTCTGGAGCATGGCTTAGCCACTTTTGCAATTGATGGGCCTGGAGTTGGTGACTCGCCACTCAAAGGCTCAGAGGATGCGGAAAGACTATTCGGAGCAGTCTTTGATTGGATTGGGACGAATGAGACTTTGGACTCTCATCGGATTGGAGTCTGGGGTTATAGTACTGGCGGTTATTGGGCAGTCAAGGTTGCCCATATTTACAAAGACAGAATAGCCTGCGCTGTAAGTCAAGGTGGACCGGTCCACTATGCTTTCGAGCTGGACTGGATCCATAAGCAAGACAGAGGAGAATACCCTTTTGAATTCTTCGAAACTATCACTTACGCCTTCGGATTGCGCGATTATAAGGAATGGGTAGAATACGCACCTAAGCTCTCCCTTCTTAAACAAGGCATCTTAGACAAGCCAAGTGCACCCCTACTACTTATCAATGGGATACATGATTCAGTGTTTCCAATCAAAGACTATTATTTGCTCCTTGAACATGGCAGTCCAAAATGCGCTAGATTTTATGACGCTGGACACATGGGATTCACCCGTGACACGTTTGACACTATTATGAACTGGATGTACGAAAAATTAGGCTGAAAAATTGCGCTGAAATGCTGGGCTCATTGTTGACTTTTATTCAGTCGCTAATAATAACAAAAACGGGAAGCTAGCTGCAGCCGCAGCAGCCTATTGTAATAATAGGATACATCAAGGAGGGAAATAGTAAATGCCACATCCACTTTTGGCAGCACTGAGGATCATCGTAAGCATCATCGTAGTCGTTGTGCTGATCTGGGGAGTCTATACGCTGACGCAGATACGCAAAACTCTTGAGCAGCTTCGGAAGCCGTAGCTGCCTTGATGATCCACACGCTAGACTTGTGAGTTAACCCGGCAGTTCTCCATGCAAGGAAGCTGTTGAGGTGCTTCTTTGTGTACTTGAAATCCAGCGTGGCAAGTGTTTCCTGCTGCGGGGACTTTAATTCTGCAACCGAAATATTAGTCTGTACACCTTCAAATCGCAATCCGCTTTCCCTAAGCTGTCGAGGCTCCGACTCGGGTTCAAATCCCGACTCGGGCGCTCCTTTTTTGCTTTCTTTTGACCAAAGAAGCCACTCAGCGCAAGGAAAAAAGTGTAAACTCGAGTGTAAACTCGAACCTCAACATACCCACGTGTCAGAGCTTATGCTGTCGTTTGCTGCCCAAGACCTCTACGAATATCTGACGTTGCGGGCCACAGGGCTTACCCGTAAGACAGAGACGTGGCTGAAAAAAGCGGCTGAATTGTTGTGGTGCTCAACAGAAGGAATCGTGAGTGTCACTACGACTCGCCGTTTACGCGACTACGTTCTCGCAAAATACACGGATACCGATGCAAAAAGGAAAGTTTTGGGGTTCGCTCGTGCCTTTCTCCGATATATGTCGAAGATTCGGTTTGACGAACGGTATATTGCGTTTGATTTGTTTTTGGAGCTTCCACGAGCTGTTAAGGAGCGTAAGCACGTGACGAGCCGCATCGTGACCACAGAAGACGTTGAAAACGTGCTTAAAGCAATTGAACGGGCGTATAACGGCGGGCGAATTGACGCCTATCATCATCACAACTTCAAAGCTTTAGTGCTATTTGGCGCGTTTACGGGGCAACGACCTTTAGCAACAATAGCACGACTAACGGCTGGCCAGTTCGAGGAAGCAGTAAAGATAAAGAAACCCTTCGTCGATATTCTTCCAGAGCAAGACAAAATCCGTTTCGAACACTACTGCCCCCTTCACCCACAAGTTGTCGAGGCGATATTGCCAGTTCTAGATGGCCCGCGAGATAGTGAGACTGTTTTTGAGCAGCTTTCGTTTCAAGAGTGGCTTAAGCACACCAACATTCTGTTGCTGCACGGCGGCGCTCGCATAGTCAACGGAGATCTAAGAAAGTTTTGTGAGCAAGAAGGCGATATTCTACAGTGGGATCAGTCAAACAAGAACTATATACTTACTCACGGCGTGTCTGGAGTGGATTGGCGGTTTTACAAGCATCCGCTACCTGAGCACGTTTATGATGTCTACATGAAGTATTGGAAAAATACCCGGCTAGGCAACTAAACTGTCGCTAATAGTTTTTGAACCAAATATCAACGCTGAAGCGTGAGGAGTAAAACCATGGTCAACCTCTTTTTGAGAGCGCTTATTATCACTACCATCATCGTAGCTGTCACAGATGCCATTGTTTTTTATGTTATCTGGAGTGGAAAAGCGCGAATAACGCCACTGTTCGTCTTCTTGGTCATTGTCGTAACGATGATACCCATTGCGATCAATCTCTGGGTTCACATTTTCAGGCAACGTAGCTAAGCACCTATATCGCCGCTCACAAAAGGGTTAGTGTCGAGTGGAGCGCCCCCATAGGCTTTTTTGCAGAAACGCCCCGTATTGCTTTCACAGCTTCTTGGCGTTCAACCAGCCCACCTTTCCCGCAAGTCTGGGGGAAAGTCACCTTATGTTATCAAATATGATTTTATGTCTGCCTGGTCAATGATCCCTGCAACCGCAAACGTCTGCAAAATGGAAACCTGTCTTTGCTGAACCACATCGATCGAGAAATTATGTCGCAGATCAGCTTCAAATAGTTCGCGGAAATCTTTGATGAGTGATTTCTGGTGCGGAGTGAGCGTTCGATGATTATCAAGTAACAGCTTAACGAATTTGTTCTTGCTATTCAGGTATGTTTTGTAATCGACTGCAAATTCGATAAACCTCTCGGACTCGTAGTTATGAAACCTGCAAACAACCCATCCCGACAACACGTCTGACAGCCGCGTATCCTCTTCAAACTCGAAATAGGTCAAGAATCCTTTTCTTGTATAACTCGACAAAATGCGATCTAGAAGTCTCCCGACATTTTTGGAGCTGAAGTAGGTATAGTCGGGCATAATGTACAGCTCATCGTCTGAAAAACCCGAACACTTTTCCATCATCTTGACAAGGTAGTGGATATTCGGTGCTCTCCACCACTCCACAGCAGAATCATATACGGATGACGATGCATTGGGGATGCCGTCAAACACAACAATGGGTTTATCCGCTTTCATTATCTCACTAGCAGGCACATAGCCCCATCCTGATTTCGAGAGGAGCTTGAAATAGTAAAAGTTCTTGAAGATGTCTGCTATCAATTCACACGTTTGAGGGTCAGCGACATCCTCGAAGCGAATAAATGCTTTGAAATAGCGAGCTAATACTTCGTGGAATTTCAAACCCGTTTTTTGACTAGATCGACTTAGTACTTTCATATATTTCCGAATGGCGTCGGCCACAATGTTTTCAATTATTTTCTTCGTTTTTTCGAGTCTCTCGTCATCAAGGAGCTCATTTCGGGCGAGGTTCAGATTCACCAAAGAACTTTTTCTTAAATTTAGATCCGAACAAATGCTTGTGCCTGCCTTTGTCATTAGCCAAGGCGGCAGTATTGACGAGTTATTTACGAAAACGCCTTCGTACGAAACGAATTGCATTGGATGGCCAGCTCCATGCTTATCCTTAGTCGTGCAAGCTGTCCATAGTCCTTTTTTAGTCTCTCTCAAGATCAGTGCTATGATCCCTTCGACCTCATCGCATTTAATTTCAATTTGCTGAAACTTGCATCGTGCGGGAATGGTGACTTTCGGTTCGTAACCTTCATCGCTGATTTGTCGCGTCTGGCTATTAGCATGCATCATGATTGGAATCTCCAGGTGCCGGGCATACGCCCTGACTATTTCCCCGAAATCCAATTCTTTCGCGTTTTCTTTCAGCTCCAAGGTGATCTTTGTCCCTTCGTTCTTTCTTTCACAGTTGTGAACAATAAAATAATCTGCAAAATCATCGATCTCTATTTTGAATGGCGACTGATCTTTGGCTTTCGTTTCGACCACCATTCTACTTGCGATCATAAAGCATGAGACAAATCCAATGCCAAACTCACTTACGGGCGCAAATTCAGCTTCTTTTTGGAGGAATTCCCGAGATTGGTAGTAACTGCGACCGATTCTTGTGAAAAAATTCTCAATAATATATTGATCCATTCCACAACCGTTATCGCTAATTACGAGAGTCGACTTATCTGAAGCGTGCTCAATTTCTATGGCGGGGTCATAGCCCACGCCTATTCTTTTCTTTTTAAGTCTGCAAGAATCAAGACTGTTTTTTAGAAGCTCCCGGATGCTCTCACCGGGTGAACGGTATAGGTTCTTTCCCATTAGCAATTGTATGATCGCACCCATTTCTGCAGAGAACTTAAAGTCATACGGGATGTATCCACGGGCCTCGATGCCAATCTCAAATTGCCGAGGCAAACTTGTGATTGTTTTAGGATCGTGATAGGAAAGTTCCAGCACTTCCATCATTTGCGCGTTAATCTTAGATTCCAGCTTTCGCAGCAAACGATGAATCTTTGGATCAAAGCAAGTAGCGGTAGACTTGAGCTTCAGTGGATCGTCTCGAACTCGAGCAACCCCTTCAATGGATAAGTGCTTGTCCCACTCACTCTTGCTAACTTTGTCGTCAGCAGGGATCGCCCCATATAAAACTAGTGAAGTGCGCTCAAAAGTGATATCCAGCTCATCGCCACCCCTCAGAAGCGCGGCGAGCAAAGGCATATTGATTGGATACTGTTTATATGTTCGATCCGGCGTGAACAGTTTACGATCGAACAAGTCTTCATTTCTATGTCCTCTACAGATCCGCCCGATGATATTTGCCTGGTGGGCATCCTTGATACATAAATCACGGTAGCACTTCGCTATATATTCTTCAGATCTTGAATGGTGATTATTTCGAATTTCTTCGTCTGAAGGGCTTGCATCATGGCCCTGACCTAATCTGTTAGATATTTTGTCTTCTATGAGCGGTGAAAAACGTTGCATTCCGATATCGTGCAGATACACGCTAGCTAGTAAGAAGAAAAGTTCCAATTCGTTGAATTGGCCTTTGAGGGAAGCTGGTATGTAGATATTAAGAATCTCAACAACTCTGTCCGAATGTTCAATATCGTGGGGAGTGTAAAAGGGAAAAGTTCTTTGAATTTCTTTGAGCTTAGATGCCGCCTTTTCTCTAATTCTGTTTAATTCAGCGATGTAATCGTGGCCCTGCGGCTTCGAAGCTAATACTTCTAACAGAGTTTCTGGCGGCATGAGGCTCAAACCAACTGACACCGGTTGTTATTTAACGATAGCGAACTTACCGCACGTCTCATTTCCAACGTCGTACAACGAAATGCGTCGATAGAGGTTTGGACGACAAACCGCACATCCTATGACCACATGCTTTTGAATCGATTAGCGTTACGTCATGCTTTAGTATCCGGATTATTGCCTGTTCCTCTAGCATTTTTTTCGCTCAGTTATCTCGTGCTAAGTATTAGGTAGACGTAGTTTTTTCGTCTGCCCGAAACTGGACTCTTCAGAGGATACAATTTAGTAGAAGGCTGAAACATCGTATTCGGTTAGCCGCCAAGCGCGTGTATTTCTGTATTTAGCATGTTGCGACGTTAATCACCATTAGGCTCAACTAGTCTGTTCATCCTAAAAGGAAACCATTCTCGCGTCGTCTTTCACCATGCGTTGGATAGTGTCCGAAAGCGCGTAAAGACGTGGAACTACCTTTTTCCGGAAAAGCTAAAACTATGAATTCACTGGGTGGGAAATAGTCAAAAGTACGTGAAAACTGAGACCCGGCTTCTGTGGCTGTCGACGCCAAGACCCTGCCTGGCCTATAAGCCCTACACCCAGTGACCGGCTCCTCCGAATAACAAACATATATTTCGATGCTATCTGACGTTTCTCCCTCTTTCAAGGGAACCAATATCACGCTTCGCTCTCCCGAAGCCTCTTCAAGAAGGGTAAAATCGAGCTTTTGGGTAAGCCATCTAAACACTACTTTACTGGAGTATCAAGGGGCAGCGACTTTCGCGCTTGAACTAGAAAAACAGATAAAAAAGAGCCCTAAAACGGTATAAAGCCCACACATCAAAAATAGAGCGGAGCAGCGCTACTTATTTTATCGATTAGAGCGCGTAGAGAATCCCGCTGAAAATCAATCGTGAAACTCTAAGATTTCACAGCATGGTTATTGCCGTGCAGCACGTTTGTCATGTGTTGTGTGATCTGAGATGATGTTTGAGATTATGTAACCCCAAGACCACTTCCGCACTGCTCTTCGTCAACCATTATTCAGAAAAACGCCTCCGCTACACTATGCACAACGATCGCCCCGAAGTCGACGAACTCATACTCGAACTAGCCGACTACAAAAACGATTACGCCGATATGGCGGCAGAAAAACTGCTACGGAAGTGCTCGACCAGTTGGGAAGCCTATCAATACCTGCGAGACCGTGTCAACGATGCGTGGCTCCCTGACCGCACACGGCAGCAGGTGCGGCAGATCATCAAAAGAATACAGGTGCGATTGCTCCAGCAGCGCGAATATGGGTGGGCGTATGAGTGATTAGGCGACCCATCTCACGCGGTAAGCGGCGAATCCGTTAACTTAAGTGTGTTAAATATGGTGCGCATTCCGCAGCTAAACGACAACACTTAAGCTATCACGCCGCCATTTAAGCTGCTTGATTCATTTTTTCGTCAAGGGGGGTGATAAATGACATGACCTTTAGAGACATAGAGATTCTGGATTTTGATGCGAACGGCATAGAGCAGATTGCCGACCATGAGAACATGGTACACGTGCCTTATATTCTCTCTAATAAGCCGCCCGAAGAATGGACGCAATGCTTCTTGTCGAAAGCCGCTTATAGAAAAGCGAGGATCGTTGGTGATAAAGTCATATATCTATGCAGGAAAGACAAAGCAGCAATAAACAGGAACGGGGAATGCTGGAATATTGTGGCGAAGTATATCGAATATGCGAACCGACATTATCGTGAGATTGATGCGCAGCAACAGCAAAGGCGAGTTAGAGAAGAAGAAGCCCAACGGCACGAGGAGGAAAAAAATATCAAATTTGAGGAATGGAGGCGTAATTTGACGCGGTGACGACGCAGATTGAGTTTCAAATTGTTAGCTATTGTATCTTTACGTTAACCTAGGCTTTGACGGCTTTTAAGGTAATAGACCTATTTATTTTAGCGATTGGAGCACGTAGGAAAGCCCGCTGAAAATCAATCGCGTTTACCTGAGCTTCGCAGCACGGTCATTGCCGTGCGAGCATGTTTGTTGTGTGGTGCGCGTGATTGTGATAATGTTTAATTTTGATCGCTGTAGATGATCGGCGTTGAACAAACGATCGTTGAGATGTGCGCTTTATGCACGTCTCCGGTGCTTATTTCAGCGATTGGGGCCCGTGCAGCTTTCATTTTGCCGGCCCAACCGAGTAGGTAGGCTTGCAGCGCTTGTTGTGGCACAATAACACGTGAAAACTACAGCGTTATCACTTCGACCTACAATTGGAGAAATAGTCTAAGGTCGTTAACTTTCGCCCTTCGCGACATAGCCAACGTGTCTCTTTTTCCACAGAACCAACAAGCTCACGATAAGCGTGAGACAACCCATGCATCGACCCTTTCTGTGGAATCAACAGAGGTGCTGTTAACGACCTTAGTGATTAACCGAGGCAACATGTACTAGCGCGTGTAGCTATTTTAAGATTTATAACAACTTTGGTTCGTTGCTCTACGCACCCGCGCACGAAAACGACAGCGCGTTTTTGCGCGCAGCAATTGGCGAACGCCGTTCTCTAACGGTGAAGACGCGCCTGCGGTCTAGCAACCTTCTTTACGGGCTGTAGTGCGCAAAAAACGGCATCTTATCACTTAGATTCGCTCTTAGTGACATCTGCTTCCCAGATTTCGAGCACAGAAATCGCAAGCTTTTCTGCATCGTGTGCGCACATCGCCTGCTGCAATGCTTCAATTATCAGGCGCGGAGGTGGCTCGGTTTTCTTTAACGCGCCTCGTAACGGTATAAACCGTGAATATAACGGGCACAAGTACAAATACGTAAAAACTTCCGATTGGACTTATGAAAGAGACCATAATTGCTATTATTGCCAAAACTGGCAATGCAAGGTTCGATCGCCTGATGTGAACGGCGTAGGGCACCACCTTCTCAGCGACTAACCCTTTCCTTGATGCGTAAGACCAGTTAGCATACCATAAAAGACCTATAATGAGCATGTTTAAATCAAATATGAGTTCCGCGAGCTGGAATTGGCCATATCTACCGATAACTGCTGTTGAAAAAGGCACGAGAGCAATTGACATTAGCCAGAGGATATTTATCCAGACAAGAGTGGTGTTGGTTCGTTCTATTACGTAGAATATGTGGTGATTCATCCAAAAAACAGCCAGAAGGATGAAGCCAATTACGTAAATGAATATCTGAGGTAGAATACTCGTGACATACGCGCTGAACACAGCGGGAGTTACGGGGGCCGGCAGTGTGGGTACTTCAATACTCAAAACTAGTAAAGTCATGGCGATGGCAAATATTCCATCCGTCAGTGTTTCGATCCTATCGGTGGGAACTTTCAGCTCGTGCTTCGGCATCTTGCTGCAAATCCTTCGTTTTCGATTACTCCCACTTTAGCTAATTCCTATTTAAGCTGCCCTCTTTAAAGTGGATTTGATCTGAACTGCAGTTTGAACTTCGCTCTTCCCGATAACCGCCTTCGTGGATTTCAGGCACCGAAATCGCAAGCTTTTCTGCGTCTGGTGTGCACATCACCTGCCGCAACACGTCAATAATTTGGCGGAGGGGTGGCTCTGCTGCGTTGAGGTGTGCTCTCGCCAGACGCACGCCGCGAGACACGTATAAATAGAAGAGAGAGAGATGGCGATCAACGCACAGAAGGTCACGCGAGATGGCGGTAGCCAACCAGTTACTCATCGGCTCACTTTGCTTCGTCGGCGCGGCGCAGTTCGTCCTCGCGATGATCATCGCTGAGGCGCGCTACCCGGGCTACAGCATCGCGAATAACGCCATCAGCGACCTGGGCGTCGGACGCACCGCGCGCCTTTTCAACGCCTCGATCATCGTCTTCGGCGCCGCGATCGTGGGCGGCGCGCTCATTGGCACGGGCTTTTTTTTGGCCCCGTGCCGACGCTTTTCATCGTCCTTGGGGGCGCCGGGATCGTTGGCGTGGGGATATTCCCCGAGACGACCGGAAGGCTTCATCTCCGCTGCGCGCTCGTCTCGTTCCTTTTCGGGGGCTTATCTGCGATCTGCGCCTTTTCGTACGAGCGCGTCCCTTTGGCGTACTACTCAATCGGACTCGGGGTCATTTCGCTCGCTGCGTTAGTGCTGTTGACCCGGAAGCACATGCGCGGCATCGGCTTCGGCGGGATGGAGCGATTGGTCGCCTACCCGATCATCCTATGGGCACTCGGCCTCGGCGGGTTTCTGCTCAGCACTCGCTAAGGTCTGCCTCTGCAGAGCGCGAACGCAACGTCGCCCATTTGGTGCTTGCTCGACTCATCGTGATCCAGCCCCGGCTCGGTTCTTCTGCAGAAGCTGGGCAACGCAGCGTTTGATATGTCATCCTAGCGGACTACGTCGCTTAATCTGCTGTGCCTCTCGCCGCGCTCGTTCCACGCTTTCGAGAAGATCCGCAAGTGGCAATGTGTGAATGTAAGCAGCAAAGAGGTTGTAGATGGCCTGTCTCTGGTCGCTGGTATCGGTTTGAGGTATTGCTTGCACAAACGGCGTAGGCTCTGACCTGTTATAATCTAGTTGCGAGACTGTGCTGAAAGTGAAAGAAAGAGACAGAAGCGAAGCCGGCGACCATATCGAAAAAATGAAGAAGGAATGGCGCGCTAGTGCCGAGCATGACACAAGAAACAGAACTACCGCCGGGCGTTAGCCCCCCACGCAAGCTTGCGCCGAGTGAACGGCTGATCGGCTGTGATGCGAGCGTAAGTTATTTTTGGGCGTGAGCTTACTCAGACCTCATACTAAATATTGATCGCGCTTCCAATTACTTACGTCAGAGGCTTTTCCTGAACACAGCCGGGTCAGGTCAGGCGCGGAGCAGAATGAAATAATATTATGCGTCTCCACGTGCTCAAGCATTATTCCTACTACGTAAGCTCTTTCTTTTTTCTACGCTAAGACGGTAGAAATTAGGTGAGTAATTCTCTGTCATTTTAGTTAGCTGCGGCGTCACTGACGGTCTTACCAACATATCTATAAAATGTTAGCCCAGAGACTAATTACCAACGGTACCGTTGTGACAACAATAGCTCCGACGACGAACAGTGGAGTTATTTTTCTTCTTCCGCTCCAGATTATGTAAAACACAAGCGTGTCTATCACAGCGATGATGATAGCACTGATGACAAGCGCTCTTAAAAAGAGAATGTTTGGATAAATATGAACCCAGAGATTAATTGCCAACGGTACCATGGTGATAAAAATAGCTCCGACGACGAACAGCGCGTTTAAGTGTCTTCTGCCGCTCCAGATTACGTAAAACATAATCGCGTCTGTCACAGCGACGATTATAGTAGTGAAGACAAGCGCGTTTAAAAAGAGAATGTTTGGAAAAATGATATCATACACGGTTTACTCCTCCAACTTCAGCGTTGATTCGATTTCCCGTAACATTTTAGTTGTCCAGTTGGAATAGCGCTAAAACCGTATAAAGAATAACTATAACAGCGTTTCAACTAACCTGACATCTGCAACATCAACCCATTTCACTCGTGTACCCCCTCAACAGATGTTTTATCGTCTTTTTATGATTACCGATTAACAGTTTCTTCGGCTTAAGTCTGGGTTCTAGTTCATTTTCTAAGCCATCGTTCGTCGTATCTCTTCATCCTCGCGTTGCGCTTGCGAATCCACCACGCCCAAAGTATCAGACGCGCGGCGCTGAATGCCACGAGCAGAATGAGAAGAAGAACCACTGCGTTCACTGGGTTCATAATTGGCTCACATGTAACCGTGATTTTTGGTTTGTTTGCTCATGACCTTATACATTGGCTGTAGAGAACACACGCGTCACACAACATACGTGCTCGCAGTCAATAACTAGCTGTGAATCAAAGGGTAACGAGATTGATTTTCAACGGGCTTTTTTACGTGCTCCAATCGCTAAAATAAGTAGTGCTGCCCGTCCCAAGCCACCTCTCCGCCAGATCATTGAGGTGTTGCAGCAGGCGATGTGCGCACACGATGCAGAAAAGCTTGCGATTTCTGTGCTCGAAATCTGGGAAGAAGGTTATTGCGAAGGGCGAAGTTCAAAGTTATGAACCGGTTGCTGTACAAGCCAGCTCACAAAGGTACTTTAAGCGGCCAACAAAAGGAGCATTGAAAGGGCTTCAATCGCTGAAATTGGGGATCGAAATGCCAGTAGAAGGGTCATCCGCTGACTACGAGCGCACATACTGAACACCCCTACTCTCAAGCTCGCGCAGATACAATCGGTGCCTTTAAGCGCTCTGATTCAGGGAGTCATTCAGCGTAGAAGGTTTACGCTTTTAAGCTCTTCAACGATTCGATCGACCGCATTAGCCGCATCTTCGGGCTTTTTCCCGCCCGTGATGACAAGTTTGCCGGAACCAAACAAAAGAATCACCACCTTAGGATCTGACATCCGATAGACGAGACCCGGAAACTGTTCGGGCTCGTATTCAATATTCTCGAGCCCGAGACCGAGGGCAATTGCATTTAGATTCAGAACTGAGTGTAGATCTGCTGACGAGACGATGTTGCTCACCTTAATCTCCGGCGTTCCCTTCACTTCGATTCCGATATTTCGTAGACTTTGAAATACGTTTTCAAGGCCTTTATGAACCTCATCTATGCTCTTTGCACCCGTGCAGACAATTTTTCCGGATCGGAAAATTAACGCTGCCGTCTTCGGGTTCTTGGTCCGGTACACGAGGCCCGGAAACCGTTCAGGATCATAATCTGCACCCTCTAACGCAAGCGTGGCTTGCTTGAGGTTTATCTCTATTCCGATGCCGGTTGAGGCTACCACATTTTCAATTTTAATAGTGTCCCGCGGTTCAACCATACGCCTCCCCTGTTGGTTTATAAAGGCTTAAGCTAGAGAGCATGGAGAGGCTAAAAGCAATATGCTACTAGAATACTAGAATTGGCCCCGCGTGACCCGAGATTATCTCCTGCTGAACGACTGGGGGCTTCAGTTAGCCATCGAGGGCGGCAAATTCTAACGAGAGCGGCCTATCGGGCGAGTGTGAGTGGTAAGTTACTGTGTTTGGTGCGGCCGGTTGTCTTTGCGAAGGCTCGTGTCTCAGCAATACCTCTATAGCGAAGACCGATATAGCAGTGCAAACAGGTCACTAGTGAGGATGTGATAAAAACGGGAGACTCAGACAACCACGAAGTGAATCCACCTGACCAATGCAATGGCTGTCATACTGGAAAGATAACCGCTGTTAGGGCAAAGCGTGACCGCCCTGAGTGTGAGCCGTGCTCAACGGCGCAGATTAGCAATCCAAGGTTTAATTACTGCTACGATCTGTGGTGCGAAAAAAACCCTTATAAAGCGGCTTTCGTAAAAGCGGATATTGCTAACTATTGGCGATGGCAATCAGGGAGTAAGTAAAGACAATCGCTAGTACGTGTCGCTGGTCGTTTTCTCTACTTTTGATGCACGCGGTTCAACATCGATCTCGGCGCTAGAGAGTCTAACCGCATCATAGATTGTAGAATCGCGACGGCTGGCCGGTCTGGATCCAAGCAACCGATACCTATCGGTACGACGATCGGTGAATTTAAACAAGAGGTAGGGGTAAAATGAAAACGACTGCTGAGAAGGTAACGAAAAACAAAATAGGTAAAGAATTTTGCAGCCAAAAGACTCGCAAAGCTTGATATGGCTATAAAAGCGCTTGAAGATCTAGGCCCTCATAGGAATTACGGCGCGTTAAGCAACGCGATACACGAGCTTAACGTGCAAAAGAAGCGCCTGCAGGCATAGCTAATATGAGCCGAGCGCTTCGCGCTCACGACCCCACATAAGCATAGCCGTATTCGCGACACTGATGCATGTGCACCTGTATCCTCTTGGTAATCCGTCGTGCCTGTTGCCGTGCGCTGTCGGGTAGCCAGCTATCGTGCACACGGTCTTGCAGGTATTGATAGGCTTCCCAACTGGTCGAGCACTTCCGTAGCAGTTTTTCTGCCGCCATATCGGCGTAATCGTTCTTGTAGTCGGCTAGTTCGAGTATGAGTTCGTCGACTTCGAGGCGATCATTGTGCATAGTGTAACGGAGGCGTTTTTCTGAATAATGGTTGACGAAGAGCAGTGCGGAAGTAGTCTTGGGGATTACGTGATCCTAAGACAGAATAGTTGCTTCACTCTAATTTGTTAAAGGGTCGGCCCTATAGTTTTGTGTCTTCTGATGGCGTCGGCTAGGAGTACCAATGTTGCGCATCATCATCACAAAGACACTTACTATTAAAGCGTGGCGAATATAGGGGCTAATAGGAAGATAAGACCGCAAATGCCCCCGACCGCTAGGATAGAGCCAACAAAAACGATAAATCCGTATTTCGCTATGACATTCATCTTCAGACTATCATTTTAATTCCATCTTTCTTATAGGCTCGGAGTGTATGCGATGATCCCGTTCTATCGGTCTGATATGTAGAATCTTAGTATACAGGGTAGCTTTGGGGATCCCACTGGGATGGGCCCTCATTGAAGGCCTTCAAGCAACACGTTAGACTTTAGAGACCGGCGGCGTTATGCGACGCAAAACACCGGATTTAATATCGCGTCGATTGCCACATGCTGTCGAATTGCAAGAGTTATCGTACTGAAGGATTTCTGAAGAATTAGTTGTGTTATAACCGCTCAATTGGTCATGCTGCCAATATTGGAAAGTGCTAGGATTCTGC
>Ga0116114_1000755_pt1 | contig 19092 bp, 17 predicted proteins | sample June2015DPH_10_5_FD_89823 | JGI IMG/M metagenome (GOLD analysis project Ga0116114, IMG submission 89823) | Peatland microbial communities from SPRUCE experiment site at the Marcell Experimental Forest, Minnesota, USA - June2015DPH_10_40 | ecosystem: Environmental > Terrestrial > Soil > Wetlands... | reverse complement strand
CCATTCTTCTCATTATTACTTTAATCTGGGGTGCAACATTTGCAATTATTAAACTTGCTCTTGTAAATGTCTCCCCTATGGTTTTTATCTCAATCAGGTTTTCATTTGCAGCAATATTACTGCTCCCTTTCTTTTTAAAAAAATCCAAAAACATTTCACGGTCGGCTATATTAAGCGGGCTGCTTTTGGGTGTAATGTATTTTTTAGGCTTTTCAACACAAACCATCGGTCTAAACTATACTACTGCAACTAAATCGGGGTTTATTACGGGTACGTGTGTTCTTTTCACTCCAATATTCCAATATTTGTTTGAAAAGAAAAAGCCTGGTAAAGGTAACTTAATTGGTGTATTCTTTGTGCTAACAGGATTGATACTGTTATCAAGTAAAGGTAATTCTATCCTCGATATTTTCCATGAACTGGGAAGCGGTTTTAATATCGGGGATTTTTTTACGCTTCTTTGCGCCGTATTTTTCGCAATGTATATTGTATATCTTGATATCATCAGTAAGAAGTATGATTATTTACTACTGGTTTTTCTGCAAATTAGTATTACCGCTGTTATGGGAATTATTTCAGTAATAATCCTTTCTGTATCTGGCTTGGAAAACATCAAATTTATGTTTAGCGGAAGCCTGATTTTTGCTTTTTTATATACTTCAATATTAGCAACAGTATTAACTACAACATTTCAGACAAAATATCAAAAAATTGTTACGCCTACCAAAGCAGGAATTATTTTTTCCTTCGAACCTGTTTTTTCTGCCGTAATTGCTTATTATTTTATTCATGAGAAAATTTCACGCTTTAGCTTTATAGGGGGGATACTTATATTTGCAGGATTGTTGGTTTCTGAATTGTTCGATAAATTTATAAAGAGTAATGAGTGATAATCTTAAAAGAGCAGAAATCATTGCCGGCGGACGGGTTCAAGGCGTCGGTTTTAGATATTTTGTTTTAAGAAAAGCACAAGGTCTTAGACTTCTTGGCTATGTGGAGAACTTATATTCCGGGGAAGTGCTTACAGTAGTTGAAGGTGATAAAGCGATGATTGAGGAATTATTCAAGGAAATAAAGATTGGGCATTCGTATGCTCATGTATCAAAGTGTACAATTGTTTGGCATGATTATAAAAGCGAATTTAAAAATTTTGAGGTAAGATTTTGAATACTGAATTTAGAACCGGTATTGGATTCGATGTCCATGCTTTTGCTGATGGCAGGAAATTAATCATCGGCGGAGTAGAGATACCTAATGGAAAAGGGCTGCTTGGTCATTCAGATGCTGATGTGCTTATTCATGCAATATGTGATGCGTTGCTCGGTTCTCTTGCCCTTGGTGATATTGGTCTGCATTTCCCCGATAAGGATGCACAATTTAAAAATGCCGACAGCAGAGTTCTTCTAAAAAAGGTTTATGAATTAATTAAAAAAGAAGGGTATGTTTTAGGAAACGTCGATGCGGTTATCGCAATGCAGGTGCCAAAAATTTCACCGTTTGTTTCCGAAATGAGAAAAAGAATAGCCGAAGATTTAAACTCTGATATAAATCAGATTTCGATAAAAGCGACAACTACTGAAAAACTTGGATTTGTCGGAAGGGAAGAGGGAGTTTCTGCGTTTGCAACCGTATTGATTATTAAAAATAAATAAGATGATTGAACATCTCCTTGAATCTATCTCCTCACTAAGCCCCTTCTGGATTTATATTGTTCTCTTCTTTTTTTCTTTTTTTGAGAATGTATTTCCGCCCTCACCAGCCGACTTTGTTACCTTAATCGGTGGCTCTTTAATAGTTTCAAAATCAATCGATTATTTACCTACGCTGCTTGTTACTACTTTTGGAAGTGCTGCGGGTTTTATGGTAATATTTTTTATCGGTTCACAACTTGATAAAAAAGTCGTTCGAACAGGTAAGATTAAATTTATTTCAGTTGATGCGCTTTTCAAAGTTGAAAATTTATTTTTGAAATATGGCTATTTTATAATTCTTTCAAATAGATTCCTGCCGGGAATGAGATCGGTTATTTCCTTATTTGCCGGGTTGAGCGAATTAAATGTTAAGAAAACCGCGTTGTTTGCCGCAATCAGCGCTTTAATATGGAATGCTGGTATAATTTATCTTGGTGTACTTTTTGGACAAAATTTAAAGTATGCCGATAACTTGATTTCGACTTATAGCGATATAGTATTAATTGTTTTAGTCATTGTACTGGCTATATATTTGTTAAGATATTTTATTTTAAGAAAGAAAAAGAATAAAAAGTGAAACCGGCATTTCTAAAACGCAAATTACTTCCTCCCGGAGAAAAAAGTAAATTAAAAAAAGAACAATTGCTTTTAATATTAAGCGGAATAATGCTTGGAATAGGATTTCCCCCTTTCCCTATGCCCTTCCCAATTTTATTGTTTTTCTCTTTTGTCCCTTATTTTTATGTAGTTGAAAAAAGACAAACACTTGCCGGGATAAACCGGGCAACTTATTTAACTGCCTTTGTTTTTAATGTAATAACAATTTATTGGGTAGGAAGCTGGCAAAAACAAGCAGATCCTTTTTTAATGATTTCAGGTGGTCTTCTGCTATTTGCTAACCCGCTGTTTTTTTTAATACCTTCAACGCTTCTTTATTTTGCCGGAAGATCCCTCCCCAATAGACAGGTAATTTATCTTTTACCTTTCTTCTGGGGCGCTTATGAATATCTATATATGCTTACTGAGTTGAGCTTTCCATGGCTGACGCTTGGAAACGGTTTGGCTAATTTTACTGCTTTCATTCAGATCTCTGATGCTATAGGAGTTATCGGTTTATCGTTGTTGGTAATCTATATAAATATATTCTTGTACAAAGCTTTTACTAATATAAAAGTGTCTAAAAAGAAATTTATTTATTATTCGGTAACGGCAATAATAATATTTATTATGGTTTTAGGCTATGGATTTTATAAATTTTCTGCTTTTAAAGAGACCGACAAGACAATCAGAGTAGGATTAATTCAACCTAATCTTGATCCATGGGGAAAGTGGGAAGGAGGAAATTTGAATGAGCTCACTCAATCATATATTTCTCTTTCACAGCAAGCAGTTTCAAAGGGGGCTAAACTTATAGTTTGGCCGGAGACTGCACTTCCGGTTTTTTTGTTGGATGGCTCTTATGAAAATATTGTGGATTCGATTTATACGTTTTTAAGAAAGAACAATGTTTATTTGATAACGGGAATGCCCGATGTCAGGTATTATTTCAAAGGCGATAAAATGCCGCCGGATGTTGTTAAAGGTGAACAGGAAAATTCCTATTACACTATATATAACGGAATTTTACTCTTTGCACCGGATTCATGGCGTGTTCAAAGGTATGGTAAAATAAAGCTTGTTCCTTTTGGTGAAAGAGTCCCGTTTGTTGATACATTTCCATTCCTTGGCGATTTGATTAAGTGGGGTGTTGGAATTTCCGGCTGGAATATCGGCAGAAATACGGCAAATTTCTCTATGCCTTATCTGACCCGGCAATCTTCCAATAATAAAATTTTCCAAAGTGATTCTATTCATATTACAAGCCTTGTCTGCTATGAATCAATATACCCGTACTTTGTAACAAATTTTGTAAAACGAGGCGCTGAACTAATTACTGTTGTCACAAACGATAGCTGGTATGGAAAGTCAAGCGGACCTTACCAGCATAAAGATATTTCTATTCTGCGTGCAGTCGAAAATAGAAGGACTGTAATCAGGGCGGCAAACGGAGGTATAAGCTGTGTGATTGATCCGTTGGGAAGGACAAAAATCCTATCGGAATTATTTACTAAAACTTATATCGTCGCTGATGTTTCTCTTGAAGATACGGAAACTTTTTTTACTAAGTACCCATTTATTGTCCCTGCTATTTGCTCTGTTATATCTATCTGCATAATTGGATTATTTATAATTAAAAAAGTAAAGAAACGCCTAAAATTGTAATCGTAATTATTTAAATTTCACAATATAAATTAATTTTTGATTGAAATATGAAAAGAATTATTGATCTTCGTAGCGACACTGTTACTAAACCCTCGAATGAAATGCGGAAAGCTATGTATGAAGCAGAAGTGGGAGATGATGTATTTCAGGAAGACCCGACAGTTAATCAACTACAGGAATATGCTGCCGGTCTTTTGGGAAAAGAAGCGGCGCTGTTTGTTTCCAGCGGAGTTATGGGGAACCAGTTATGCCTTAATGTTTTAACTAATCCCGGCGATGAAATAATATGTGAAAGAGATGCTCATATTTTTCAATATGAATCGGGATCACCCGCAGTACTTAGCGGTTTACAGATTATGCCTATTCCCGGTGAAATGGGTGTAATAATGCCTGAACAGATTGAACCTTGCATCAGGCCTGTAAGTGCTTATTACATGCCCCGGACCAAAGTAGTAGCGCTTGAAAATACTCATAATCGGGCAGGCGGTACAATTCACCCGATTGAAAATATTATCAGGGTAAAAGAATTAGTTAATAAATATAATTTACTTTATCACCTTGACGGCGCCAGAATATGGAATGCATCTGTCGAAACAGGTATTTCCGTTAAACAATATGCCTCATATTTTGATTCAATTTCATGCTGCTTATCAAAAGGATTGGGTGCACCGGCAGGATCAATTATTGCGGGTACAAAGGAATTTATTAAGGAAGCGTTTAGGGTACGCAAAGCATGGGGGGGAGGAATGCGTCAGATTGGAATATTAGCTGCAGCGGGTCTATATGCGCTGAAGAATAATATTAATCGTCTTGCAGAAGATCATAAGAATGCAAAAAATCTTGCTGCTGCAATTGCGGAAATTCCTTCGCTTGAAATTGATATCAATACTGTCCAGACGAATATTGTAATATTTAAATCTGTATCTTTAAGTGTAGAAAGCGTTATTGATAAGTTTAAAGATGAGGGTATCCTTCTTTCAGAAGGTAAGCCCGGGTTTATCAGAGCAATTACTCATCTTGATGTAAGTTCTGAAGATATAGAAAAAACTAAAAAGATATTTAAGGAAATATTTTCATAAAAATTTATCATTAGCTAAAATATTATGGAAGAAAAAAATTTCAAACATAAAATTAAAATAAATGTAAGATTTTCAGATCTTGACGTAATGCGTCATGTAAACAATGCAGCATATTTATCCTATCTTGAAGAAGCTCGTATAGCCTACTTTAATGATGTGCTTAATATGCCTAAAAATAGTCTCAATTTTGGGGCAATTATTGCAAGGATTGAAATTGATTACTTGCAGCCAATAGTTCTGGGTGATAAACTTGAGGTTCTGACAAGAGTATCAAAGATTGGAAATAAAAGTTCCGACGTTGAACACCTTATAATAATAAAACGGGAAAAGGAAAACATTCACGCTGCTGCTGCATTAACCAAGTTAGTTTCATATGACTATAAAAAACAACAGTCAGTGCCAATTCCCGTGAATGTAAAAGATAAGATTAAAGCATTTGAAGAGACTCTGGCTCCATCTGTTTGACCATATTATAGAAAATATTGAAAATAAAAAGATTTTTGCAGATGCTTCGGTAATACTTTTACACGTAAACCCGTTTACAAAAAAATCTATTCCTCTGCCGGAAGATTTTGTTAATAAAGTCAAAAGGTTTTAAAAGAAATACGTAATTAACCCAATATAATAAAATCATACCGGGGATTTATATGCGTCAGGTTGTTTTTGATATTGAAACAGTTTCATTTCGGTTTGAAACGCTTTCCGAAAGCCAACAGGAATATCTGCTGCGTGATGCCCAAAAAATTGAAGACCAAAAGGAAAAGGATAAAAAGATTGACGACTTAATCCGTTTTACATCTCTTTATCCGTTTACGGCAAAAGTCATTGCAATCGGTTTATTTGATGTGCAAAAAGAAAAAGCATTTGTGTATTATGAGAACGATGAAAAAGAAGAGTGGTCTAACCAAGAAAAGGATGTCAATTATAGAAGTTTGAGCGAAGCGGAAATGCTAAAATCTTTTTGGAGAATTGTAGAAAAAACTGATCAGTTCATTTCCTTCAACGGAAGAAATTTTGATATACCTTTTTTAATGATGCGGTCCGCATTAAATAAAATTAAACCAACAAAAAATTTAATGACAAACCGTTTCGACACATCAATCCACATAGACCTTCTTGAGCAGTTCACTTATTATGGATTAACACGTAAATTTAATCTCGATTTTTACTGCCATGCATTTGGGGTAGAGTCTCCAAAGTCAAAAGATATTTCCGGTATGGAAGTGAAAACCCTCTTCGAGGCTGGAAGGATAAAAGATATTGCCGCATATTGCGGCGGAGATATTAAAGCCACCTATAAGCTTTTTAAAATTTGGAATGAATACTTGAAATTTTAGTTTCTGCAAAAATTACTGGTCTTGATATCCCGCTTCATGGAATGGTTTATTCAATTGATGGTAAGTTGACATATTTTATTCCGCTTTCAAGCATTTCGTTTACGAGCTTCCCGGTAACCTCAATGTGAAATTGCAGTCCGATTACTTTTTCATTATAAATAAATGCCTGATTTTTGCATGCGTCACTTTCTGCCAGGCGAACAGTACCCGATGGCAAATTAAATGTATCTCCTTTTAAATTTTCTTTACCTTTTCTTATCCAAAACGAAAAGTGTTATATTTACAACTACAATTTAAATACATTTCAATTTAAGAAAAATGGATAAATCTTAATGAATGAACCTGAGGTAACTTTAGAAGTAGCTTTGGAGCATGGCTTAATAGAAGAAGAATTTAACAGAATTAAAAAGATTTTAGGAAGAATTCCAACTTATACGGAAATTGGGATTTTTAGTGTTATGTGGAGCGAACATTGTAGTTATAAAAATTCTATTGCATTGCTTAAAACACTTCCCAGGGAAGGAGGTCGTCTTCTTGTTGGTGCAGGGGAAGAAAATGCCGGACTGGTAGATATAGGCGATAACTTTGCAGTTGCATTTAAAATTGAAAGCCACAATCACCCGTCTGCCGTTGAACCATATCAGGGTGCTGCAACCGGTGTCGGCGGAATAATGAGAGACATTTTCACGATGGGAGCGCGTCCTATAGCTTCTCTTAATTCATTAAGGTTCGGATCTTTGGAAGATGCTCATAACAGGTTCCTTTTTGATGGTGTAGTCAGGGGAATCGGCGATTATGGAAACAGCTTTGGTGTTCCGACTGTTGCCGGTGAAGTTTATTTTGATGAGTCTTATAGTGATAACCCGCTGGTAAATGCAATGGCGGTAGGCATTGTTAAGAAGGATAAATTTGCAAGTGCCGTTGCAAAAGGAGAAGGTAGTACAGTTATGATTGTCGGCTCTTCCACAGGACGCGATGGAATTCATGGTGCTACTTTTGCTTCTGAAGAAATATCGGAGAAATCCGAAGCAAAGCGTCCTTCAGTTCAAGTTGGAGATCCATTTACTGAGAAACTATTGCTTGAAGCTTCCCTTGAAATTATTCAGCACGGCTGGCTGGTTGGAATCCAGGATATGGGCGCCGCAGGAATTGCATGTTCTACAAGCGAAATGAGCGCAAAGGGAAATTCGGGTATGAAAATAGACCTCACTAAAGTTCCTCTAAGAGAAAAGGGAATGACTGCGTATGAGATTATGCTTTCCGAGAGCCAGGAAAGAATGTTATGTGTTGTGAAAAAAGGTTTCGAGGATAAAGTAAAAAAAGTTTTTGAAAAATGGGACTTGCATTGTGAAACAGTAGGATATGTAACTAACGATGGTTTACTGGATATAGATTATCTCGGTGAAAAAAAAGCTGTTATTCCTGCGTATGAATTAGTACTTGGGGGAGGAGCGCCTGTTTACATAAGAGAAACAAGGCAGCCGGCTTACATTAAACAATTACGGGAATATGATGCTTCCAAATTGCCCCAACCCAAAAATATGTACGATACTTTTATAAAAGTTTTTTCATCACCCAATATTGCTTCCAAACGATGGGTTTATGAACAATATGATTCAATGGTAAGAACCAATACCATTGTTGGTCCCGGCTGCGATGCCGCCGTTGTCTATATAAAAGAGACAAACAAAGCATTGGCAATGAAGACAGATTGCAATTCAAGATATGTTTATCTAAACCCTAAAGTAGGGACGGAAATTGCGGTTGCAGAGTCTGCAAGAAATATTGTTTGTTCCGGCGGTATACCTCTTGCAATAACAAACTGCTTAAATTTTGGTAATCCTTATAAACCTGAAATGTATTGGCAATTTAAGGAGGCTATAGAAGGAATGGGAGAAGCATGCAGATTTTTCGATACTCCGGTTACCGGCGGTAATGTAAGTTTCTACAATGAATCCCCGAACACTGCTGTTTATCCCACACCTACAATCGGAATGGTTGGACTCATAGAGAAACTTGAAAATATTACAACTTCTTACTTTAAAACTGATAATGACCTTATTTATGTATTAGGCGAAGATTTTGAAGAATTAGGCGGAAGCGAATATCTGAAAGCAGTTCACAATACTGTTTCAGGAGATTCACCTAAAATAAGTTTAGATATTGAAAAGAAACTTCAAGGTACTGTACTATCTTTAATTGACAAAAAACTTATCAAATCGGCACATGATATATCCGAAGGCGGTATTATTTCTGCATTAGCCGAGTGCTGTATTATTAATGAAGAAAACCCTGTTGGTGCTGCAGTAGATATCCCTGTTAAAACGCGGGATGATTTTTCATTGTTTTCAGAAAGCCAGTCAAGAATTATAGTTTCTGTTGATAAGAATAAAAAAGAAGAATTTGAAAAAATATTAAATGTTGCCGGGCAATCGTTTACTTTTCTTGGCACAACCGGTGGGGAGCTTTTATCAATAAAAAATAAAATTGAAGTTAATTTGAATATTTTATCGGATATTTATTTTAACACAATCTCTAGAATAATGAATGCTTAATATAAAACATATAGAAAAGTTTTTGTTTTTAAAAGTTAAAATGCTATCTAAGGCTTTTAAATCGTTTATACAGTTTAAGCCATTTCATAAAAAACCTAAAAATTTCTTTAAGCATTATATATTAGGACTTAGAAACCGGGTGGATGAGCACCATGTTTTCCTGCTTGCCGGAGGACTGGCTTTTTCATTGTTGATTTGTGTTATCCCGTTTTTTCTTATAATGTTTTCAATTCTCGGTAACATACTCAAATCGCAAAATATTCAATCCCAGGTTAATCTTGCTGTTGACACAATTATTCCTTATCACAATTATTCGGAATTTGTTAAAAAAATAATTTTTACAAGAATTAATGAGGTTATAGAATACAAGAACATTGCAGGAATTGTCGGTGGTTTCGGTTTGCTTTTTGCCGCAAGCAGTCTATTCAGCAGCATGAGGACTATACTCAATAAAGTTGTCGGGATTGAAGCCAGCGTTCATTTCTTAATTGGTAAATTAAGAGATTTTGCCCTGGTGATTATGGTAATTTTAATCTTTTTTATAGCAACGATTACTTCGCCGGTACTTGACTTATTGATACAAGCTGCTCAACGTTGGGAAAGCCTGAGCTTCTTCAGGACCTCTATATTTGAACATTTTATGCTTTCATTAATTTCGCTTGTTTTAATCTTCATTGTTTTTTTTATTTTATATATTACTGTTCCGGTCAGCAAGCCGGGTAGAAATTCTACTTTGGTAAGTGCTTTATGGGCTGCTGTTCTTTGGGAAGCTGCAAAACAGGGATTTGGATTTTATCTTCACCATTTTGGAACATTCAACAGGATTTACGGAGCTTACGCTTTGGTAGTTGTTGTAGCTTTCTGGATATATTACTCATGTGCTGTGTTTATAATCGGCGCTGAAATTGGAAGATTATATATTGAACGAAAAATAATATCTGATTAAATAACCGCGTTAAATTGATATACAGCTCAGAAGTTTAAAATATCTTCTTTTAAGGTTCATTTTTTATTCTTAATTAAGAACGACGCAGCTATTTACACAGATTCAAAGTTTTTCATCGATTCAAAATTACTTTGCTATGGGAAAATATACCTCTTATCGAACCTAAATTGATATTTTTTGTATTAAATGTTATTTAGCATGCAAAAATAAAGTATTCTATGTAAGACATTTGTAAATTATTTAATAAAGTCCTTATTATGATTAAAAAAAATAGTATTTCTTTAGCAGTCGAATACTTTGATACTGCTTATAAACTGCATGTTGACGGGAAACTTGAAAACGCTATTGTAGCGTATCGGGCTTCAATCAGAATGTGCCCGACTGCAAAAGCTTATACTTGCCTGGGCGTTGTCTATAGTCTACAGGGTAAATATGACCTTGCAATAGAAGAATGTAAAAAAGCTGTTGAACTGGAGCCTGAGTTTGGAGAATCATATCACGATATAGGATCTTATCTGGTAAGTCTGGGGAGGGAAGAAGACGCTATCCATTGGTTTGAAAAGGCTATTGAAATGAATAGCGCTGATTCAAACTGTCACTCCTATTATAATCTCGGGAAAATATATGAAAAAAAGGGTGATTGGCTGAAAGCTTTAAAACATTTCAATAAAGCTATTACAATTGACGACAATTATGAACCTGCGCAAAATGCTGTAATTAAAATCTCAACTCTGTTAAATTAAACTATCTCTTTAAGCCCAATTTCAGTTGAAATTCGGGTATAATTCGGAAAATGTTAAAAAAATGCTGTGTGAGCAAGAGGTACAATTTTTTTTATTGTAATGGCTCATAATTGCTAAACTTAGAATAGAATATTAAATTAAACGTTGATTTTAAGAAATTTTATTTAACCAGATGAAAGCCGGTGGTATTTGATGAAAGTATTGGATTTATTAAATAAAAATTTTATCATTCCGGATCTTCAGGGACAAACAAAAGAAGAAGTTATAAATGAACTGATTGATTTATTTAAAAAAGATCCGAGAGTAATAGACTTAGGGAAAATTAGAGATGCAGTTCTGGAAAGAGAAAAGATCATGTCTACAGGGGTAGGTAAAGGATTTGCAATTCCGCATGGTAAAACAAATGCTATAAATGATATTCTGGCTGCATTCGGAAAATCTAATAAACCGATTGAATATGATTCACTCGACGGTCGTCCGGTCAACCTTGTTTTCCTTCTCGTCGGTAAAGATAATCTTGTAAGTAAACATATAAAGCTTTTAAGCCGTATTTCCCGCATGATGAATAAAGATGAATTCAGGGAAAAATTGATTAACGCAACAACCTCGGAAGAAATTTTAGAAATATTCAAAAAAGAAGAAGAAAATTACTTTGAAGTTTAACCGCTTCTTCTATAGAGATAGAGTCTTAAATATCTGCCTGCCGGAATTTATAAAGACATATATGATGATAAATATTCACTTAAATGTGGAAGTAGGAACATGATTATATTTATTCGGGGAAATGTATTTTACTTATCGCAAAACACTTCTGAAAAGAAAATATAACATTTATGCTTAAAGCAATTACAGGGACAAAAGATATACTTCCAACTGAAATACAAAGATGGAAGTATTTGGAAAAAGTTGTTGAAGAAATTTTTACAAGTTTTAATTATAAAGAAATTCGTACTCCTGTCTTTGAAGAAACTGCTTTATTTGCGCGCAGTATCGGTGAAGAGACCGATATTGTTGGCAAAGAGATGTATACCTTCATCGATAAAGGTAAAACAAGCCTTACCTTAAAACCTGAAATGACCGCATCGGTTGTTAGAGCTTTTATTGAACACTCGCTGGGTAAATATCAGTCGTTGAATAAATTTTTTTATATTTCTCCAATGTTCCGTCAGGAAAGGCCCCAGGCAGGCAGGCAGCGCCAATTTCATCAGTTTGGCGGCGAAGCTTTGGGAAGTACCTCACCCCTGCTTGATGCCGAAATCATAATAATTGTTTATAAAATCTTATCCGGGTTGGGACTTAAAGACCTAACTGTAAAATTGAATTCACTCGGTGTCCCTGGATCAAGAGAGAATTATAAAAATCTTTTGCGGGAATTCTTAAATGATTCTAAAGACAAACTTTCCGGGGACAGCAGAAAACGTCTCGATCAGAATGTATTAAGAATTTTTGACAGCAAAGTAGAATCGGATCAGGAAATACTTAAGAGCGCTCCATTTTTAATTGATTATATAGATGAAGAGAGTAGGACCGACTTTGAAGTTGTAAAAAATCTTCTTAAGCAATCTAATATCCCTTTTGAAATAGATCCAAAACTTGTCAGGGGATTAGACTATTACACAAAAACTACGTTTGAAATAGTTAGCGGCAAGGTCGGTTCACAAAGCGCCCTTTGCGGCGGCGGAAGGTATGATTTGCTTGTTGAACAACTCGGCGGAGAACCTACGCCCGGTGTAGGTTTTGCTGCAGGTATGGAAAGAATTCTTTTTGCATGCGAAAACGAACAATCTCTGAATTTGCCTGAAGAAAATATTGACCTTTATATAATTAAGCTCGATAAAAATTTGTCTTCTAAAGTTTTTGATCTTGCTTTGTATTTTAGAAAAGGTGATCTTGTGGTGGATTATGATTATCTTGATCGCAGTGTTAAAGCACAAATGCGGGAAGCCAATAAATTCAATGCCAGGTATGTATTATTCATCGGTGGTGATGAATTTCAATCGGGAAAATTGAATTTGAAAAATATGGGAACAGGAGAGCAAAAATTAATTGGGCTTGATAATTATTCGGAAATAATCAATCTTGTCCGTAAATGAACTGATTATTATATATAATTAAAATTATTGTACACAAATAAGCAAGGAATGCTTTAATGTATCCGGAACTTTTCAAGATAGGACCATTTACAGTATATAGCTTCGGATTGATGGTAGGTATTGCTTTTATCATCTCCAGCTACATATTAACAAAGGAATTTGAAAGAAGAAAATTAAACCCGTCCCTGGCAACAGAAATTACTTTGCTTGCTATAATTTTCGGGATAATCGGAAGCAAAGTTTTAGATTTAATCGAAAACTGGGATTCGTTTATTGCAAATCCTTTTCTGAGTGCATTTTCGCCCGGCGGTCTTACTTTTTACGGCGGGTTGATCTTAGCTGCTGTAGTAATTGCAGTATATTTAAAGAAGAAGAAAATTTCATTTTTATTTATCAGCGATGCGGCTTCTCCCTCTCTTATCCTGGCATACGGTATAGGCAGGATAGGCTGCCAGCTTGCCGGTGATGGTGATTATGGCATACCAACATCTCTGTTCTGGGGGACTAATTTTGCAAACGGTACTGTAAAACCTGCCGATGTATTAAAACAATATTATATTGACAATCCGGCATTAGCTGTTAGAGATAACTTCCATGATCTATCTTCCCGGTTTGTAAGATCAGATCAATACGGTATAATAACAAAATTTGATGAGGTTATCCGCCTTCATCCAACTCCTGTTTATGAATTTCTTATTTGCACAGTTATCTTTTTTATTCTCTGGTATCTAAGAAAAAAAGACTGGACAGACGGCAAATTATTTATGCTGTATTTAATATTTGCCGGGGTTGAACGGTTTTCTGTAGAATTTTTAAGACTAAACCCGCATTTGCTTTTCGGCTTATCGGAAGCGCAATTAATATCAATAATTTTAATTATAATTGGTACTGCAGGTTTTGTATATCTTGATAAGAATAAAGATAAATTTCCTAAATTTGTTCCACCGCCTTTTAAATTAGAACAACACAAAAAATAACTATTTACGAGGCTGACTAAAATGTAGGTCGACTTGCCAAGCCGACCCTTATTATGGCTCAATATTGACTAAAATTAAAATAGTAATTCTACTGTAGTATTCTAAAGTTACTTTTTAGTCAGCCTCATTTTTTATAAAAATATCATATGAATCTTATAATTGGACGTAAACCCGTTCTTGAAGCAATAAATTCAGGGGAACAAATTGATCAGGTTTATATTTTATATGGACAAAAAGGTTCTATTTTAGATGCAATAAGAATTGCTTCTAAGAAAAAGGGAATAAAGTGCAATGAAATTCCGCTGGAAAAATTAAAAGCTATTACTATCCATCCCAATACGCAGGGAGTTGTTGCAATTAAGCTGGAGCAAAAATATTATACTTTAAACGAAATAATTTCAACCGCAAAGCGATCAACTTATCCTTTAATACTAATTCTTGATTCCATCCAGGATACACATAATCTAGGTGCAATTCTTCGTACTGCCGATTGTAGTGGTGTTGACGGTGTAATTATAACTAAACATAACAGCGCCCCTGTAAATGATACCGTTGCCAAAACTTCAGCAGGAGCCGCCGGATATGTTAAAATGTGTGTCGTAAATAATTTATCTCAAACAATGAAAGAACTAAGAGATAATGGATTTTGGATTGCCGGTTCTTCTTTGGATAATTCTAAAGATTATGCCGGGGTAGATTATAAAATACCCTTAGCCCTGGTAGTGGGTAATGAAGAAAAAGGTATTAGAAAACTTACAGCCGATAATTGCGACTTCCTCATAAACATCCCCATGAAAGGGAAAATCCAATCATTAAATGTTTCTGTTGCGACAGGCATACTTCTTTTTGAAGTTTTAAGGCAAAGGAAAGATATTTTCTAATATTGAAATTCTCCCTGCAAATTCGTCTTAAACTGTAAAGCTGAAAGAGCTTTTAATGAAAATGTCAATTGATGGAGACCATCTGCCTGTTAACTTTCCTTGACTACATATACCCATTTCTCTATATTTGACCTCATATTTTTAGTTGAATCTAAGAAAAAAACAGACTTGAGCCAATATAATAAGACAGTCCTTCCAAACGGAATAAAAGTAATTTCAGAGACAATCCCTTATGTAAAATCCTTTTCACTTGGGTTCTGGTTTAATGTAGGTTCACGAGATGAAAATTTTCAAAATAATGGGATTACACATTTTATTGAACACATGTTGTTTAAAGGGACAAAAAAGCGTTCCGCAAAAAAAATTGCTGTTGATATAGAATCATTCGGCGGCTACTTAAATGCGTTTACTTCCAAAGAGCATACGTGTTATTATGGTCGGGGGCTTGAAAACCATATTGAAAAAACTTTTGATGTCCTTTCAGATATGATTCAGCAGCCTGCATTTAAACCCGGCGAAATGAAGAAAGAATCAAGCGTTGTTATAGATGAGCTATACGATATTGAAGATAATCCCGAAGAATTAATATTTGATAGGTTTGAAGAAAATATTTTTTCAGGAAACAGCATAAGTATGCCGATTATCGGAACGGAAGAAAACTTAAGAAAATTTTCCCAACCTGATTTATTTAATTTCGTGAAAGAAATGTACGGGTTCAACCGCTTGGTTATAGCGGCATCGGGTGCTGTTAATCATGAAAAGCTTCTAAGGTTTGCAGATAAATATATAAAAACGGATTTAGGCGCATCGAATATTAAAAGAAAAAATTATTTGCCTAACAATTCAATTGCGAAACTTGAAGTAATTGATAAAGAGATTCAGCAGGTTCACGCTATAATTGGACGGGCTACTTATGGATATAAAAACGAAAAGAGAACTATCGCAAACGTCCTTTCTCAAATACTGGGCGAAGGTAGTAGCTCACGGTTGTTCCAATCGGTTAGAGAAAAAAACGGAATTGCCTACCAAATAAACTCCTTCTTAAATTCCTTTTATGATATTTCAACTTTTGGTGTTTACTTTTCTACAAATGACAAAATGATGGATAAGGCACTTGCTATCGTTTTAAAAGAATTTAGAAAATTACGCGAGATTAAGGTTTCCGAGCGGGAATTAAACAAAGCAAGAGAATCGATTAAAGGAAGCCTGCTTTTAAGCCTGGAAGGCACTTCAAACAGGATGATGCGCATGGCTCAATCGGAATTATATTTTAATAAAATAAAATCAATTGATGATGCTATAAAAGATATAGATGCGGTAACAAGAGAAAACATCCTTGAAGCTGCAAATGAACTTCTTGATGAGAAGTCTTTCATTAAATTAATCATAAAATCAAAAAATACATTACTAAAATCAGCTGCATAGCTGAAAAAAGAGGTGCTATATGTTAGTTGGTGTTCCAAAAGAAATAAAAGCCAATGAGAATAGAGTTGCTTTACTACCCGTAGGCGCATCTACTCTTATTCAGAACGGTCATAAAGTTGTTATTGAAACAAACGCTGGTGTTGGAAGCGGTTTTTCCAATGAAGATTATAAAGCTATTGGGGCTGAGATTGTAAAAACGGCAAAAGAAGTCTATTCTGCTGCCGATATGATAATGAAAGTTAAAGAACCAATAGAACCTGAATACGGGTTGATTAAGCAGGGGCAGGTATTATTTACTTATTTTCATTTTGCTGCAAGTAAGGAATTAACCGAAGCGATGATGAAAGTAAAATGTGTATGTATTGCGTATGAAACAGTTCAGAAAGCCGATAACTCACTTCCGCTTTTGATTCCAATGAGTGAGGTTGCGGGAAGAATGGCTCCCCAGGAAGGTGCTAAATATCTTGAAAAAGCAATGGGCGGACGGGGAATTTTATTAGGCGGAGTTCCGGGAACGGGTCCTGCTGAAGTTATGATACTTGGCGGCGGTATTGTCGGAACTAATGCTGCAAAAATTGCTGCAGGTTTCGGCGCTAAAGTTACAATTTATGATAACAATTTATACAGGTTGCGTTATCTTGATGATGTAATGCCGGCTAATGTCACAACAATGATGTCAAATGAGTATTATATCAGGGCTGGCCTTCCTAAAGCTGATCTTGTTATCGGTGCAGTTTTAATCCCGGGAACCAAAGCGCCAAAGCTTGTTAGAAGAGATATGATTCCTTTGATGAAAGAAGGTTCTGTAATAGTTGATGTATCTGTTGATCAAGGCGGATGTATTGAAACTTGCAAACCTACAACACACGAACATCCTACCTTCGTTATTGATGGTGTAGTTCATTACTGTGTTGCAAATATGCCGGGCGCTGTTCCCCATACTTCTACTTTAGCTTTAACAAATGCTACTTTGCCTTATATAGTGGAAATTGCTAATAAAGGTTATGAAAAAGCCATTAAATCAAACACTGAAATAAAACTTGGATTAAATATGATTGATGGTAAGATTACCTATAAGGGCGTTGCGAAAGCATTTGATTTTGAATATCATACGGTCGATTCCATAATAAAATAAAAATTAATTTGGTGGTTCAACCGGTCACATAAAAGTTCTTTAAAAATCTTGATCTTACTATACTTGTTTTTACTTTAAATTAGTAAAATTGTTATGGTAAGATCAAGATTAATATTATACCTGCCGGCGGATAAGCAGGATTGGGTAAAAGAATTAAACTCATTTGCGGGTAGATTAAATGCCTAAATTCGTTTTAGATGGTTTAGAGATTGAGTTTCAGCAGGGGCAGACTATTATTCAGGCTGCTAACAACCGTGGGATAACAATTCCTCACTTTTGCTGGCATCCAAGTTTATCTATAGCGGGTAATTGCCGTGTTTGTTTGGTTGAAATTGAAAAGATGCCCAAGCTGGCTATAGCATGTTCTACTCTTGCTTCTGAGGGAATGGTTGTTCATACTGCATCCGAAAAAGCTCTCAGCGCCCGAAATGCGGTTATGGAATTTCTGCTTATTAACCATCCGCTTGATTGCCCGATATGTGATGAAGCAGGTGAATGTAAACTTCAGGATTATGCTTATTCACACAGCGTTGGCGAAAGCCGCTTTGTTGAAGAGAAAACTCATAAGGATAAACGTGTGCGTCTTGGCCCTTATGTTATGTTTGACGGCGACCGCTGTATATCATGCTCACGGTGTATAAGGTTCTGCGATGAGATAGCAAAAGATCCGGAACTTACTTTTGTCAAAAGGGGTGACAGAGTTACTATAGTTACTTTTCCCGGAGAAGAATTAAACAATCCATATTCATTAAATGTTACGGATATATGTCCTGTTGGCGCTTTAACCAATAGAGATTTCCGGTTTAAAGCAAGAGTCTGGGATATGTCTGCGAATAAAACTATTTGTCAGGGATGTTCACGCGGATGCAATATAGAATTATGGGTAAGAGATAATCAAATACTTAGAATTACTCCCCGGCAGAATGATGAAGTAAATAATTACTGGATGTGCGATCATGGAAGATTGAATACGTTCAAATCTGTAAATTCGGAAGATAGGGTAGATGGACCACATATAAGAAAAGAAGGCTCTTTGGAAAAAGCAGGATGGAAGGAAGCCTTAAATAAATCTGCTGAAGAGCTGAAAAAATATTCCAAAAATGAAATTGCTTTCATCGGCTCTCCTTATGCTGCACTTGAAGATAATTATTTACTGGCGAGGTTTGCTTCGGCGTTAGGTTCAAGAAATATTGATTTTAAAAGATATACAGACCCATATTTTGAAGATAATATCTTGAGGAGAGATGATATAACGCCAAATAGTCTTGGTGCCGAAGTAGCTGGTATTAAGCCTGGTGAGGGAGGGCTTAATTTAGACGGGATTATAAACGGTATTAAAGAGGGTAAAATAAAAGCGCTTTATCTTATTGAAGATGATATTGTTGCATCATATCCCGAACTTGGAGAAGTCTTTTCAAAATTGGATCTATTTATTGTTAATGCCTCTAATTTTAATAAAACAACTGTTTTTGCGGATATAGTTTTTCCGGCTGCTGCTTATGCAGAGAAAAACGGGACTATTGTTAATTTCCAGGGAAGAGTCCAAAGATTAAAACCTGCTGTTTCTACTATCGAAACAGATCGCTCACTCGATGGAATGACTTTAAGCAGGCTTGATAAATTTGGTACTAAGTTCGACAGGTGGGCGCTGGGTCATAAGTACGATGCAAAATCATCTTGGAAAATTATTTCGGCTCTTTCGGGTTTAATGGGATTTAAATTGAAGTTTAATATTGCCGAAGAAGTTTTTAATCAAATATCCGGAACTATTAGCGTATTTAACGGTTTGGATTATGATGTAATAGGCGAGCTTGGCGCTCAATCCAAATTGAAACCGGTTAATACTATTGTTGCCGGATAAAAGCATAAATGGAGCTTTAATTAAATGAGCATATTGGGAATTATAGTTTTTTGTTTGATTAAGATAGTCATTGTTTTGACGGTAATGTTACTGACTGTATCTTACTT
>Ga0116114_1000731_pt1 | contig 19545 bp, 20 predicted proteins | sample June2015DPH_10_5_FD_89823 | JGI IMG/M metagenome (GOLD analysis project Ga0116114, IMG submission 89823) | Peatland microbial communities from SPRUCE experiment site at the Marcell Experimental Forest, Minnesota, USA - June2015DPH_10_40 | ecosystem: Environmental > Terrestrial > Soil > Wetlands... | reverse complement strand
CGCCGGAGAAGATCACAATGTCCGCGCGCTGGAGGGCGATGCGCGCCGCGCCGGTCAGGTCTTCCAGGTTGTCGCCGACGATGGTCTTGAATGCGACGGAGACACCCAGCTCGTTGAGCCGCGCCGTCAGGTAGAGCGAGTTGGTGTCCTGCCGGAAGGGCGTCAGCATCTCCGATCCGGCGGCAATAATCTCAGCAATCATCCCTTAGTTTTACGCCGTCAACCCCACCTTGCTCCACCCCTTCCTGCAATCCAACAACGAGATTCGTGATGTGAAGGGCGTTTGCCAGGACTAAAATCCGAATCAGTGCCGGATAACTGGTTCAAAGCCGAGGTTTCATTCGCTTGTCCACAGTGCGGGCAGCGTAGCAGCGAAGTATTAATCGCCAACGCATCTCGACACAACCCGCGTGCGGTCGCAGAGGGTATTCGAAAAGTGGTGGCCCCACTCACATGCCAGCGATGCAAGAAACCTGCGCCCGCAGGAATCCGCATCGATATTGGCATGAATGATCTGAAGCCTGAGGACGTGGCAAAAGAGAATCTGCCTATTCCGCAGCTGCAACCATTTGACCCTTCAAAGCCGTGCCCGTGTGGTCTCCACGGAAAGACCTACGGTTCGTGTTGTAAGGATCAGGGCATACATGCAGTAGGCAATGCGATGTTGCGGGGTACGACCCCGATTCTCGTACCCGGCGCTCGAACGACTATCCTCTCCAGCATGATCATGGGCGATACGAGATTTCGGATTGTATGGAATGGCGTTTGGTACTACCCACAGGAGGAGACTTTCCATCAGTTTCTTGATGCGCTCGTAGTCAAGACGCTTGGGAAGGCTTGGTTTGAGCAGCAGCTGATGCTGCCTGTCAAGAATCAAAATGCGATTGTGAGGTGGCGTACCGCGATGTTGTCGCTGCTCCGTAAGCCGGGAGACGCGGATGACGCCGTGAGCACTGGACATACCCTCACCGGGCCCGCGAAATCCTATCAGTGTTTCGGCTACGATCTGTACTGGCTTCAGTTGGTTCACCAACTGCCGGAGTCACTCACTGAGAGATTGAAGGATTTCCAAGCGTTTCAAGGAGCGCGCTACGAGGTTTTGATCGCTGCGGTGTTTGCGCGTGCTGGCTTTGAAATTGATTGGATTGATGACTCGAAGGTTATCGGCAAGCACCCAGAATTTATCGCGACCCACAAGAAAACAACCAAGAAGGTCGGAGTGGAAACCAAGAGCCGAAGACGTCCTGGCGCAATGAACTACATCGGCACGGTCACGCCTGAAACTCATCTCAAAGGCGACGTTTTTGATCTCTACGACAAAGCGATCCAACAGGCACCTGAGGGCGGATTACCGTTTCTAGTTTTCATCGATCCGAATGTACCTGCAAGCATGCCGAACTATGCGCCTGCATACTCAAGCATCCCAGTGGAAACATTTCCATGGATGACGGAGATACGAGATCGGCTGGTGTCGAGTTGGAATGACGCTTCAGAGCCTTCCTCCGAAAGCGCCGTCTTCATAACAAACTTTGCGTTCTACTATGGCAACGAAGAAGAACCCGCTCCCACTGGTATGTGCAGTTATTTTCCGTCGCTCAAGCCGAAAGTGTCAGTCTTGGGTAACCCGATGATTGATGACTTGATGTATTGCCTATTGCATTACGCGTTGGTGCCTCGCCAACTCTAACATCCCGAAATCGTGCCTCCAGTGTTACGACAAGTCGCCTCTATCTCCATATCTGATTCTTACCGACAAGTCGGCTTCCAGGAAGCAATCAGCCGATCAAACCAACCCCCGAGATACTCCGCCCCTACACCAGCTTACGCCCCTCAATGTCCAATGCTACATGGTAGAGCGCGTCGCGGGTGGCGAGGGCGGCGCAGCCATCGTCGAGAAACGCGAGGCCGACGAGATTGTTGCCGGAGACCGCGAGCGAGGCCTCGCGGCGCGGCGTGATGCGCACAATGCCTCGCTGGCCGTGCAGCGATGCGGCGACGTAGAGGTTGCCGTCGACGTCGAAGGCCATGCCCTGCGCGCGGCCCAGGCCCTGATAGAAGACGGTGGTGCGCCCGTCGCGGTCGATGGCGTAGATGGCCTGGTTGCTGGAGGTGGTGGGCCCGGTGACGAAGAGCGTGCCCTCGTCGTTGAAGGCCAGGTGGTAGGCCGCGATGCTGGGCTCCAGCGTGGCGTAGACGAAGATGCCGCGATCGCCCAGCTCGCCGGCGGCGAGCGCCCCTCCGGCGCCGCCTCCGCTGGGGCCGACCTTGAAGATGGTCCCCGAGCGGTCGCCGACGAAGAGGTTGCCGTCGCGGTCGAATGCGATGCCGGTGGCGATGCCCATGCCCTCGGCGTAGGTCGTCACCGCGCCGCCGGGCGAGATGCGATAGACCGTGCCCTCGGCGCGCGAGCTGGCGTAGAGGTAGCCGTCGGCGTCGAAGGCCAGGCCGGTGGCGTTCAGAATGCCGCGCACAAACGGCCGTACCTGAAAGTCGGGCGCAATGGAGAAGATCGACACCGGAACGCTCTGCCCGCGCGCGCCGGAGAAGGTGGCATAGACGTTTCCCTCGGCGTCCACCGCCGGGTTGGCCACCGGATGCAGTCCCTCGGCCATGGGCACGGCGACGCGCAGCTCCAGCGCATTGCTGGCGACGCCGCCGCGCTCCAGCACCACCGGGCCGGAGGTTGTCCCCTCGGGGACCTGCAGCACAGCGCGGTCCGGCCTGCTCAGCGAGAGTACCGCCTGCGCATCGCCCACCGTCACGCGCGGCAGCACAGCGCTCGCGCCCAGCAGCCCCAAGCCGCGCAGCTCCACCTCGCCGCCCGGCATCGCCGCCGGCGGGGCAAGCGAGACCAGGCGCGGCGCATCTATCTTCGGTCCGTGATGCAGCAAAGGACTCATACCACCCTCAGCCTAGCCCGCCCTGCGCCGCAGCGCAAACTACACCCAGCGGGAGAACAGCAACCCCACAGCCAGCGCGAGCAACCCCGCCGCCACATCGTCCAACATAATGCCCGTACCTGCGGGCAGGGCCTCCAGCCGCCGGATGGGCCACGGCTTCCAGATGTCGAAGAGACGGAAGAGCAGGAGCGCCAGCGCGGCGTGCTGCCAGTCGGGAGGGATTGCGATGAGCGCGATCCACTGGCCGGCGACCTCGTCGATCACCACAAAGCCCGGGTCCTCGCGCCCCGACTCGCGCGCAACGATCGTTGAGGCGGGAATGCCGATCAGGGTGATGAGCAGCGCGGCCAGCGCCGTTGCGAGGGCCAGCGCGAGACGTCCCGGATGGAAGAGATGCGCCGCGCCGAACCACAGCAGCACCGCAGCCACCGAGCCATACGTCCCCGGCCCCGGCCGCATCCGTCCCGCGCCGAAGAAGGTGCCCAGCGTCCACGCCCAGCGCGTCTTTTTCTCGCAGACCAGCCGTGCGCTCTCCGGCCCGTCGATTCCCTTCCCACGCGCCATCACTGCACGCCCCCGCCGCCGGAGGAATCGGAGCGCTCGCGATCGCGCAGGCCGTCCAGCTCATCGAGCAATTCGGGATCGTGAATCGGCGAGCTGATGACGTATCCGCCACTGGCCCACTTGCCCAGATCAATCATGCGGCAACGGTCCGAGCAGAAGGGAAAGTCCTCCGTCACCGCCAGCACAATCGTGCGGCAGGTGGGACAGCGCAGCGTCTTCAGCTTCTTCGCCATAGCATCATTCTAGAATCACCGCCGCATCAACTAACAACGGACAACCGCCGTTTACAGTCCGTAGACCTCAATCGCAGTTCCGCCGAAGATGGCGGCGCGTTCCGGTTCGCTGAATCCGGCGAAGTAGCTCTCCAGAACTCCGAACCACTGCGCGTAGGTGGTTGCCAGCAGGCTCACCGGCCAGTCCGATCCCGCCATCAGACGCGTCGTCCCAAAGGCCTCCACAGCCACGTCGAGATACGGCCGCAGCGTCTCCGGAGTCCACGTCTTCCAGTTCGCCTCGTTCACCAGGCCGGAGAGCTTGCACGACACATTCTCGCGCCGTCCCAGCTCGCGCATGCGCATGGCCCACGGCTCCAGCACGCCCGCGGCGATCAGCGGCTTGGCCACGTGGTTCAGCACAAACGCCTGGCGCGGATGCTCGTCCACAAAGTGGATCGTGTCTGCCAGGTGCCGCTCGTAGATCAGTATCTCGTAGACCAGCCCGCTGTCCGCCATGGCGCGGATGCCGGAGTTGAAGTCTTCGCGCAGGATGTAGTGCGGGTCGCGCTCGTCCTGGATGACGTGGCGCAGGCCCTTCAGCTTGGCGCGTCCGTCGAACTCCTCCATGCAGCCGGGAAAGTTCTCGCCGGCGATGGGCGCCCAGCCCACCACGCCGCGAATCGCGTCTGTCCCGTCGGCGATATCCAGCAGCCAGCGCGTCTCGTCCAGCGATTGGCGCGCCTGCACGGCAACCGTGCCGTCGACGCCCGCCGAGGCCATCGCCGCCGTCAGGTCACCCAGCAGGAAGTCCCGCCGCAGCGCGGCCATCGCGTCATCGATCCACTCGTACTCCTCGGCCGAGTAGCGCCACAGGTGCTGGTGCGTGTCAATCCTCTCAACCCTCTTGCCTCCGCTCACACTCATCCCTCCGCTCTGCAGAATCGGCGCGCCTGCTCCGGCGCCGGTCCATCCATATCATCTCCCGACGAGGCCCACCTGCACTTCATTTTTAGCGTAGTCGAAGAACAGTTGTCATTCCGGCCGCACTTCCGACCCGGTCCGTAGCCGTAAAGTAAATCATCGGCGCCCCCTGAGCGCGCACCGCTACTTCCTGCTATAGAGCAGGTCCTTGATCGCCTGCCGCCGCGCCGCATTGGCCTCGCGCGAAGTCTTCAGCGCATCGGCGTTCATGCGCGCATTGCTGGCAGAGGTGTCCTCTTCCGGCGCGCTGCATTTGGGGCAGCGGTTGGCAAAGCCGGGCTTGTCCGGCTTCAGCTCGAACTCCTCTTCACACACCACACAGATTTTGATCGGAAATGGCATTTCCCCACCTACAACATTTTCCCCCATCATACGACGCTCCGATTCGCATGAAAACCCTCTGCGTGAGCGTCTGATTCTGCGGAACCGGGCTAGCTGCTAGCGCCAGCCAATGCGATCTCCACCAGCGGCCCGGGCGCGTCCACGGTGCGCTTCAACTGGCCGCAGGCGGCGTAGATGTCGCGGCCGCGGGGTTTGCGCGTGAAGGTGGGAATGCCGCCGTCGATCAACATGCGATGGAAGAGGGCGACGTCCTGCGGCACGGGCTCGCGAAAGTCGATGCCGGGGCCGGGGTTCCAGACGATGAGGTTCACCTTGGCCTTCATTCCGGCGAGCAGGCTGAGGACCTCGCGCGCGTGCCGGGGCTGGTCGTTGACGCCGCCCAGCAACACGTACTCAAACGTCACGTACTCGCGCTTGCCGAAGGGGATGGCGCGCAACGCATCGAGCAGCGCGGCGATCTTCCACTTGCGCGTGACGGGCATAATGCGCTGGCGCAGGGCGTCGTTGGAGGCATTGAGGCTGAGCGCCAGCTTGGGCCGGATGGGTTCGTTCGCAAAACGCAAAATCCCCGGCAGGATTCCCGAGGTAGACACCGTCATGCGCGACTCGGGAATGCCCATGGCGCGCAGCAGGTGGACGCTCTCGATGAAGGCGTCGTAGTTGAGGAACGGCTCGCCCATGCCCATGAAGACCAGGTTGATGCGCGAGGGCGTCGGCACGCCGCGCCCGCTGCCGATGCGCACGCGCTGGCGATTGAGCACGGCGGCCACCTGACCGGCGATCTCGCCGGCGGTGAGGTTGCGGCGCAGGCCGAGCGTTGCGGTGAGGCAGAACCGGCAGTTGACCGCGCAGCCCACCTGGCTGGAGATGCAGATGGTCGCGCGCTTGTAGCCTCCCACGGAGCCGGGTGCCCCATCCTTCGCAGCTTCATCGCGAAGGGTGGGTTGGGCATCCCATTCGTCCTCACCCTCCTCTTCCAGAGCGGCCTGGCTGCCGTCGCCGCGCTCGCCACCGTCGCCATCGGGCATCCACACAGTCTCGACGGTCTCGCCATCGGCCATGCGCATCAGGTAGCGCTCGGTGCCGTCCACGGACCGCGCCGTCTGCGCGATCTGCGGCAGGCCGACAATGTAGCCCTGGGCTGCGAGCCGCTCGCGCAGCTCCGCGGGCAGCGTCGTCATCTCGTCGAGCGAATGCACGCGCTGCTTGTAGAGTGCGTCGGCCAACTGCGCGGCGCGATACTTCGCCAGACCCAGCGCCGCGACCATGGCACGCAGTTCGTCGGGCGTCATTCCAAAAAGTGCCTTCGACGCGGAACAATCCCCCACCCGCCCCGCCTCGATTTTGATGGAGTCCGTCGCCATGGCTACCACCCAGTCTACCCGCCCCCATCCGCATACACCCGCGCAACATCCAATCCGCTGTGACACAATAAGGCTGCAAGGAGCCGCATGTCCGCCAGACCCATCGCAGCCGCCGCAAGCGAATCCCCCCCCCGCAACATCCGCCGGACTGTACTGCCCAATGGCCTGCTGGTACTCACCGAGAGCATCCCGCACGTCCGCTCGGTTTCCATGGGCGTGTGGATCGCCTCCGGCTCGCGCGACGAGCCGCTGGAGTTGAACGGCATCTCGCACTTCGTGGAGCACATGGTCTTCAAGGGAACGACAAAGCGCTCCGCCAGCCAGTTTGCGCGCGAGGTGGACTCCATCGGCGGCAACCTGGACGCCTTCACCAGCAAAGAGAACATCTGCTTCAATATCAAAGTACTGGACGAGAATATTGCTTCTGCGCTTGAACTGCTCAGCGACCTGGTTCTCCATCCCACCTTCACCCCGGAGGACATCTGTCGTGAGCAGGGCGTGATTCTGGAGGAGATCAAGATGGACGAGGACTCGCCCGACTACCTGGTCCACGAGACGTTTACGCAGAACTTCTGGAAGGGGAACGCGCTGGGGCGACCGACGCTGGGCACGGTCAAGAGCGTCTCCAGCTTCACCCAGCCGGCGGTCTTCGACTTTTATGCCAGCCGCTTCACGCCGCGCAACATGGTCTTCTCCGCCGCCGGGCACCTAGACCACGACCGCTTTGTCGCGCAGGTGGCCCAGCACTTCAACGGACTCGCTGCCTCGACCGACGCTCCGCCCGCCATGCCTGCCGCGCCGGCGACATTCGCCTCCATCACGCTGAAGCGCAAGAAGTCGCTGGAGCAGGTGCAGCTGTGCTTGGGCGTTCCCGCGCCGCCGGTGCATTCGCCCGCGCGCTACGCCGTCTACCTGCTGAACTCGATGCTGGGCAGCGGCATGAGCTCGCGCCTCTTCCAGACCATCCGCGAGGACCGCGGGCTGGCCTACACCATCTACTCCGAGACCAGCCCCTTCCGCGACACCGGCGCGCTGAGCATCTACGCGGGGACGTCGGCCGACAAGATACCGGAGGTGCTGCGGCTCACCATCGAAGAGCTGCGCCGTCTGAAAGAAGACCCCGTTCCGGAGGCAGAGTTGAGGCGCGCCAAGGACCTGTTGAAGAGCAACATCGTGCTCGGCCTGGAATCGTCGTCCAGCCGCATGTCGAACCTGGCGCGGCAGGAGATGTACTTTGGCCGCTTCTTCACCGTGGACGAGATCACCGCCGAGGTCGAAGCCGTCAGCGCCGCGGAGATCCAGTCGCTGGCCCGCCAGCTCTTCCGCCCCGAGGCCATCGCCCTGACCATCCTCGGCAACCTCGGCCCGCTCAGCGTGACGCGCGAAGCACTCGCATGTTGAGCCGCACCCTGCTACAGTTTCAAGCGAGATCGAAACGCACATCCCGCCGCAGAGGAACCATGAAGATCATTGCTCGCACCTCGCACCTCGAACCTCGCACCTCGAACCTCGAACTCGGTTTCACCCTGATCGAACTGCTCATCGTCATGTCCATCATTCTGATCATCATGGCATTCGCCGTGCCGCAGATCGTCTCAATCAAAAAGCGCGCCAACGAGACCTCGGCGATTCAGACCCTGCGCACCATCGGATCGGCGGAGGCAAGCTTCAACTCCTCGTATCCCGGCACTGGCTATGCCTGCCCGCTGGCCTCGCTGGGCGGCGATCCCAATGCCGGCGCGCCCTCCGCCACGGCCGCGCAACTGATCGATCCCACGCTCGCGACCAGCGGACAGAAGTCGGGCTATACCTTCACCGTCACCTGCGGAAGCAAGATCACGGTGAACAACCAGGACATGTTCACGTCCTACAAGGTCATCGCCGTGCCTCAGACCGTGGGCAAGACCGGAGACCGCGGCTTCTGCTCCGACGAGGACGACATCATCAAGTTCGACCCCACGGGAGCCACCAACTGCACCCAGTCCATCCAGTAATTATTGAACCTGTCATTCTGAACGCAGTGAAGAATCCCCGCATTTCGTTCATACTTCCACTGCTGCTCGCGCTGCTGTGCGCGCCGAATCTGGCCGCTCAAGCCGCGCCAGACCATGCGCTGCTGCGCCGCGTGGACGGCCACTACAATCACCTGCGCACCCTGCGCGCGCGCTATACCGAGCACTACACCGGCATGGGCCTGGACCGCACGGAATCCGGGACCCTTACTCTGAAGAAGCCCGGCCTGATGCGCTGGAGCTACGACGCGCCCAGTGGCAAGCTGTTCGTGCTGGACGGGAAGTATGCATGGTTCTACACGCCCGGCGACGCGCAGGTGTCGCGCGCCCCGGCCAAGCAGTTGGACGACCTGCGCTCGCCGCTGCGCCTGCTGCTGGGCCACACCCAGCTCGGCAAAGAGCTGGAGCAGATCGCCACAGAACCCGACGGCGCCAACTTCCGCATCAGCGGCGTGCCCAAAGGCATGGCCCAGCGCGTCCACCTGCTCACGCTTATCGTCGCGCCCAGCGGCGCCATCGAGCGGCTGAAGCTGGATGAGACCGACGGGGCCACCACCGAGTTCACCTTCAGCGGGATCGAAGAAGAGATCGTGCTGCCGCCCGCTGAGTTCACCTTCACCCCGCCCCCCGGAATCCCCATCGTTGAAGCGCAGCCGCCAATCTAGACGCATGGTTCCGATGTAAAATTGGGAGACCAAGCCAATATTCGCGCGCACGAAGGTTCGTGCAGAAGAGCAGCCCCTCTAGTGATCCCCGCCGCAAAGCCCCAAATTCTTAGCACCGCCGACTTCCACGCCGCCGTGCATGCGCTGGCGCCCGCCACAGCCGTCTTCGACTGCGACGGGACCCTCTGGTCGGGCGACGCGGGCGTCGGCTTCATGCGCTGGACCATCGACCACGGCCTGCTCTCGCGCGAGGCCATCGGCTGGCTCGACGACCGCTATCGCGCCTACCTGCACGACGAGGTCTCGGAGGTTGCCATCTGCGGCGAGATGGTGCAGATCTACCAGGGCCTGCGCGAGAGCGAGATGCGCTCCGCCGCCGCCGAGTTCTTCGCCACGCAGATCGAGCCGAACCTCTTCCCCGAGATGCGGACCCTGGTGCGCGAGCTGCAGGCGCGCGGCTGCGAGATCTGGGCCGTCAGCTCCACCTGCGACTGGGTGGTGGAGGAGGGCATGCGCTGCTTCGACATTCCCCCCGCGCGCATCCTGGCCACGCGCGTCGCCGTGGTTGAGGGCTTCGTCACCCCCACCCTGATCGACGTTCCCACCGACGAAGCCAAGGTCGCGTCCCTGGCCCGCGTCGGCATCACCCACCCCGACGCCGCCTTCGGCAACTCCATTCACGACGCCGCCATGCTGGCCATCGCACGCCGCGCCTTCCCCATCGACCCCACGCCCGCTCTGCTGGCGCGCTGCGCACAGGAAAACTGGCCCGTGTTCTACCCAGCCTCCGTCGCTCCAAGCCCCTAGTCCCTCTACCTCGAACCTCGCACCTTGAACCTCGAACCTGAAATCATGCTGCTCGAAGGTCTTCACATCCCGCTGACCACCCCCTTCCACCCGGATGGCCGGCTCAACCTGCCCAAGCTGGCCGCCAACGTCGTGCGCTATTCGAAGTCCTCTGCGGCTGGACTGCTCGTCCTCGGCCCCTCCGGCGAGCCAACGCTGCTCACGGACGACGAGACGCACGAGGTGCTGCGCGTCGCAGTGCAGGCCGCCGCGCCAGAGAAAATCCTCATCGCCGGCATCTCCCGCGACAGCGTCCACGCGACACTCGATCTCGCCGAGTTCGCGGCGGAACAGAACTACGACGCCATCCTCGTCGGAGTCCCGGATTTTCTGGCACTAGAGTCCGGGTACTCCAGACTCGACTCAGATCAAAGGCCAATCCCATTGTCGAAGAACAGCCTTCTCGAGCGGCGCACCTTCTTTCAGACAGTCGCTGACAGTTCTCCACTCCCGGTCATCCTGCTCAATATGCCTAGCCGAACGATCCCTGTCCCTGTGGCGCGCACAGTGTCATCGCATCCAAACATCATTGGTCTCTATGGCACCAATTATTCGGTCGAAATCCAAAGCGCGCTGATTGCGTCGCTCCTCGATCACACGGCCAGTATCAAGCGGGAGGATACGGTCACGCCCACCTTCGCCGCCGTCACCGCGCGCATGAAAGCCGCGGCGACTCAGGCGTCAGCATCGCTCGTCTCCGCGGATTCGCTGGCCGCAGACCGGACCGCAGCCGCGACCACAGCCGCCGAAGCGCCGCCCACCCCATCCCTGCGCACGCGCACCAAATCCGTGGGCTTCCAGATCATCTGCACGAACGCTCCGAGGATGCTCGACGCGCTCAACTCCGGCGCCGTCGGCATCGCACCCCCCATCGCCGCTGCAGCCCCACAGGCCTGTTACGAAGTCTTCGCTGCATGGAAAGATCAGGACCAGCCTCTCGCCCAGGAGAAGCAGCAGCGCCTGCTCGATGCCGCCCTCCTGGCTGGAACCTTCGAGGCCGGCGCCCTCAAATACGCCGCAGACTTGAACGGCTACTTCGGAGGCTTGCCCCGCCTGCCCCACCTTCCCCCCACAGGCATCCAGCGCGCCGCCCTCGAGCAACTGATGAAGCAGCTTCGCAACTAACGCAGAAAAATCAGCGTTGCCGCACGGAGATTCCATTTAGGATTAGCTCACCGGGCAATTCTCATGGCGAAGAGTGCAACAGCGCGGCGCGACAAATCGATCGGCGAACTGGCCCGCGAGGCCCTCTGGTTTGGGCTGCACTCGCTCATCGCCGTCGCCATCCTGGGCGTGCTTCTCGGCCTCATGACGTTGGCCCATCCCAATCCCGACTCCACCGCGCCCAAGACCGTCGCCACCGCGCTGGCCTTCCTCGTGCCCATGATCGGCGGCTTCGTCGTGGCGCGCATCCGGCCCGTCGGAGTGGGCAGCGGCGCCGCGCGCTACACCTGGATTGCAGGCCTGCTTCTGTTCGGGGCCGTCTCGGTGTGGGTGCTCGACCTGCCCACCGGCAACGGCCTCTGCGAGGGCTGCGGCGCTGCCGAGAAACTGTGGCGCACCTTCTTCAGCATCCGCTATGGCAGCGGCCTGATGGGCGGCGACGGCCTGCTGGTCGGCTGCTGGACGCCGCTCTCCATGATCGGCTACGCCGTCGGCGCGGCGCTGGGCCTGGTCGATTAGCGCAGAATCTAGATCGCTGGGTCCGGCCTTTGTCGGGACATTTTGTTTTGCACGCGGAACGCGCAGGAGCTATAATAGTCATTTGGAGATGACCACATGGCAACGCTTCCAAAATCCCTGCCGCCCAACCCCGTCAAGCTCGCGGGTAAGAAGCTCAGGATGGAGCGGGCGGCCATTGCCCAAAAGAGCGCCTCGGTTGCCTCTGCGAAGGCGAACCTATCCGCGCTTCTAAAGGGTGTAGAACAGAGCCGGGTTGAGGTCACCCTGCTACGGCGTGGCGTACCTGTCGCGAAGATCGTTCCAATCGCGGAGGCCGGGCTGCCGTCCGGCTACGGCTGGATGCGCGGAAGCGTCCGTGAGCTGGGTGACATTGTCGGCCCTAGCGGCGAAGAGTGGGACACAGGAGATGAGTGATTCGTCCCCACTGTTGCTGGACACGCACGTCTGGATCCGTTACATCAACGGGACGCCGGGCCTGAAACCGGCCGCGATTCACGCTATTGAAGGCGCTCGTAGAACCGGCAAGGCGTATGTATCGGTCATCTCCATCTGGGAGATCGCACTTCTGGTACGCAAGGAGCGGCTCGTGCTGCCCATCGGCGTTGAGCGTTGGGTGCAGCGAGCATTTGAACTGCCGGGGATTCAACTGCTGACAATGACTCCACAGATCGCTATCGAATCCGTGCAACTGCCCGATTCGCTCAACAACGACCCCTCCGATCGAATTCTGGTTGCCACGGCGCGCATTCAGGGTTTGACTCTTATGACACGCGACAAAGATATACTTCGCTTCGCAAAGCAAACGAACCTCACGACCCAATTGGCGTGAGTAAGGAACACCATGGCCGCCGATCCCGTCCGCGTCGCCCTTATCCAGATGGCCTGCGCGCCCTCCACTGAGGAGAACCTCGACCACGCCGTGGAGCTGATTCGCCAGGCCGCGCGCGCCGGGGCGCAGCTCATCTGCCTGCCCGAGCTCTTCCGCGCGCAGTACTTCTGCCAGCGCGAGGACCACCGCCTCTTCGCCCTGGCCGAGCCGATTCCCGGCCCTTCGACTGCACGTCTTTCCGCAGTCGTACGAGAAGCCAGGATCACGCTGATCGCCAGCCTGTTCGAGCGGCGCGCTCCAGGCCTCTACCACAACACCGTCGCCATTCTGGACCACGAATCGGCAGAGCCAGACCACATCGCCGGCCTCTACCGCAAGATGCACATCCCCGACGATCCGCTCTTCTACGAGAAGTTCTACTTCGCCCCCGGCGACCTGGGCTTCCGCGCCATCCCCACATCGCACGGCCCGGTGGGCGCGCTCATCTGCTGGGACCAGTGGTTCCCGGAGGCCGCGCGCCTGACCGCGCTTGCGGGTGCCGGGACGATCTTCATCCCCACCGCCATCGGCTGGCACCCCAGCGAGAAGTCCGAGTTCGGCGCAGCGCAGTACTCCGCGTGGAAGACCATCCAGCGCGCCCACGCCATCGCCAATGGGGTCTTCGTATGCGCGGTCAATCGCGTCGGCCACGAGCACGGCGACGTCATCCTCGACTCGCCAGAAGTATTGCAGAAATCGGTTGCTTTGAAAGGGACGGGCTTCAGCCCGTCCGTATCGGCACCGAATAAGACTGGGGCTTCAGCCCCCGAGGGAATCTCGGTCCCCGGCCCCGGCGACCACACAACCGCGAGCGGAATCGAGTTCTGGGGCGGCAGCTTCATCGCCGATCCCTTCGGCCGCATTCTGGCGCAGGCCAGCCACAACAAGGAAGAGATTGTGACCGCCACGCTCGACCCCGCCCTGGTGGAAACCACGCGCCAGCACTGGCCCTTCCTGCGCGACCGCCGCATCGACGCCTACAGCAAGATCACAAGCAGGCTGCTGGACTGATTGCAAACTAAAAATCGCGAGTTGAGGACAAGATGAAGAGTCATACGGAGTACCTGGTCTTTGAGACGAAAAAGCGCAGAGAGATGGTCCATATCACCGACGAAGTGGAGCGCATCGTGGAACGCAGCGGCGTGCGAGACGGCCTGTGCTTCGTATCGCCGATGCACATCACGGCGGCCGTGTACGTGAACGACCTGGAGAGCGGTCTGATCGAGGACATCGGAAAATGGCTGGAGGAGCTTGCGCCCGCGCGGCCGGATTACAAGCACCACAGGACCGGCGAGGACAACGGCGATGCGCACCTGAAGTCGCTGTTGCTGCACCACGAGACGACCCTGCCAGTGACCGATGGACGGCTGGACCTGGGACCATGGCAGCGCGTCTTCTATGCCGAGTTCGATGGCCAGCGCCGCAAGCGCATGATCGTGAAGGTGCTGGGCGTGGAGTAGGCCGGACAGTGAATTCGTAACTCATTCATCCCCACCGTTTGCGCATGAGCGGATTCCACTCACTCTCCACTCCGCCTACCGCGTCGCCGTCGCCTCATCCTTATAGAACTCGGCGATCTGGGCGGCGTACTTCTGCTCCACCACGCGGCGTTTCAGCTTCATGCTTGGAGTGAGTTCGTCGGTCTCCACCGTCCACTCATCGGGAACCACCGCAATCCGCTTGATGGTCTGGTAGGGCGCAAGCGTGGCATTCACCTCGTTGACGATGCGCTGGTAGCGCGCCACCACCTGCGGCACTGCGACCAGCGCCTTGCGGTCGCCCTCGGGATAGACCACGCCCTTCACCCGCGCCCAGCTCTCCAGAATGGCGAAGTTGGGCGAGATCAGCGCGCAGGCGAACTTGTGCTTGTCGCCCACCAGCGCGGCGTTGCCCACCAGCAGGCGCGCCTTCAGCTTGTTCTCGATGGGCTGCGGAGCGATCATCTTGCCGCCGCTGGTCTTCAGCATCTCCTTCTTGCGGTCGGTGATGGAGAGGAAGCCGTCGGCGTCGAGGTTGCCGATGTCTCCGGTGCGCAACCAGCCATCTTCGGTGAATGCATCCGCCGTCTCCTGCGGCTTGTTCCAGTAGCCGTGGAAGACCGAAGGCCCGCGCACCTCCAGCTCGCCGTCCGGGGCGAAGCGCACCTCGACATTCTGCAGCACCGGCCCCACCGTCCCGATGCGATGCTGCTGCGGATTGTCCACCGCAATCAGCGGCGATGTCTCGGTGAGCCCGTAGCCTTCGAGGATGCGGATGCCAACATCGGCGAACCAGCCTGCCGTGTCCATCCCCAGGGGCGCGCCGCCGGAGACGAAGAACCTCACCCGCCCGCCAAAGGCAGCGCGAATCTTGGAGAAGACGAACCAGTCCGCAATCTTGCACCCCAACCCGCCGGGCCGCTTTCCCGCCAGTGTCTCTTCCCGATGCTTCCGGCCCACCGCTAGCGCCCAGTTGAGGACCATCTTCTTGGCTCCGTGCGACTTGCCTTCGACCGCCTGGCGGATCTTCTCGTAGACCCTCGGCACGGCCACCAGGAGCGTGGGCCGCACACGCTTCATCGCCGCCGAAACCTGGTCGAACTTCGGGCAATAGGCCAGCGTCACCCGCTGGTCCATCATCGCGTAGTCCAGATGGCGCGCCGTCACGTGCGAGAGCGGCAGAAACGAGATGCAACTGTCCTCCTCGGTAAAACCGAAGGGCCGGGTCGACATGGTGAAGTTGCTGGCCAGGTTGCCGTGGGTCAGCATCACGCCCTTGGGCTCGCCGGTGGTGCCAGAGGTGTAGATGATCGTCGCCAGATCTTCCGGCTGCACCGAGCGCACGCGCTCGTCGAACTCCGCATCGCGCGACTGCATCGCGGCCGCATCTTTCATCAGTTCGGCAAAGCTCTCCACAGCGAACACACTGGGTGCCCCATCCATCGCAGTTGTATCGCGATGGGTGGGAGGAACTGCATCCATCACCACAATCCGCTCGAGCGCTGGCAACTCTCCCGCCGCACGCAGCTTCTCCATCTGCTCCCACGACGAGACCACCGCAACCTTGGCGCCGGAGTCGCGCAACATGTACCCCACCTGCTCCGGCGTCAGCGTCATATACAGCGGCACGTCGACGGCCCCCAGCGCCAGCACGGCGAAGTCCGTTACCGGCCACTCCCAGCGGTTCTCGCTGATGAGTACAACGCGGTCGCCCTTGGCCACTCCCCACGCCGCCAGCCGCGCCGCCAGCGCCCGCACTCTCCCATACGCCTCCGCCGACGGTATCGGCTTCCACTCCCCATCCACCCCCGCGCTCGCGTCCAGCCACCGCCAGACCACCTTGTCGCCGCGCCCGCTCATCTTCAGGAACGCGTCGTTGATCGTCCTCACATCCTGCATCCAAACCCCTCCAGCCTGCGCAGCCCGGAAAATGACCTCATCCAGCCTACGCCGGTTGACTGCACACGATCTAGCAGCGAACGATCTTTTCCGACGCGGTCCCCCTGGTCGCGTTGCGCGTGTCCACCACCAGCCGCGACTGGCGCACAATCGCGCGGTAATCGTACTCCGTGTGGTCGGTCATAATCAGCACGCAGTCGTACTGCTCCAGTTTGGACAGCGGCGTGGAAGTCATATTCAGGTTGTAGTGGCGGCCGCGGCCCACCGCCGGGATGTAGGGATCGTTGTACAGCACCTCCGCTCCCTGCTCCCGCAGCAGCTCGATCACGGTCAGCGAGGGCGACTCGCGCAGGTCGTCGATGTCCTTCTTGTAGGCCATGCCCAGCATCAGGATGCGCGCGTCTTTCATCGCCTTGCCGTGCCGGTTCAGGGCCCGCGCAACGGACTGCGCCACATGCGCCGGCATCGCCTCATTCACCTCGCCGGCCAGCTCGATGAAGCGCGTGTTGAAGTCGAACTCGCGTGCCTTCCAGCTCAGATAGAACGGGTCGATGGGGATGCAGTGCCCGCCCAGGCCCGGCCCGGGGTAGAACGGCTGGTAGCCGAACGGCTTGGTCGCCGCCGCGTCGATCACCTCCCAGATGTCAACGCCCATCCGCAGCGAGAGCAGCTTCAGCTCGTTGACCAGAGCGATGTTGACGCAGCGGTAGATGTTCTCCAGCAGCTTGGTCATCTCCGCCACGCGGGTGGACGAGACGCGCACCGCGCGCGCAAAGATCCCCTCGTAGAGCGTGGCCGCAAGCTCGGTGGCAATCGCCTCGTGCCCTCCCACCACCTTGGGAATGTCGCGCCGCGCCACCGTCACGTTGCCCGGGTCCTCGCGCTCAGGCGAGAAGGCCACATAGAAGACGCCGCTTTCCGCCGCAGCGCCCTTCGCCTGCGCCTTCAGCCCCTCGGCGTTGCCCGCCTCCAGCAGCGGAATCAGCAACTCTTCAGTCGTCCCCGGATAGGTTGTGCTCTCCAGCACGACGAGCTGACCCTCGCGAATCCACGGCGACGCGGCCTTCGCCGTATTCTCCACAAAGCTCAGGTCCGGCTCATGGTGCGCCGTCAGCGGCGTGGGAACGCACAGGATAATGGCGTCCTGCTCTGACAACCGCGCGAAATCCGTCGTTGCGCTAAAGCCCTTCTGCCGCGCAGCCGCGATCTCAGCCGGCAGGATGCGGAAGATGTACGAGCGGCCGGCCTCCAGGTCGTCCACTTTCTTTGCGTCGATGTCGAAGCCGGTAACTTTAAACCCCGCCTCCGCGAGCAGCAGCGAGAGCGGCAACCCAACGTAGCCCAGCCCGATCACTCCAATCCGGGCGGTGCGCGCCTGCAGGCGGGCGAGACGCTCCCGCGCAATCCGCGGCAGAACGATCTGGCTGGATTTTGCTTGGCTGGAACTGGCCCGGTTGGAAGCTGCTTGGCTGGGGTTCGGCTGGCTGGGATTCGGCATGCTCCCGATTATCGCATCCGGCATCTTTGACCTCCCATGCGCATTGGGAAAACGGCCAAATTCAGTTACTCGACCTGCAACCGGAGAGATCGCCATGAACCATTCATTCACGGGATGTAAATGGCGAATGAAGCCCTAAACAGGGACAGATTGATGGCACGAGCCCCGCGGCGTCGTCACTGGAAAAAATAGACAGCGTGCCCGGTATCGCCCACGCGGAGCCATCCCGGCGGCAACACCGCCGGCGGCGCATCCGCGATTACGGCTGTCGCGCCCGTAGTCTTCAGCAGGTCCAGCACCCTCTGTTCGCCCTGCGGGCCTGAACTCCAGAAGGCAGCCGCGGAGTCGCCGGTCGGCAACTCTTCCGGCACATGGGCAACAATCTTCACCCTCTCCAGCCGAGCCCACGATGCCTCGTGAATTCCATTGCCGATCAGAGCTACGCGGTCGCCGGGCCTCATTCCCATCGAGTGCAGCCGCTCGGCCACAGCGATCTGCGTGGCCGACTGCACATTCTTGGCGTGGCCCGTACTCAGCGTCCACTGCGCCGTGCAAACCACCCACCCGCCCAGCGCCAGGCAAGCCGCACGGAACACTTTGGTTCTCCACTCTCCTCTTGCAATGCCGGTCGAGGCCAGCAACGCTCCCCACGCTACAAGAGTCACGCCGCTGCAATATCGCGGTTCCAATAACACCATCGCGTACATCAGAACTACCGCAACTGCCGGCAGCAGGACCGGCCAGAATCCCATGAGTCTCCTCCACGCCTCCCCGATCCGGTCGCTTAGCAAAAAAATCAGCAGCAGCACAGCCGTCAAAAATCCTGACACCACTAAAAGGTCCCCGGCAAATTGGGAGATGTTTCTGGCGAATGTAACGATCACGCGAGCCGGGTGCATGCGCGTATCAATTCCGGCATTCCAGTAGGTTGGGTCATACCACACCGGAAAGGTACCGGCGACGGGCGCAGAAAACTCATATACCTCCGGCCAACCAAGAAGCTTCTGGGGAGGATGTTGCGGAACCATGCGGGTCGCGGCATCGCCCTGCCAATAACGCACAGGATGGTTGTTCACATACCATGCCACGTTCATTTTTGCCGAATCTCCCAACGTGAAGCGATGGGCGTTCCAACTGAGCGCCGCAATGAACGGAATAGAAATCACCAGGAAACCCAGAAGCGCAGTCGCTGCAAGCCACTTGCCTGCGCGCCGCCGGCACGCGACCGCGAACATGGTTGCCAACACCACCACGGCAAAGGGAAACATTGCCGCCTTTGCCAGGTATCCAACCCCCAACACAACACCCATCAACCCGGCATAGGCCGTGCTCATCCGTCCGGCGGCAAAGCGCAGCATCCACCCTGAAGCCAGGTAGACGAGTGCAGCCACGATTAGGTCCGGCGTCACCTGTTCCAGCGGGTGGAAGACAAAATGCACATAGGCGAACAACAGGTACCCCAGCGCCCATACAAGCGGCTCGGACTCCCCACCCCTGTTTTTGTCCTCCCTCCATGCCAGCAACTCGCGCCAGAAAAACTCAAAGCAGAACAAAGCTGCCAGCAGGATTGCGAAGTTCAGCAGATGCACCGCCGGGTACTGCCAGGCCATCGGCGGCCGCGCAATGCGGAAGACCAGTCCGGTCAGCCAGCCATAGAGCGGCGACCAATAAGAGTTCAGCGCGGCGTGCCAATTTCCGCGCCAGTACTGGTCCCCCATGTCCTGATACGACACGCCGTCGGGGTTCATGATGTACCGGCAGGTCCAGCAATTCAGCAGCGCAAACGATGCGATTGCCCAGCGAAATGCCCGTTGTATGCGAGCGATCTGGCGCTGCACGTCTTGTTCTGGGACAGCGGCGTTGCTTTGCACTCCACTTACCCTACCCTTCTGAGTACAACCCAAATCGATGCTTCCATAGTATTTTCTTAACCGGCACAGCGATACACTCAAAGTGGAGAATCCATGGCCCGATACTTGATTACCGGAATCGCAGGTTTTATCGGCTCAACCCTGGCCCACACGCTGGTGGAGCGGGGAGACGAGGTGCGCGGCATCGACAACCTCTCCACCGGCAACCTGGACAACCTGGCCGATATTCGCGAGCGAATCGACTTCCAGCAGATGGACCTGCAGGACGCAGCGGGAATGAAGTCCGCCTGCCAGGGCGTGGAGTTCATCCTGCACCAGGCAGCGCTGGCCAGCGTGCCCCGCTCGGTCAAGGACCCGCT
>Ga0116114_1000726_pt1 | contig 19611 bp, 17 predicted proteins | sample June2015DPH_10_5_FD_89823 | JGI IMG/M metagenome (GOLD analysis project Ga0116114, IMG submission 89823) | Peatland microbial communities from SPRUCE experiment site at the Marcell Experimental Forest, Minnesota, USA - June2015DPH_10_40 | ecosystem: Environmental > Terrestrial > Soil > Wetlands... | reverse complement strand
GGTATAGATACAAGCAAACCAATAATGCTAAAATATATTAGCGGTACACAAATAAAATGAAATATCTTATTTGTATGATTTTGATGACTTTCAGCGTACTCATCAAACCATTGTTGTATTGTTTTCATCCTTTAACTTTCTTTTTACCTATTTAATTAATTCTATAAAAGAAAGATAATATTTCATGCTAATGCTGATAATTCTTATTATCATAGATATTTTTGGTTTAAAAATATCAAATTATATTCGTGAAGCGATAATTTCAAAAATCGGGTTGGGCAAAAGTTTTAGAAGTTTAGCGCCTATGGCAGTTGGAAAGGGAAATTGGATTATCCGCTTTTCTTTTTTTATCCCTGATAAAATTATTGAGGCCGCTCTATCAGCATCCATAAGAAACGGCATAGCAAAATTATTTTTAGCCGTCATAGGTGTTCTTACAAAGCCTGGTTTAACTGTTAATACTTTCACATTATAATTTTTTAATTCAGCTCTTATGCTCTCCAGAAAAATTGAAACAGCCGCTTTGCTTGCGCAATAAACTCCACTCTTAGGAAAGCCTCTGCCGTCTGCCAGGCTTGAAACTCCCACAATCATACCGCTTCTGTTTTTAATGAAATCCGGCAAGAGAGTCTCGACACAATAGATCATACCAATAACATTAACATCAAACATATATTTTACTGCATTCGAATTAAAACCTTCTGCGGTTATTAGACTGCTCACACCTGAATTTAAAACCGCTATATCTATATTGCCAAAGCTTCTCTTTACCTCTGCAAATGCGTGAATTACTTCATCTTTATTCGTAACATCGCACTTAACAGCAATAATCTTGCTATCGTAGTTTGACAGTTCCAAAGCCAATTTTTCAATAACGTTAACTCTCCTGTTTAATAAGGCAAGATTACATTTTTCCGTTGCAAATTTTTTTGCCAGCTCAAAACCGATTCCGCTTGAGGCACCGGTTAATACAATATTTTTTTTATTTAGTTTCATTTTTATAAACAGGTATTATTAAATTCTCATATTACCCATAAAAGATATATTTTAGTGCTTAAATATATTCATTTCCATCGATATTTAAGCTCCCGGCGCCATGATTCCGAATATTGCCTAATTGGAGATTGTACTTTTATCACAATATTTTATTTATTGCTAAATAAAAATTTTTACGGTTGTTATTTAAACTTTTGTATTAAATAACAAATTGTTATCTTTTCATCAAAAATTATTCCAATGTATGTCAATAATTTTATTCCGGTTGAAGATGTTCTAATTCGGACGGAAATTGCAGAAATTAGTTTTGCTTGTGATTTGAAAAAATGCAAAGGTGCCTGCTGTACTATTGAAAGCGAATATGGTGCGCCTCTTTTGAAAGAAGAGATTGAGCAAATTGAAAGCATTTTAGATATTATAAAAGAATATCTCACTAAAAAGCACAGGCTTGAAATAGAAGATAACGGATTTTATGAATCAAAAGATGACGAACTTTTAACTTTAAGCATTGAAAATAAAGCTTGTGTCTTTGTATTTTTTGAAAAAAGTGTAGCAAAATGCAGTATTGAAAAGGCCTTTATTGATGGTAAAACGAAGTTTAGAAAACCGCTCTCTTGCCATCTTTTTCCTATCCGGGTTTCCAGATTCGGAGGAGATGTTTTGAGATTTGAAAAATTTAAGGAGTGCTCACCGGCTCTGGAAAACGGCGCTAAAAATAGCATTAAACTAGTTGACTTTTGTAAAGATTCACTTGAAAGATTATATGGTAAAAAATGGTATTCAAAATTAAAAGAAACTATTGGTATAAAGAATGTTAACACTTAGTCAAAGACTTTCGCAGCAGCAAAAACTTTCACCCCAGCAGATTCAGTATCAAAAGCTTCTGCAGTTAAACACTATAGCTCTTGAACAGCGAATTAAGACCGAACTTGAGATGAATCCAATACTTGAAGAGGTGATGGAAGAAGAGGCGGAGTTATCTCTTGATACCGACGAAAAAGATAATTCGGATGAAATCAGCGAGGAAGAAGAAATAAGCGACAGTTCAAAGGATGAATTTGAATTGGAAGATTTCATGAATGACAGCGAGTATGAATATGATTCAGATAAATTAAATAAAAGCAAGGATGATGAAGTTTATCAGCCTTTAGCGCCGGCTAAAGAAAGTTTAAGCGAGCACCTGAGAGAACAATTGAGAATGCTGAATCTAGATGAAGATATGTATCTTCTTGGAGAAGAAATAATCGGCAATCTTGATTCGGATGGATATTTAAAGAGCGACCTGCTTGAAATAATTAAAGAACTTGAAGTATTTGAACATACAACTATCTCACCCGAAAGCGCAGAAGCCTTGCTCAAGAAGATTCAAAGATTTGACCCAATTGGAATTGCATCAAGAACCCTGCAGGAATGCCTTCTTGTGCAGTTACGAAACATAGCTTTCGATCCTTATTATTCTTACCTGGCGGAAGAATTACTTGAAAAATATTTCAATGATTTTACACAAAAAAGATACGATGTTATAAAACAGAAAATGAGCCTTACGGATGACGGCTTAAAAGCTACTATTGAGCTTATCCAGAGCTTGAATCCCAAACCGGGCGAAGGCAATATTGAATCCGTTGAAATGAATCAAATTACGCCGGATTTTCTTATTGAAAAAGTTGATAACAATTTTGTGATTACTCTTAATGACAGAAGTGTTCCTTCAGTAACACTTAGCAAAACTTACTTAGAAATGATAGATCAAAACAAAAGGAGTAAAAAATCTTCATCGAGAGATAAGAACACTTATAAATTTCTTCGTGAAAAATTCGAATCGGCAAAATGGTTTATTGCATGCATACAGCAGAGACGTGAAACTTTAATGAAAATAATGCAGGCAATAGTTGAAAAACAATATGAGTTTTTTGATAAAGGCCCAAAATTATTAAGACCGATGATTTACAAAGACATTGCAGATGAAATTCGTATGGATATTTCTACAATAAGCCGCGTTGTAAATGGTAAATACGTGGAAAGTCCTATGGGTATACATGAACTAAAATATTTTTTTAGTGAAGGCTTAAGTACTGATTCCGGCGAGGAAGTCTCCAATAAACACATTAAAGAACGGCTAAAAGAAATTATTGATTCAGAAACAAAAGATTCTCCTTATAGCGATGACAGGCTTGCGGAAATGCTTAATGATGAAGGTGTACATATTGCCAGACGGACTGTAGCAAAGTACAGAGAGCAGCTCAGAATTCCCATTGCAAGGCTGCGAAGGGAACTATGATTGATTATGCAATAGATGTATTTTTAATAATTATTCTATTTGCTCTGTTCGGGTTTATACATTCCTTTCTTGCCTCAAACATGGTAAAACAAATATTAATTGAAAGATACGAAAGCTTAATTGCTTTCTACCGTCTTTTTTATGTTTTGAGTTCCTTGCTGCTTTTATATTTAATTTATCAATCTTTTCCCAAGCCAAGATTGATTATTTATGATTTGCAGCAGCCTTTTGATTTAATTATTCTGATTCCGCAATTTTTAAGCTTGGCAGGAATTATGTGGACATTAAAATACTTTAGCATTCAGGAATTTTTAGGAACAGGTCAAATATTCCGTTGGTTTAATAAGAAATATAATATAACTGAGCTTGATGAGAGATTAACCCTTAAAATTGGGGGTCCTTATCAATTTTGCAGGCACCCTTTATATTTATTTTCAATTCTATTCCTATGTTTCAGACCGGAAATGGATTTGTTTTACCTAACAGCTCTAATTTGCATTATTATCTACTTTTACATTGGTTCTATTTTTGAGGAAAAGAAACTGGTTGAGAGGTTTGGCAACAAATATATCGATTATCAGAAATCAGTTCCGAGGATTTTCCCGGTTAAATTTAAGCGTTATAATTCTGATTTTTAATAATTAGCTACCGAATAGGAAATCTTTCTTTAAACCGTGTATAATTATGTACGAAATTAAAAATATTGTACTTTAAGGATTCAAAAAAAACGATTTTATTTATTAATTGATGAAATATAATTTTAGGAGTACTTTTTATAAAAAATATTTATCTATTTTGATAAATACTAAAGGAAAAATTACGATTATAATAGATAAGTAAACATTTTAATAGTTTTTCTATGATTGGAGCAGTAAAATGGATAATACAATGCACGCAACGACTATTCTGGGATTAGTGCATAACGGAGAGTCTGCAATTGGCGGCGATGGTCAGGTTACTCTGGGAAACACAGTGATGAAGCATAATGCAGTAAAAATAAGAAAGCTTGGCAGCGGAAAAGTACTTTGCGGTTTTGCAGGCGCTTCAGCCGATGCCTTTACTTTGATGGAAAGGTTTGAAGACAAACTTGAACAGTATCATGATAACGTTGACCGTGCAGCTGTGGAACTTGCAAAAGACTGGCGGACAGACAAATATCTAAGAAAATTAGAAGCTATGCTTGCTGTAGTTACTAATGGAAAGGCATTAATTATTTCCGGCAACGGAGATGTAATTGAACCTGATGATCAGATTGTGGCAATAGGTTCAGGCGGCATGTACGCATTAGCCGCTGCAAAAATGCTGAAAAAATACAGCACCCTTTCTGCAAAAGATATAGTTGAAGAAGCCTTGAAAACAGCTTCTGAAATCTGTATTTACACCAATGATAAAATTCATGTTGAAGTACTCTAACATTGTTAAAGAAAAAAAATTATGAAAAATAAACCAATGAAAGCATTAACCCCGTCGCAAATAGTAAATGAACTTGACAAATATATAATAGGTCAAACCGAAGCCAAAAGAGCGGTTGCAATAGCATTAAGAAACAGGTGGCGCCGCCAGCAGATTCCGGATAAATTAAGAGAAGAAATTTTACCAAATAATATTATTTTAATAGGACCTACCGGTGTAGGAAAAACAGAAATTGCACGCCGCCTTGCAAAACTTGCTGAAGCTCCTTTTGTTAAAGTTGAAGCTTCTAAATTTACCGAGGTTGGATACGTCGGAAGAGATGTTGAATCAATGATAAGAGATTTGGCAGACTATGCAGTTAACCTGGTTAAGTCTGAAAAAACTGCTGAAGTTCAATCAAAAGCCGAGGAACTGGCTGATGAAAAAATTCTGGATTTTCTGATTCCGCCTGTTAAAAAGGCACACAACGGAGAAAACGTAGAAGCTGACACAAACAATGAAGCTTACCAAAACCAAAAAACGCGCGAGTGGATGAAACAAAAATTAAAAAACGGCGAGCTTGACAATAAAATGATTGAATTTGACGCTAACTCGCAGAACTCTATTGGTATGCAGGTGCTTGGACCGTTCGGCCTTGATGACCTTGGAATAAATTTCCAGGAAATTATGGGTAACATTATGCCCAAAAAGAAAAAGAAACGAAAGACTCCGATTTCCGAGGCAAAAGCTATTATTGCGCAGGAAGAAGCGCAAAAGCTTATCGACATGGATGCAGTACAGAAAGAAGCAATTGATAGGGTTCAGGAGTCAGGTATTATCTTTATTGATGAGATTGATAAAGTTGCCGGAGGTGGAAAGGGCGCAGGTCCTGATGTTTCCCGTGAAGGAGTTCAGAGAGATCTTTTACCGATTGTTGAAGGATCAAATGTAAACACAAAATACGGTGTTGTAAAAACAGATCATATTTTGTTTATTGCTTCGGGCGCATTCCATGTTTCAAAGCCATCAGATTTAATCCCTGAGCTGCAGGGCCGTTTTCCCATCCGGGTGGAACTTAAAAGTCTTTCACAAGAAGATTTTATTAAAATTTTAACAATGCCCGAAAATGCCCTGCTAAAACAATACAACGCACTTCTGGAAACCGAGGGAGTAAAATTGGAATTTACCCAGGATGCAATAAAAGAGATTGCCCGCATTGCCTCCGAAGTAAATGACCAGGTAGAAAATATCGGAGCCCGGAGGCTTCATACTATTTTAACTACCCTGCTAGATGAAATTCTTTTTGATGTTCCTGATAAAATTCCCGCTGAGAAAGTAAGAATTTCAGCGAAAACTGTAAAACAGAAATTAGATACTATTGTTAAGAACCGGGATTTAAGTAAATTCATTCTTTAATAGTCTAAAGATATTTATATCAGCAAAAAAAACGACTTTTTATAATGCGGTAATAAGATTTGCCGCATTTTTTAACTTCCGCTTAAATAAATTAACTTCTCATCCTTCATTGCTTCAATATTAAACTGCCTAAACCAACCGTTATTCATTATTTTTTACTGTTTAACAAAAAATCCTTCTTTAGTTTATAAATCACATTAATTTAGTAGTAACCTTTTTGCTACAAGAATGGTTAAAATCAATAGCTGGTAATAAATTGCCTGTATATTAAAAAAATGTTTGTGTCTACCAAATTATTCAGTTACTCATTTTTTGATAACAACTTTGTCTTTTTTTAATAAATAAAAAGCGGCATAGAGATTGATTCTGTGATAGAACTTAATAAAAATAAAAATGATTTTTTCTAACAAAATTAAAGGAGAAATAAATGATTTATAAAAAAATACTTTTTTCTATGATGTTAAGCCTGATTAGTCTCATATATATATATCCGCAGAGTGAAGACACAACAGAAGTTAATAATGATAACTGGAAGCATCACCAACTTCATCATCACTTCAGGTTTAATATGTTTAATAATGAATTCACCGGTAACCCCACTATTACTGCAAATTATGGTTTTTCAAAGATCAGCATGGATAATTTTAATGAATCATTTGGGAATCCCAGCCTTGTCGAATTGAAACTTGGCTACACAAGCGAGAAATGCAATTTCGAAGAGGAAAATATTCTTGATTACAATTTTAAATATTTTTATGTTAGTAATATCTCAGTAGATCTTACTAACAATTCTTCGGGAAGCACTGATTTGAAAACCGATTTGTGGCGTTTTGGGTTCGGCAGATCAACCGGGTACGGTTATAATTTAGGCTCTGCCGCAATTATTCCTTATCATACATACTCATTTGAATGGTCAAAGCTAAGAATGGAAGATACACCCTTGAACACAGATGATAAGAATACAACAGATTTATTTAATCAGACATTTCGTTTCGGCAACAGCACAGAGGCCGGAATAAAATTTCAATTTATGCCCAATATGTCAATTGATGCCGGTTATGAAAGATCAGTGATTTTTCCGAGGCATATTTTCTGGGAATGGGCAGGCGGAGCGGCAATTGAGGCTGCCGGGCAATGGGCAATAGACGGCTTCGTTAATGAAATCTTAGACTCCTCACCTTATGCAGCGCCGGTTGTAAACTTTATATTGAAGAATGTTCTTTCATACGGACTTTATGAGCTAAGACATGATGAAATGAACTGGCCGTTTAATACCGCTGCACCGCTGGCTTACGATCAGTTTAATTTTGGAGTTACTTTCGTTTTCTAATTACACCTTCGAATAGCCATGATTGTATTTATATTCTTTAAGCTAAGAATAATTATAACCGGAAAAGATGTTAGAAGCTAAATGAAATTTAATAATTTTATAAAGAATATAACTGCGATCATGGTGTGATTATCTTTCTGTATTAACTACTAACTATTTAACAAAATATTTTTGTTAAACTATTTTAAATTAATAATTACAGAGTAAACTATTATATTATAATAAATACAACTTTTATTGGGGGCACTTCTAAAAACCCTTATTATGCTAATAAAACTGGTTATTCAGAGATCTTTGACTTTCTGAATGTTAATTTTAGAAGTACCCTTAATTGACCATTTTGAAAAATAATAAAAATTGATTCTATTAGAATTTAAAATTTAAGACTTCCTAAATGAAGATGAAATGGATAAAATAACCTAAATCTTGTTATGCCATTTGAAAATTCAAATGACGGTGCAGGAAATTTAATTAAATCCAGGCTTTGCCTAAACCAATTCCAGAACGGTCCTCCGTCAGGCAACAGTTTGACTAAATCATAATCCAAACATACAATATAACGTCTTTGGGAAAGTTGGTCGGGCGGCTCGTTAGGGTCTGAAACTGCATCAACTGCATTTGCGCCGTAACCTACGGCAATATTCAACCAGGGGAGCCAATACGGTTTTAATTTTTCAGGAAGAATGTTGTAAACATTTAACGACCAATAGAATGATGAACTATTATAGTCGTCAAATACGGTAGCCGGCCGCACTATTTGAGGTTGGCTATACCATGTAGTAGGAATATATTGCCATTTAGGAGTAATGTTCTGCAATGCTTCTACATGATGCTGGGCTAAAAAGAATAATGGGCCAAGTGCATCAAAATACCAATCGGAGGGGCTAAATCCCCACTCTTTCGCAAAGCCGTCATTAACTTCAACATAAGTCTGATAAGCGCATCCAAAGATAGCGCCCCAGAGTGTTGCATCATTCCAGTCAAATCCGGATGCCATTAAGCCTTCGCTCATTAAATAAGATGCCATATATCCGCCGTAAGCATGGCCGGATTTATCAGCTTGTAATGCGGAAACCCAGTCTTCTTCAAAATGAAAACCTCTTCTTTGATCCTTCCACCATGCATTGTGCTGATAAATGTGAAGGCCTACCATTGTGCCAAGATAAAGTCCGCTAAGAATTGCAAGATTGGTTGATTTTATTTGGGTAACCGCTCTTGGCAGGGATCCATCTAAAGTGTAACGCTGTTGTCCTGCATAGGTAAATTGAGACAGCGGAACAAAATCATTTATAGAATCTATCAGATTTGTTTCCGGTGAATCAAATACTGTTATTGGAAGGGAACCGTCTAATGAGTAATTCTCATGTCCTGCATAAGTATATTCGGACAGTGGTAAATAATTATTGATACCACCAATCTGATTTGTTTCCGCTGTAATCGAATCCCGGGATGTATTCTGAGCGAAAGAAAAAGATAGCATATTAAATGCAAAAAAAACAAATAAAAAACTAACTGTAAGCTGCGCCAATTCAGGATAATCGTACCGGGTTATTTTTATAAAGTAAGTAAGTTTTTTCATAATTTTCTCAATTAATAATATTATTAAATATTTTAAAATTCGCCAAATTTAAAAGTAAATAATACCGATAAACCCTGTAAATCATGTAAGCCTATCCCGCCGGTATCGTAAAAACTGTCGGTTCCGGGAGGGATACAAATCCTGTAACTTACACCGGTATCTATATGAAGCCAGTCCACAATATTAAATTCAATATTTACTTGTGGTTCTACTAACAGAAGATTTTGGCTGAAATAGCTTGAATGAGGCACACTTTTATTAGATACACCATATGTGGTTCCCGCACCGGCAATGAACATATCGATAGAAGCATGAATATAATTCCTTGGGAAAAATATATACTCCAGCTCAATACCTCCGCAGTTAAAACCAAGCAAGACGTCCTGTCCGCTTATTGGGTCAACTATATTTGTTTTAACTCTGCTTTCCAACGCATAGATACCGCCGCCGAGTACTATGCTGCTGTCTATCACCCAGCCGAATCTTCCGCCGGCTAAAATTGCATTCTGCCCAGCAATAGAACTGAATTTAACAACGGGGGCGCCAAATGCTCCGCCATCCAACTGCTGTGAGAATAATGGCGAAGCAGATAAGACAGCTCCGAAGAAAAAGAATATTAAAAATTGTTTTAGGTTTATATTCATTATATCTCCCGGAAAATATTAATATAATTATTACTTAATTCCCCGATAAAAAGTTAAAATCTTATATATGATACTTATGTATTATTTTTATAACATTAATTTTAATCGAACAAAGAATAATTAAAATTAAGAAGTATCTTCCCCTATTTTACATTTACGTTAGTTAATATTTAAAAATCATCTGCGGTACAACAATTAAAAATTGTAACTTATATTTAAAGTCGGATAAATGTCCACTCCTCCGGCTACATTAACATTTTGAAGACTTACATTCATAGCAATTCGACTGTTATAAATATGTGCACTCCAGATTGCATCAAGTAAGCTTAAAAAATGATTCACATATAATACTCCTACAAAAAAATACGAAGTTTGATACAATGAATTTGCAACTCCTCTCTGATGGGCATACCATAACATCTGAGGCAATACATAATTATTGAAATCAATATAACTTTGATATGGAAAAGTATCCCAGCCGGAAACAAACTGAGGATATTTGCCGGTTATTTCATAGAAATCCTGCGATCCAAAAACTGCCAATTCGTGAGAATACCCGGTGGGATTGCCCGTAGTTCCTAAATCGCTTTCCAATGCGTTTAAATTTGCCCAATTTACCCCGGTTGCAACGCCATTTTTCATAATTAATACTGCGTTTGAGCCGCCGGTTTGATATTTCGAAGCATCAGTAACAGAAGGGTTTATATTACTAATATTGTTCAGAGTCCATTGTGCATACCTGACAGGGCTCCAATGCTGATCGTTGTACCATTCAAAAAAAGCTGTCTGGTAGTTGGCTTTATGGTTGTATATCATTGCCGTGGTAATTGAGGCTGCTTCAACCGCTAAAAAGATAGCTGCTTTTATATACTGCCCTGTATAAATTTCTCCTGTACCTGGCAGGATACCCGATAATATTCCCGCAATGACAGGAGACTTTTTATTTTTTACAACCGGGTCATTAACATTCGATAAAACCTGTATACTCTCCGTCAGGGGAAGCGTAGGTGGTGTAATAGCTGCGTCAAGATATAAATTACCGCTTAAATTGTTTTCACTTGCCTTTTGTCCATATACTATTCCGCAAGAAAAAACTAAAAAGGATAAGCAAACAGAGATTACAATTTTATTTAAACCCATTTTTTACCTTTAAAATTAATATGAAAATTCATTATAAAAGAACATCGCTAATATTCAAGTCCGATTATTATTAAAAACAACTTAATTATGTTTTAGATTAACTTGTTAAATACGTTCTACTTTTGTTTTAACAATCAATCCTTGATTAAGAACTTCTTTTAGATGAGGAAGTACCAGCTCAACTTTTTCTTCTTCATCAATGAACATAATCATAATCGGATTTTCATCAACATTGCCTAAATTTTGAGGATGATGAAGATGGTGCTTATGTCCATATCCGATTTTTGCCTCAAACACAGAAGCTCCCATAATTGAATGATGCATAAGATAACGCATTATATATTCATGCTTTGGCTTATCCTCGTATTGATCACTCTCGTCTAAAAAGAATTTTATTTCAAGCATTGTTTACCTCCTGCTACAGGAATTATATTTTTTATATATTTGTAAATATACATTTCACAATGTCATTCAGCCAATTTATTATTGTTATTATTTTTTTTATTCTTTTCCAGTAACAGATAAAGTGAAGGCAATGTTAACAGCGTTAGGATGAGCGCTGTACATAGACCACCGACAATTACAGTGGCTAAGGGCCTTTGAACATCAGAGCCAATACCTGTTGCCCGTGCAGCAGGAATTAATCCCAATAAAGCAAGCAGAATTGTCATTAAATTTGGACGAAGCTGAATTGCAGCCGCTTTTTTAACTGCATCGTTAATATTCATACCGTAATCTTCAATAAGACGATTAGTTCTCGAAACATATAGAACACCTGCAATTATAGAAACACCAAATAATGATATAAAACCAACACCTGCAGAAACATTAAAATTATATCCTCTAATAAGCAATGCAAGAATTCCCCCGATTAATGCATATGGAATACATGACATTGCGACAGCAACATGCTTAATATTCCTATACATTGAAAATAGTAGTAAAAAGACTATTCCAATTGTAAGCGGAATAACAATAGCAAGCCGTTTTCCGGCACGGGCAAGGTTTTCAAACTGCCCTCCCCACTCTATAGAATAACCTTTAGGCAATGTAATAGCCGATGCAATTTTATTTTGTGCTTCTGTTACAAACCCGCCCTGATCGCGGCCGCGAATATTAGAACGAACAGAAACTTGTCTTTCTCCATTTTCTCGCTGAATAATTGTCGGGCCATCAACAAGTTTTATTGATGCCACTTGCGACATAGGAATTCTGTTCCCATTAGATGAAGTAACCAGCATATTTTCTACTGCCTGAATTGAGCTTCGATAATCCGAAGAATAGCGTACAACTATATCAAATCTCCTTCCTTTATCATCATAAAGAGTACTTATAGCCTTACCTCCAATTGCGGCTTCAATCATTCTTTGAATATCGCTTACATTTATTCCGAACCTGGCGGCCGCTTCCCTGTTAATCTCAACAGAAAGCTGTGCCTGATCCCCTTCCTGTTCTATACCGGATTCACTTGCTCCCGGAAGTTTTCTAATTATACCAAGAATTGAGTCTGCCTTTTGTCTCATAAAATTTAAATCTTCCCCATCCAATAATACCGCAAGATCAGCGACACTTCCCGTAACGGCTTCCGTAACATTATCAAGAATTGGCTGAGAAAAAAGGATTTGAGCGCTGGGAACTGCTTGTTCCAACTCATTTTTCATTTTTACAAGAAGTTCTTCTTTGCTGGTATCTTTAGTCCAGGTAGAATAATCCTTTAATCCTACCAGAATCTCAAGCCGGTTTGGTCCGTATGGATCTGTGCCGTCATCATTACGTCCCAATTGTGTTAACACAACGTTCACCTGTTTGTGATTACTAATTACATTCCTAATTACCGGACAATAAACCGCAGCATTCTCAAGCGTAATTCCCACAGGGAAAAAACATCTTATATTAAAGGCTCCCTCATCCAGTTCGGGTAAGAATTCAGTTCCAATATTCCTGGCGCCGAATACAGCTACAATTACAACTACAGCAAATGAAGTAATTACAACGGGCATAGGGTGCTTTGTAAAAAGCTCAATAGCTTTCGAATATTGTTTCTCTATCCAATGATAAACGGGGTTATGCCATTCGATTTTACCGGGGTTTTGAGAAGTAAAATGCTTCTTGTATATCATAGTCATCAAAACGGGTATAGCTGTCAAAGCTAAAATCATTGAGCCTGTAATAGCATAAGAAAGAGTATATGCCATTGGTGAAAAGAGTTTTCCTTCAACCCTCTGGAAAGAAAATATAGGTAAATATGCAAGGATAATAATTGTTATTGAGAAAAATATTTCTCTGCCTACCTCTTGCGCTGCTGTCAATGTTAAACGGATAATACCCTGGCTTTTTTCTTCAGGTGTTGCATCTCTATATCGCCTCATAATATTTTCAACCATAACAACCGCGCCGTCTACAATAATCCCGAAGTCAATTGCACCAAGCGACAACAGGTTTGCCGGTATCCCGGTCAATTTCATCATGCTGAAGGCAAAAAGAAGAGAGATTGGAATTGTTGTTGCGACCACAAAAGAAGATCGCACGCTGCCAATAAAAAATATAAGCACAAGTATTACTATCGAAAATCCTTCGAATAATGTCCGGGATACCGTATTGATAGTATAACCTACCAATTGACTTCTATCATAGGTAATACGCAGGCGAACACCTTCGGGAAGAACATTTTCATTTATTTCTTTCACTTTTTCTTTTAATCCTTCAATTACATCGGAGGGATTTTCACCGCGCCTCATTGCAAGCAAACCCTGAATGCTTGAATTTACATCCACTTTTGTTGAATCATTAGTACGGATTGTATAACCAAGAATACCTGTAGGTGGAGATGGATGTTCTTCGACTGTAGCTATATCTCTTATATAGACCGGTACTCCATTATCCGATTTCAATACTATATTTTCAATATCTTCCTTTTTGCGAATGGCGCCTATACCTCTTACAACAAATCCCTGTTCTCCTCTTCGTATAATATTACCGCCGGTATTTATATTATTTGCCTGTACGGCGTCTATTATATTCTGCAGTGAAAGGTTGTACCGGTAAAGTTTATCAGGAGAAGTAATAACATGGTACTGCATTACCAATCCGCCAAAATTTACTACATCTGCAATTCCGGGAACCTGAAGAAGTCTTGGAATAATTTCCCAATCCTGCAAAGTCCTCAATTGCATTGGAGTATAATTATCGTTCGCTTCAATTACATAACGGAAAATTTCATCAACGGGACCGGTTAAGGGGCCAAGAGTTGGGTTTACTCCGGCAGGAAGGACAGCATCGTTCACTTTTTCCAGCACCTGCTGACGAGCAAAGTAATCATCGGTTCCATCTTCAAAAGTCAGATCAATTACTGAAAGGCCGAAAATAGTTTTAGAACGCCGATTAATTACTTTAGGCACGCCATTAAGCGCCCGTTCAAGCGGCAGAGTTACCTGCTGTTCAACATCCTGAGCTGCCTGCCCGGGATAAGTTGTAATCACTTCAACCTCTGTATCCCCTACGTCCGGGTAGGCTTCCTTTTTTAGTTCTATCCAGGACCAGATTCCGGCTGCAATAAAGCATATTACTATTGCAATTGTAGCAAGTCGTTGATTTAATGAAAATCCAAGAAGTTTACGTATCATATTATTTCAGTATATTAAATATTAATAATTTCAGTATCCAAAGCTGATCCCTTTTAAAAGTATTGCACCCGATGTAACCACTTTCTCGTTTTCATTTAAACCGCTGAGAATGATCAATTTTGATGCATCGGAACTCGCCATAATTACTTTTCTTCTTTCAAAAATATTTGGAGCAGTCTGAATAAATAGATAGTTGTTTCCTTCAACAGTAACAACTGCGGATAAAGGCAATACATAAGCTTCACTTATTTTATTTCCAAAATCTGCTTGTGCAAACATCCCGGGAAGAAATTTTTCATCGAGGTTTGAAAGGGAAATTCGCACTTTTATTTCGCGGGTATTTGGATCAATTATACTGCCAATTGCATCGATTCTGCCTATAAAAATTTTATCCGGGAAAGCTGCCAGCGTAATACGGATGATTCCTCCTTTAGATATTTCGTTAAGCTGCGCCTCAGGAACATCTGCCATCAGCCACACCATATCGTCTTTTACGTTTTCTATTTCCGACGGGTTATAGCCTAAAACTTTAAGTCTTCCTTCCATTTCTTCCAGGCTTGCTTTCGCAGTAGCGGCATCTGTTTCTGCCTGATTTAAATCTTTTCCGGTTATCCCAAGATTATCAAACATTTGTTTCGCCCTGACGAGATTCTTAGATGTCAAATCGACATTTGCTTTGCTTTGTCTATATTGTGAATATAAAGATGTTACATCCGGCGAATCAAATAAAACAATTGCAGACCCGGCAATCTTTGAGTGTAATATACTGGCAACTATGCGCGCCGGCGCAATAACCGACAAGGTTGCCGATCCTTTCTCTGCAGAAGAAACCTTGAACTCATCCAGCCCGGGGCTATTTTTAGGAAATGTTATTATTTGCCCGTCATTGCTTATAGTTACCTTTTTATTAAGCGCTTCCGATACCTGTTTTCCATCAGCGTCCGTACAACTTTGCGAAGACAAGCTGACAATTAATAGAATTACCAACGCTAATAACGGGTACAAAACAACTTTCAATAGATGTTTCATTTTATTCCTCCTTTCAAGTGAGTAATAAATTATAAATACCTTAATCTCCAGCCGGAGGAAGTAAATCTTTACCGGCGGCAAAATTCAAATTTTCGAATGAATCAATTCTACTGTTTTGAAGCTGAATTGTCTGAAGGACACTGGTTTTATATGAATCATAAAAATCCGTAAACTCAATTATTGTCATATTCCTGTTTTCGTAATTAGCAATCATACCGGATGCTAATTTTTTGTATTCACCGGTAAACTTATTATCAAAATTCCGGTAAAGTTTATTGGTCTCAAAAGCCTTGTCATAAGCTGAAACAACATCTTTTTTTACGGAATGCTTTGCCTTGTTTAGTAAAACTTTATCGGCTTCGATATTATTTTCAGAAACACTAATGTTTCCCTGGTTGCGGTTAAATACCGGCAAATCAATTGAAAGTGTAAGTGCAAGATAATCGGGGACATAGCTTCCATGACGTGAATATGAACCGCCAAGAGTCACATCGGGAATAGCAAGCGCTTTTTGAAGGGCAAGATTAGTTTCTTCAGATTTTAAATTTAACCCAGCTATTTTAATATCCGGCCGGCTCTCATAGGCTGTTTGAATTGCATCATTTAACGAAATATTCTTTATATCTAAACTATCAAATGACTGAACATTTATCTGAGGAATGTAATAGGAATTTATCCCGGTGGAATCGGCAAGAAGAATATTCAAGTCATTTTCAATTCCTGAAATTTGAGTTCTAATGGATAATCTCTCGCTTTCAAGTGTAAATAAAAGAGACTTTAATCTGAGCACTTCAGAGAGAAGAATTGAATGGCTTTCATAAATTTTTTCAGAAGCGTCTACTGTCTTTTTTACGGAAAGGATTGTTTCATCATAGAAATAAAGAGACGCCTGCAAGAAATAAAGGTCGTATAAATCCGTTCTAAGTTCGGATTTAAGAGTCCTTAGCAAGTCATAGAAAGAGTCCTCAGCAATATTAGAATTTATTTCGGCTATTTTTACCTGGTCATTTCGTTTCCCTGCGAGCAGAATGAGCTGCTGAATTTGTATATCGGTATTCCCGTTTTTTGTAAAGTCAAAATATTTTCCTGTGAACTTATTATATACATTTTGCCCGATTGAAATATTCGGATTACTCCACAATTCTGCCTGAATTATTGAAGCCCGTGCAGCATTAATGTTATATTTTGCCGCAAGCAGTTGAAGATTATTTTGTAAAAATTTCTTTTCTGCCCAGGGTAAATTAATTTTTACAGAATCATTATTATCCTGCAATAACTTTGGATAACAAATTGATGACAAAAGCAGAAAGAAAGTAAATATACTTATTGCTTTATAAAAAAGATTATAGAATCGTCTTCTCATAGAGCCCACTATTTTACCTATAAATAAAATGAATCAATTATATAGGCAGCACTAATTAAGTCACATGGGACTTGAATCATTTATTACACATTGCTGCGCACTTCTTGCCATAAATCAATGGCTTAAGCATTAACTGAAATTTATATATTGGGTGTTATGAGATTCTAAATTAGAAGTGTTCGATTGTGAAGATATATACCGCTTTGAATGTTAATAAAAGTATAGGAATCCTCCTGAAGTTCGTTTTCAAAAGCATCACCTGATTCAGGAACAACTGCAAATATGGTTTCAGTAAATGGGCTGTCTTCATCAACAATTACTTTTTTTGCAAGTATCACTGCGTCTGTAGCATTATTAATGTCGGATATTCCTGAATAAATAACCTTATCAAAGGTGATTTGGTCCAAAAATGGTGTAGATTGAACAAGTGAGGCATCAACTTCTTCAGGGTGCTGAATATCGATATTTTCATCATTCCCCATTATAATATCAAGCAGGTTTGCCTGATCAAAAAATAATGTAATAATAAAAAAACAAGTAATAAATAATAAAACTTTTGAACCTGATTTTACGAATTTATTCATTTAACCGATTTTATTTTGTTTTTTTATTAATACAGCAATGAGAAATTGAAAAACGTTTGAATAACATTTTTAATAATATAAAAATTATTATTCCAAGTCAATGTATTTTTTCAGGAATAAACATTAACAAACTAATAAGCATTTATAATCAAAGATTATTCGCTATTAAGCCGTAATTATTTTATATAAATAGAGCCATCCAGGTATCCCTGAGATATTACAAGTTTTATATACATTGCCGTTGTTTTATTTTATAAACCGGCAGTCATTTAAATTATGGAATTTATTGTTTGAAAGAATATATTGAGGTTAAATATTTTACAATAGTAACCTTTTATAAGAAATCTAAGTCTAATAGATAAACTAACGGGAGATAGTAATGAGAAAAATATATTTCGTAGGTAGGGGATATTTTATTCCGGTGATGATACTTTTAGGTTTTTCCTCCCTCGCATGCAGTCATTATACCGAATTAGAGGATTCGAGCTATATGATACTTCATGAAAAAACATTCAATACAATGCCTGGAAAAAATTTTAAGCTGAGAGCTTATTCCGGTGACGTTACAATTACTACTTCCGATGAGCCGCAGGTTTATATCAAGATATTCGGAAATGATAGGGCAGAGAAAAAAGTTAAATTTGATTTTAATGAAAGCGATGAGGGTGTTACTATAACTGCCGTAGGGCACGACAACTGGAACTTTTTCAATTTAGGCAGAGGAATTAAGTTAAGATTTGAAATACGACTTCCCCGAACTTATAACGCTAAAGTATCCAGCAGCGGAGGTGATATTCGATTGGAGGATCTAAACGGAAGGATAGAATTAGGCTCTTCCGGCGGCGATATTATTATTAGAAATACAAACGGGAGCGCTATAGTTTCAACTTCTGGCGGTGAGGTTAATTTGGATAGTACTACAGGCAATCTCGATCTAAAGACATCCGGCGGCGATATTAAATCAGTTGGTTTTAACGGTGATATTTCGGCTTTTACTTCCGGAGGCAGTATCATTTTAAAAGGCGGCAATGGTAAAATAGACGCCAGTACTTCCGGCGGAGATATTGAATTAGATTATACCGGGCAAAATATGGGTATTCATTTAGAAACTTCCGGGGGTGATATTACACTCAAACTTCCGCACGATTTCAGCGCTAATGCAAGGATGTCAACTTCGGGAGGGAGTATACACTGCGATTTTCCCGGAAACAATGTAACCAACATATCATCCGGTAAATATGAAGCTGATCTTAATAACGGCGGAAATGAGCTTACTGCAAAAACTTCGGGCGGAAATATATCTGTCTCAAAAAAATAATTATTTTCATTGTTTGGTTAGAAGTGCAGTGATAAATTCACTGCATTTTTTTATTGCCTTTATAATATTCTTTATTGTAATATTTGCCATTCTTTCATACTTTTATATATAAAAATTGTTTCAATATGGAAAAAAGATTAATATACCACTTTATTAACGACGATGAACTTCTCCGCATCTCCCATAAAATTAAAGAAAGAGAGAAGAAAACAACCGGAAAAATCTGCGTTACCATTAGAGAACACCGCCATTTCCCTAACAGGGGAAAATCGGTTAAAGAACTCGCACAGGCAGAATTTCTGCGTTTAGGAATCGGGAAAACACGCGATAAAACAGCTATTCTAATTTTTATTCTTCTTGAAGGCAGGCAATTTTATATTTTAACAGACAGTGGGATAAAAGAAAAAGTATTTCAAAATACATGGGATGAGATTAAAGAAGAAATACAGACTATGTTTATCAACGGAGAATTTTGTAAAGGGATTTTACACGGTATTGATAAGGCTGGGAACATATTAACTCTTCTATTCCCGGCTAAACCGGATAACACAAATGAAATCTCCGATAAGATTCAAATAGAAGATTAACTTAAAAAAAAGTACAAACAACCCTTTCAAATTTTTCCTAATTTAAAAAATTATACTTTGAGAATTATTAAAGTTTATCTTGTTATTTATAGACTGTTTTGGGTATGAAAAAAGGCAGGAGTTTACCTGACCTATTAATTAATTAATTTCATGAATAAAAGGTTTTATTCTATTTTCAATCAAGTTCTTTGGTACAGCGCCTATAATACCGTCAACAACCTGACCATTATTGAATAAACCTAATGTAGGAATGCTTCTTATTCCGTAACGGATAGCAACTTCCTGGTTATCATCCGTATTTAATTTTACAACCTTCAGCTTTCCATGATATT
>Ga0116114_1000719_pt1 | contig 19731 bp, 18 predicted proteins | sample June2015DPH_10_5_FD_89823 | JGI IMG/M metagenome (GOLD analysis project Ga0116114, IMG submission 89823) | Peatland microbial communities from SPRUCE experiment site at the Marcell Experimental Forest, Minnesota, USA - June2015DPH_10_40 | ecosystem: Environmental > Terrestrial > Soil > Wetlands... | reverse complement strand
CCCGCCTGGGCCAGAATCCCCGCCGCCCGCGCCATCGTTTCCGGTTCGCTGCCGATAATCTGCCCGGCGACGGGATGATCCTCATCATTGATGTCGATGGAGTTGCGCAATCCCTGGCCGCCGTTACAGAGAATGACGTCGAGCAGCGCTTCGGTGACGGCATAAGGGCAGCCACGGCGACGGGCAACGATCCGCATGGCGCGGTCGCTGTATCCGGCCAGGCCGGCCTGGCAAAAAGGGGTGCGAAGGGTGGTGGGGCCGAGGTGCATAGCGAGTACGGGAAATTCGAAACTCGAAACTCGAATCAAATTCGAAGCCTGAAATTCGAAACGGGACACTGTTTCATCATTCGAATTTCGAATTTGATTCGTCATTCGAATTTCGAGTTTCGAATTTTCTCTTCACACTCCCACTCCAAATTCATCCGCGCGGTTGGCCAGTTCATCGGCAATCAGCGACGCTCTCTCCAACGCATCCACCGTCCTCGGGTCTTTCATCGGCTGTTCCTGATAAACGGCGATCCTGCCATTTTTGCCGATGACGACGGTTCCGCGCTTGGTGCAGTTATACGGCTCCTCGCCCGCCCACATCCCGTAGGCCTTGGCCATTCGGCGGGTGGGATCGGAAAGCAGATCGTAGGGAATGCCGTATTGCTTGCGAAAGGCGGCATGACTGAACGGGCTGTCACAACTGACGCCGAAGACGACGGTTTGGTCGTCCTTGGCGATCCGGCCCAGTTCCGGCCCGAAGGTGCAATGCTCCTGCGTGCAAATCGGGCTGAAATCCATCGGATAAAACAGCAGGATGATCTTCTTCTTGCCGCGATAATCCAAAAGCTTCACCTTGTTCTTGTCCTGATTCATCAGTTCAAATTCCGGCGCCGGCTGACCGATCTTCAACGGGGCGTTTTCCATGTGGGGCTCCTTGTGTGGAATGGTAGGGCAATGAGGGTGATTAGAAAAGTAGCATGCGGAATTGATCCCTTCGCATTACCCATTTGGGGTTCAATACGATTAGATTTGAAATCCATGGGAGAAAGAGTCTCACGCAGAGGCGCAAAGGCGCAGAGAAGAAAATGCTCCGTTTTCTCTGCGCCTTTGCGCCTCTGCGTGAGCTGTCTTCTTGTGCAATTAAAAGTGACGCGAGCGTTTACATAAGAATGACGGGCTGATATGCTTTATTTCCATGCCACGAACTGCTCGACACGCTCCCGGCGGACTGGTGTATCACGTTCTGAATCGGGCCAACGGACGCCTGCGGCTATTCAAGAAAGACGACGATTTTCTCGCGTTCGAACGGGTGCTGGTCCTGGCGCATCGGCGGGCGCCGATCCGCATTCTGGACTGGTGCCTGATGTCGAACCATTGGCACCTGGTGCTCTGGCCGCGGGAGGATGGCGAGCTGACCGCGTTCATGCGGTGGCTGACGCTGACGCACGCGCAGCGTTGGAAGCACGCGCACGCGGCGGTCGGACACGGGCATTTGTATCAGGGCCGATTCAAGAGTTTTCCGATTGAACAGGATGAACATCTGCTGACGGTGCTGCGTTACGTGGAGCGCAATCCGCTGCGGGCGGGGCTGGTGCGGCGGGCCGAGCGGTGGCGATGGGGCAGTTGCCACGTGCGGCAGGACCGCTCGCACGAGTTGCATCCGCTGCTGAGCGCCTGGCCCGTGCCCCGGCCGTCAAGATGGCTGGAAACGGTGAACGTGCCGCAAAGCGAAGCGGAGGAGAAGATGGTCAAGGTGTGCATCGCGCGGAACCGGCCGGTGGGAAGCGATCCATGGGTGCAACGGATGGCCAAAGCGTTGTCCCTAGGGCATACCCTGCGTCCGCGTGGCCGCCCCGTCGGCTGGCGGAAGAAGCGGAAATCAGAGGCCAAATCGGGATAATGGTTCGCGTCACCTTTAATTTCAAGATGCCTTGGCGAGAAGGGTCTCCAGACCTTCCGCGATCAATTCGGACCGACGGACTCCGCGCAGACGAGCCAGCTTATCGGTACGCTGGAGCAATCCCCTCTCCATGGAAATCAGCACTCGTTTTGATCCCTTGCCCATCCTTGGCCGGCCGCGTTTCCCGGCCATTGCCCAACGGTTCCGCATTTTTCGGTTCAAGGGACAGGTTTGCAGAATTGTGCCTTCGTGATTGAGATCGTCGGTAGCTTTGGCCAATTCAGCCGCCGTCATTTCCCAGTATGGCTTTTGCCGAATATGAGGGCTGTGTTTTTTCATCGAATGTTCCGGCGATAGATCGCCCGTTCCCGTTCCGAGAGTTTACCAAAATACTCCAAGAAAAGGCCTTTTTTGGCCTCCCTAATCCGGCGGAGTATGCCCAAATTTCTGGGTGCCGAAGCACGGCCGGGGGACCGGCCGGCTCACTTTGGAAATTGAGCCGGGGGGGTGTAGCGGGATTCCAGTGAGGTTCAGGTCAGATGAGTGAACAACCAGATCGACGTCAAATTGAACAGCGCGTGCATGGTGATCGACATCCATAGGTTGCCGGTGCGTTCGTAGGCGTAGCCCAGGCAGACGCCGAGGAAGAAAATTTGCGGCCAGGTCCACCAGGAATGCATCATGGCGAAAGCGGCGGCGGCCAGAACCACGGCGGGCCAGGATCGCTTGAAAAGATAACGAAAGAGCGTTTGCAGAAGTCCGCGGAAGAACATCTCCTCGGCAAGTGGAGCGACGGCGCCGGCGGCCAGCACGTCGGCGGCACGCAGCCAGGGCGGGGGATTGCTCTTGAGAATTTCAAGCAACTGGTGCGGCGGAGGGGATTTGCCAAGATATTCCAGCGCCCATTGCGCGAGGCCGTCGACGCAGACGATCAGCGGCAGGGCCAGCGCGAGTCCGAAGGCGCCGGCGACGATGCCCGCGGGAATTCGCCGGAGGCTGATGCCCACGCGCTTGACCCCGTTGATACGGATGGAAACCGTCGCGGCAAGCATGGCCGCGAATACCGCAAGTTCCATCACACCGCTGTAGACGACGGTTTCGGGATCGGAGAGCCTGGTGGTGGCGGGGTGATTTCGTTGCTTGGCGAGGGACTGATGGACGGCTGCGATCAAGAGGAGGGATATCGCCCAAGCGGCCAGGGCGAATGCGATGGCGCGGAACAAGACGAGGGGCGATTCGCCCGGGGAGAGGCGCTCGGGTCCTAGAATCCTCTTGGGATTGAAGACGCCCAGGGCGATTGCCACGGCGATGGAAGCGGCGGCGGCGATGGGAATCCACGTGAAGTTTGACATTCAAGCGATCCGTTTTACAACAGTCTGGTCATCGTGAGTATCCTCGATCAAATCCTCGATACCAAGCGCCGGGAAGTGGCGTCGGCGAAAACCCAGACGCCGGTGGAGGAGTTGAAGGCGCGGATCGCCCAAACCCCTCGGCCAAGGAATTTCTTCCACGCGGTGACGACTCCTGGAAAAAGGCGAATGAATCTGATCGCGGAGGTGAAAAAGGCATCGCCGAGCGCGGGGGTGATCCGGGCGGATTTCGATCCGGGGGCGATCGCGCGGGCCTACGCGGACGCCGGGGCGGATGCGCTGAGCGTGTTGACGGACGAGCCCTATTTCCAGGGCAAGCTGGAGGATCTTCGCACGGTTCGGCGAGCGGTGAATCTTCCGGTGCTGCGGAAGGATTTCATCATCGACGCGTACCAGGTGTACGAATCGCGGGCGGCCGGGGCGGATGCGGTGCTGCTGATCGCCGAGTGCCTGGAGACGAGCCATCTGATCGACCTGCAAATCCTGGCGACGGAGTTGAACATGACGTGCCTGATCGAGGTTCACGACGTGGACAATCTGATGCGGGTTAGGGACCAGGTGATCGGATTTCCGCATCGGAGCTACAGCCTGCTAGGGATCAACAACCGGGATCTGCGGACGTTTCGGACGGACCTGGGAACGACGTTGCGGATGTGCGAACTGGTTGCCGACCGGCGGGTTCTGGTGAGCGAGAGCGGGATCAAGACGTCACAGGACATCCGGAAGCTGGCGGATGCGGGGGTGGCGGCGGTGCTGATCGGGGAAGAATTGATGCGCAGCGGGGACGTCAAGGCCAAGATTGGGGAGATGTTTGGGGACTGAAAGTGGAAAATTCGAAATTCGAAATTCGAATGACGAATCAAATTCGAAATTCAAATGACGAAACGGCCCTCGTTTCGAATTTTGAGTTTCGAATTTGATTCGTCATTCGAATTTCGAGTTTCGAATTTGTATCACATTCCTCCCGGCGCCGCGCCGCCATTGTGGGGCTGTTGGTTCTGCATCTTGGTATAGCACTGCATGCCGGCGGCGGTCAGGGCTTGCAGGAGCTGCGAGGGAAGATAGGAGTCAAGACGAACGGCGGAGGCGTCGGTGGACATGGTGCATCCCATCGGGGGGAGATTGTCGGGCATGGTGACGCCCATATCCATGCCGAACATTTTGGCGTAACCCAAGCCGGTGGTGGCCCACAAATCGAGGGGGACGTAAACCGCGCCGAAGCGCTGGGGGGGCAATTCCGAGGAGACGGCCTTGGTGGTGCCGATCTTGGCCAGGGGATCATCGCCGGCCTTGGCTGCGGAGATGGCGGCGCTGATGCCGGCGTCGTCGAGGCCCATCACGGTCAGGAGGTTCTGGTCATCCACCAGGCCGGTGAACATATCAGGGCCCTGGGGGCCGTAGATCATGCTAATAAACTGCATGGCCTGCATTTGCTGGGGGTTTTGTCCGTTCAAATTGATGGGGCTCTTGACCTCGTCGAAGCTGACGCCATCGACGGTCTTGGCATCGCGCGTGAACGACTGGACGGCGCCGGCGGGCATTTGCACGCCGATCGCTTTGATCGCGGCTTGCTGGGCGTCTTGCATCTCACGCATGGCCTCCAGCATCGCCTTGGCATCGCCATGGCGGATAGCGACCATCTGAATCAGCGGCCCGGCGCCGGGCTGGGCGCTAGGCATCAGCAGTCCAAACGTTGATGAGGGCGAGAGCCCGGCCAACTTCTCCAGGGCCGTGATCCAGTCGTTGAGCGATGAATACTGCGGACCCAGGTCGGCGATGGCAGCCTGGATCGGCGCCAGAAAATTCGACATCGCCGGCGTCATCGGCTGCGGGCTGTTACCGCCGAACACCAGGTATTTCCCGCTGGCCAACCCCGTGAGAAGGGAATCATCCGTGTTCTTGATGTCGGCGAGGCCCTTGCCCCAGGCTGACTCCGGCTCGAACTGACACATCAACGTCGTGGCGACGCCGTCGGGGCTGAGGTTGACGCTGTAACTGGCGGCAGTGGCGCCTTCGGTGAATGATTGAGCGGTGTTGAGACACTGGGTGACGATCACCTTGGCCAGCGGGGCGAATTTCGTGGCGTCGATGTTTTGCATCTTCACGAACTGGCTGATGAGCTGATCGATTTCGGGCGGCGCGGCCTGGCGGGCCTTGTCGATCGCTTGCAGCATTTTCGGCCTGAGGGCCTTGAGATTGCCGAGGATGACGATGTCCTTGCCGTCCAGTTCCTTGGCGGCGAGTCCGTCGACCTGAATGACGTCGGTGGGCGGTTTGGCGACGATGTCGCGGACGGGGCTTGCGGCGGCGTAATCGCCCCAGTGGGCGAGATAGGTCACGTCCATGTCGCCCTTGAAATGGACCTGGGTGAGATCGCCATCGGGTTTGGCATCGGCGAAATTGCCGATGAACTTCTGGTAATCAGAAACGGGAATGAGGATAAGCACCGATTGGCCGTTGGGGGCATTGAGTCCCGCGGGGTCGATGTACGCAATCACCAGGTCGCCGGCGCCATTGACGCCGTCGGGCGCGCCAACGCGCTTCAGGAGCGATCCCAACGGATCGGCCATTTCCGGCGACAATTGCCCCAGACCCAGCGACGTGGCCAGATCGGCGACCTTTTTGCTGGTGGCCTGGAGATTGCTGACCTTGAGCACGGCCAGGGCATTGCTGGGCACCTGGTTCATCACCTGGGCCGAAACAAAGGAGGCCGCCATCCCCACCCACGCCACCGCCACCAAAACGAAGTTTCTTGATATTTTCATAGTCTCCACCGTAAAGTTGGTTTCCATCCTACCGGCGCTTAGTAATAGACGGAAGAGGGCCAAATAAATTTCATTCGCGATCGATTTTCACTTCCCTATAATGCGGGGATAAAGGAGCGAGCAGTTGCTTCTGCCGATCATTGAGCGTTCCTATCCAGGCCCCGGCCATTTTGGCGCCGGTCCGGCCCATATTGACTCGGTGAGGGTGTTGCGGATCAGCATTACCGATCGCTGCAATTACCGCTGTGTGTATTGCATGCCGGAAGAGGGCGTGACCTGGCTGCCAAAGGCCGAGATATTGAGTTTTGAAGAGATCGGGCGGGTGGTGAAGGCGGCCATCCAAATCCACGGCATCCGGCGATTCAAATTAACCGGCGGCGAGCCGACGGTGCGCAATGGACTGGCCGAGTTGGTGGCAATGCTCAAGCGAATCGAGGGGGTGGAGGACTTATCGCTGACGACCAATGGGCAGCGTCTTGCGGAGTTGGCACGGCCCCTTCGGGCGGCGGGGCTGGATCGGGTGACGATCAGCATCGACAGCCTGGACCCCGCGCGGTTCCGGCGGATTACGCGGACGGGGGATTTGGCGAGCGTGCTGGCGGGCCTGGATCGGGCCGAGGAGGCGGGGTTGGCTTCGATCAAGATAAACTGCGTGACGATGCGGGGGATCAACGACGACGAGTTGGCCGATTTTGCGCGGCTGACGGTCGATCGGAAGGTGACGGTGCGGTTCATCGAGTATATGCCGCTGGGAGAGGCGGCAATCGGCCCGGCGGCGGGATGCGATGGGCAATCGCGCGGCGACAATGCGCTGATCAGCGAAGCCGAAACCCGCGGCATCATTGAGCGCGAGCTTGGGCCGCTGACGCCGGTCAATCGGCGAAGCGAAGCGGGGGTCGGCCCGGCAAAGGTTTGGCGGCTTTCGCGCGGGCGGCCGCTGGGGCGGATCGGATTCATCAGCGCCATGTCGGCGCCGTTCTGCGACACCTGCAATCGGCTGCGCCTGACGGCGGACGGGCTGCTGCGATCCTGCCTGTTCGACGGCGGCGAAATCGACGTCAAATCCATTCTCCGGGGTCGGGACCCTTCGCTGCAAACCCTCGCCGACGCCATGGTGCGATGCGTCCGCCTGAAGCCAGCCGTGCATTCGCGGCATGGCAATAAACAGATGAGCAGAATCGGCGGATAGCCGCAAATCGGGTGTGCCAAAATTTCCGGGAGAGCAGAAATTGAACCGCCATGACGCCAAGACGCCAAGGTGGAAATTGCGCATTGGCAGATTACCTTGGCGTCTTGGCGTCATGGCGGTTCAATCGTCTTTGCTCCCGGAAGAATTGGCAGACCCCGCAAATCCGTGCTGGCTAATGACAAATGACCAAGGACGAATGACAATCCTTTTCAATGGCCAAGGCGCGCAATGATCTCTTCGACCGCGTCATCTACCTGAGCCTGCGGATGATCGCGATGGCGATGCACTGGTTTCCGGTGGACCTGAATCTGCGGACGGCCCAGCATTTTGGGACGGTCTGGGACTATTTCGATAAAAGGCACCACCAGCGCGCGGTCGCCAATCTCGAGCGATGTTTTCCGCATTTCACGGATGCGCAGCGCGAATCATTGGCGACCAAGAGCGTTCAGCACATGTGCATGCTCGCGGTGGAGATGATGCACACCACCCGGCTGGTCCGCGTGGACACCTGGCGGAAATACGTCGAGTTGGACAACTTCCATGACACCCTGGAGTTGCTGATGGCCAACAAAAAGGGGTTGATCATGCTCACGGGCCATTACGGCAACTGGGAGATTCTGGGTTACGTGATGGCGACGCTGGGTTTTGAAAGCACCGCCGTGGCCCGGCCGCTGGACAACCCGTACCTGAGCGAATGGGTTTACGGGGTGCGCGAGCGGCAGGGACAGAAAATCGTGGGGAAAAAAGGCGCGACGTCGGAAATCACGGAGTTGCTGGCCAGCGGCGGGGTCGTCGGCTTCGTCGCCGACCAGAACGCCGGGCACAAGGGGATCTTCGTCGATTTCTTCGGGCGCAAGGCCAGCACGTACAAATCGATCGGGTTGCTGGCGATGCAATTCGAGGTGCCGATCGTGGTCGGCTACGCGCGGCGATTGGGCGGTCGATTCCGGTTTCGGCTGGCGACGCAGGACATCATCTGGCCGGCCGATTGGAAGGACCAGCCCGATCCGCTGCTCTACATCACCCAGCGGTACACCAAGGCGATCGAAGATTTCGTGCGTGACGATCCAAGCCAATATCTGTGGCTCCATCGCCGCTGGAAAACCCGGCCCAAGGGCGAAGAGCCGCTGAAACACGACTGATTTCCCTAACTGACCGCTCTTTCGTTCGCAAGGCAAAATATTACCGCAGAGATCGCGGAGAACGCAGAGAAATCCTGCGAAGCGCTTTATTTGACATCTTTACATTTCATGTCTCTTCTCCGCGATCTCCGCGATCTCTGCGGTTAAATTCAACTTTCCGGATGTCAAAGAGCCGTCCGCTTGAGCAATTCGTCTATCGCGGGCCCAGAAGCAATTGGCGATATTTGTCGTAGCAGATGGCCCAATCGTAAAGCCGTCGAACGCGGTCCCGTCCGCCGGCGATCAGTTTTTCGCGCAGGGGAGCATCGGACAAAACTCTTACGATCGCATTTGCCAGGGCGCGCGGGTTCCTGGCGGGGACGAGCAATCCGCTGATGCCGTCTTCGATCACGTCCCGAATCCCCGGCACGTTGGTTCCGATGACCGGCACCCCCGCCGCCATCGCCTCGATCAATACCAGCCCGAATCCCTCGGCATCGGAGGGAAGCACCAGAACGTCGGCCTTCTCCAACGCCTGGGCCGACCCCGCGACCGCGCCGTGCAATATCGCCCGGTCCTGAAGACCGAGCCGGTTGATGGTTGACTGAATCTCGCCGCGCCGGCTCCCTTCGCCCCAGATGTCCAACGTGAAATTCGCGTTCAAAAGCGAAACCGCGGCGACGAGGTCCCCAATGCGTTTGATCGGATCGAGCCGGCCGATGAAGGCAACCCTCTGGCCCTCTCCCCCCCGCCGCTCGCTGGGAAAGTCCTGGATTCGGACGGCGTTGGGAATGATGACCAGTTTTGCCGGCGTCACTCCGGCCCATCGGATGGCTGCGTCCTGCACCGATGGCGATGGAACGACGATTTTCTCGGCCGCGTGTTGAATCACATTCTGGAGCCTCCAATGCCAGGGGGGATTGGGCTGGGTGGTCTGGATGGACTGGAGAAATCGAACGCCGGGGAGAACCAGCGACGCCAAAGCCGCGACGGCATTGGCATGGATGAGGAAGCTGAAGACGGTGTCGATTTCTTCCTGTCGGATCAGCCAGACAAGCTTGGCCAGGACGCGCGGATCGACGCTACAGCAGGCGTTCAATGTGGTGACGGGGACGCCGCCGTTGCGTAATTGATCCGCCACCGGTCCCCAGCGATCGAGGCAGGCGACGTGAACGTGGAAATCCGGATCGCCGTGAAGCCGGACGGCCAGTTCGCGCACGACGGTCGGCGTTCCGCCGATTCGCAAATCGGTAATGAGGAGAAGTATTCGGCGTTGCACCGGGGGAAGTTTACCCGAATTTCCGTCAAATCCGGCGCGGGTGGTTAGGGAAACCAAACGTACCAAGGCTATTTCAGCATTTCGACTACGCCAATCTGTGAACGCAGGATGGCATTGACGATCTTCGTCAAATTAGCGGCGGCGCGTTTGTCTTTGCCGACCAGCTTCTCCCGCACGTCCTCGTCCAGGTAGATGGGGATTTGCAATGTCTTGGCCGGCCGATAGAGCTTGCCTTGAACGGCTTTGGTAAAGTCGTAGTGCTTTTTCATCGCCTTCGCTCCAGGTACGTCGCCCGTTCGCGCCCATTGGCTCGGCGAGCCGAAATGATTCTCACGACTTCCTCACCGGATTCGTCCGGCTCAGGCCAGGAGTGGATCACGACAAGGATTCTACCAGATATCGACATTCCCATGCCTGCCCAACGGTCCTCATCCGACGAATGCTTTTCGTCATGCACGGTCAAGACCGATGCGTCGGAAAAGATCGTGCATGCCTCTTCAAAAGAGGCGCGATGCTTCCGCCGATTTTCGGAGGCTTTAATCCGGTCCCAGTGAAATCGCATCGGTAATTTCCGAGCACGTCGGCCAGCGGGGATATCGTACAATCCGTATAGATGCCGATCAATCCAAAAGCGGGATCTGCGGTTCGTAGTTCGCCTGTATCAAGGAATCGCCCGTCAAAGTGTGGCCTGGGTGCAGGAAGCTGACCGTGGAAGCTCTGATCCTTCACCCGGAATAGGACGATTACCCAGGGGAACTGAGCGGTTTGTGGTCATTCCAGGATTTCGATGGGGCATCACGTGAGGCACGTCTGTCGCCGTCTTTTGCCGGCGATGGCTTTGGTGTCACGGCGCGGCGGTTTAACGGTTGGTAAATGTCCCAAAGTGTCCCAAAAGGCCCCATTTTCGGCGTTCGCGTTTTTTGGGGAGCGCGGCGCGAGAAAGTGGAGAGGTGGAAAGTAGAGCAAAAAAAACAAGCTCCTCTATATTTAGAGCGGGGAGGTGAAAGAAATGGACGTGTTTTTTGGAATTCGACGAATTTTTTTTGAAAAAATTTTGCGTGGGCGAGTCGGATGATGCGAATCGATTCATTTCTTATCCGGGCTGTCGGCGTCATCGGGGTGATGGAGCAAAGGAACCCGCGGATGGCCATCCGCGGGCTTGGGGGGAGTTCCCAAGGGAGCAAGCTCCCTGGGCTTTGGATTGTTTCCTTTGGGGCGGGGTTGGGACTCGGATGAAGCGATCGTGTTCCGAGCTTGTGTTGGCGGAAAGGTGAGTAAGAGATAATCTCAGTGCAGTAATGGCAAGCTTTTCTGATCCGGCAAGGCCGCCGAACCTGAGATTGGCACTGAGGCTTCTGGCGAAGGGAAATTGGCCCGCGTTGAAGCGGGAGTGCCTCGCGGCATTGGGGCGCCGGGCATATCCGTCCGATTACCAGCGATGGCGGGAACTTCATCGAATTACGGACCGAGATCGCCGGCGCATGCGGGCACAAATGCAAAGTCGGACCAAACCGCCGGGGATTTCGGTTGTTCTTCAATCGCTGGATCGCGGGGAAGGATCGCGCGCGTCGGTCGAATCGGTCGTGCGGCAGATCTATCCGAATTGGCAACTCATCATTGTGGGAGGGGGCGAGCGCGATTCCAGCGATTCTCGAGTCCGGCACGTTCCGGCCGGCGGCGGGAAGACGGCCGCCGTTGAATTGGCGACCGGCGAATATGTCTGTTTTGTCGAGTCCGGTGACGAGTTGGCGGAGCATGCGCTGTTTCGGCTCGCCGAGGCGATCGTGTGCAATCGGTCGCTGGACATGATTTACAGCGATGAAGACATGGTGTCGGACATGGGGGTTCATGCCGAGCCATTTTTCAAGCCCGATTGGTCGCCGGAGTATTTTCTCGCCTGGAATTACTTGGGCCGGCTGGCAGCGTATCGGCGGGAACTGATCGGAAAAATCGGCGGGATCAGGGAGGAATTCGCCGATGCGTTTGAGTACGACCTGATCCTGCGGCTGGTTGCCGAAAAGGCAGCGATTCATCATGTACCCGACGTGCTGTATCACCGCGGGAAATCTGCCGCCACCGAGCCATCGGGGGCGTCGGCCGGGCGGGCATTGCGAGAGTATCTGGCTTCAACCGGGCAATCGGCGACGATCGAGAGCGGCGGCGCGGGCGGCGTGCATCGCGTCCGTTTCGCGCTGGCGGGAAATCCGCTGGTGTCGATCGTCATCCCCAGCGCCAGCCGATCGGCGACGATTCGCGGCCGGCAGAGTTGGTTCGTGCTGGAATGCGTATCGAGCATCCGGCGATTGAGCACGTACAAGAACGTTGAAATCATCGTGTTGGACAACAACGACATGCCGGAGGAGCTAGCGGCGGCACTGGGGCCGCTGGAGATTCGGCGGGTTCCGTTCATTGGGGAATTCAACCTGACGCGAAAGATCAATCTGGGCGCTTCGCAAGCGCGGGGCGAGCAATTGATCCTTCTGAACGATGACATCGAGGTCATCACGCCGGATTGGATCGAAGCGATGCTGGAATTCGCGCAGCAGCCCCAGATCGGTGCGGTGGGCGCGCAGCTATTGTTTCCCGACGACACGCAGCAACACACGGGCGTGATCCTGCTGAACGGCAACCCGCGGCATCCGTTTTATGGAATGCCGGCGGGGCATCCGGGATATTTTCATTCTTCGCAGGTGCATCGGAACTGGTCGGCCGTCACCGGGGCGTGCATGATGACCCGTGCCCAGAACTACAAGGCCGTCGGGGGATTCAGCGAACAGTTTCCGCTCAATTACAACGACATTGATTATTGCCTGAAGCTCGGGGCAATCGGCAAACGAATCGTGTATACGCCGTACGCGAAGCTGTATCACTACGAATCGGTGAGCAAGACCGGGACGTACCGCCGCGAATTTGAAGCATTTCACAGAACGTGGCGGGAGCGATTTGGCCGCGACCCGTACTACAACCCGAACCTCGGGCGGCATTTCCGGGTCAGGGCGTGAGCGGGTCTTCGTGGCTTCCCTGTCTTTCTGATCTCTTCCAAGAAAGCCTTACCGCGAAGGCGCGAAGAAGCGAAGGTGCGCGAAGAAATTCAATACCTGTTTTCTTCGCGTACCTTCGCTTCTTCGCGCCTTCGCGGTAAGTTCCATTTAAGAATGCCCGGCATGAGGGCGTGTTCTAATCTGGAAGTTGACGTCAGTTAGGTCTTGGTTGCGGCGGATTCGGATATCCGATTCGATATTGGCCTTCGAGAATCGCCCCGGCTCCCACGGCCAGCGATGGGGCCAGGACGTCGCCCTTGATCTCGGCATCGGGACCAACCAGGACCGGTCCCCGGCTGGTGATCGTGGCCTTCACCTTTCCGCGGATCACCATCCCGCCGCACAAAACGCGATCGGCTACAATCTGACCCTTTTTCTCAACGGTTACAACGCCGCAGGTTTCGACGCTTCGGCGGGCCTGGTAGTCCTTGATGGGCAAATCTTCCAGCCGCAGGGATTTATGACAGAATTTGCAAACGACGCTGAGCGCTTTGCGCGAGGCCGGCTGGCTCTGCCCGCAATGGAGGCAAACGATGCTGGCCCGATCGTCGCCGGAGGGAGAATCTGCAATCGGCTCTAGCGGAATCGCCATGAAGCCTCAATCGGCAATCGGGGCGATTTCAGCCCACCCTGGCCGGTTGTGGGGCACCGCCCGGTTGACGCGCCACCTGGACGGTCACCTTCGGCTGGCCCGCTTTCACCGCCTCGGGACCCACGCTCACGTGACCCGTGAACACGGCACCCTCCTCGACGACCAGCTTGTTGGCACGCAGATCGCCTTCGTACCTGGCGCTGGTCTTCAATTCGATCCGGTCGCTGGCCACAAGGTTTCCATGAATCTCGCCTTCGACCAGCAGCGACCCGGCCTCCACGTCAGCCTGTAGCTTGGCTTCCTTGGCGACATGCACCCGACCGGTGGTGGTGATCTTGCCTTCCATCCGGCCGTGGATGCGCATTCCTTTTTCAAAAGTGAGTTCGCCCTTGAAGTTAGCGTCGGGCCCGATGATCGTGGGGTAATCTTGCGGGGATGAGTCCGCCATGGAATCCTCCAAAATGAATAGCGCCAGCCTCCAAGCCGGCAATTGTTGCGCGATTATAACGAGAGGATCGGCGAGGGCTAGTGGTTTGGCGGGAAATGGGGGAGAAAAATCCCCGGGTTTATATGTGGGGGGAAAGGCGAGACCACGTTTCACCGGTTCTGCCCAAACTTTCGGGTATCGAAGACCGGCCGGAGGACCGGCCGGCTCTGCTTCGGAATTGAGCCGGCCGGTCCTCCGGCCAATTCTCATTGCCCGGATCTTTGGGCACACCAGTTCCACCCCCGCAGTGCCCCTTTTCTCCCCGCCCTCACGAGATTCGGTCCGTCTCGTTCACGCCGACCACAGAGCGAGTCCAGCGTTGCCCGCCCTTTTTTTCCGGGGTTTTCCGTGACGATCGCAGTGCAATCCGTGCTGAGCGAAAAGACCGATCCATTCTCTAAACAAAACGGAGGAGGTGAGATTCGAACTCACGGGACCCTCACGGGCCCACCGGTTTTCAAGACCGGCGCATTCGACCACTCTGCCACTCCTCCAGGATGTACACCCGAGTTTAGCCAAGCGCCGCAAGTCGGTCAAAGTGCAAAGGTTGTATCGGTGACGACCAAACGAAGGATTGGTATCCAATGTCAACCGGAATAGGATTTCGCGATTATAATTTCCAGTCGCATGACCGTTCAGGAGCAGCTCAAATCCGGCATGTTGGATCATCAGGCCGGCCGATTGGCGGAGGCGGAGAGGAAATACCGCCAGATTCTGGCACGGCAGCCCAATCATGCGGGCGCATTGCATCTGTTGGGGATGCTGGCGGGGCAGGTGGGCCGTTTGGACGCCGCAGTGGAATTGATCCGTCGTGCCATCGCCCTCAATCCCAACGTAGCCGAAGCCCACAGCAATCTCGGCAACGCTCTGAGAAAGAACGGACGGTTCGATGAGGCCATCGCCGCGTGTCGTCAGGCCATCGCCCTCAAGCCCAACTACGCCCTGGCGCACGGCAATCTCGGCAACGCCTTGAAAGACAAAGGCCAACTGGATGAGGCCATCGCCGCCTATCGACAGGCAATTGCCCTCAATCCCAACTTACCCGAAGCCCATAGTATTCTAGGCAATGCCTTGAAAGACAAAGGCCAACTGGATGAGGCCATCGCCGCCTATCGGCAGGCAATTGCCCTCAATCCCAACTTACCCGAAGCCCACAGTAATCTAGGCAATGCGTTGAAAGACAAAGGCCAACTGGATGAAGGCATCGCGGCCTATCGACAGGCAATTGCCCTCAATCCCAACTTACCCGAAGCCCACAGTAATCTAGGCAATGCGTTGAAAGACAAAGGCCAACTGGATGAGGGCATCGCGGCCTATTCCAAAGCGATCGAGTGTAGGCCGGGTTGGGCTGTGCCTCACGTTAATCTCGGCAAATTGTTTAGCTCGCAGGGCCGCTTCGAGGAGGCACGTCTAGCCTTCCAGCAGGGTGCTCAATGTGAGCCGGATAACTCCGACGCCCAAAATTGCCTGGCCATGGTTCTGGCCGAGTTGCAGCGATTTGATGAAGCGGGCAAAGCTCTGGATCGCGCCGCCGCTCTGGCGCCCAATTCCGCGTTGACTCACGAGGCGCGCGGGATGATTTTGTGGCGTAGCGGCCGGGGCGTGGAGGCGGTGGAGAGTTTTCGCCGCGCCCTTGAAATCGCGCCCGAATCGGGTTCGGTTTGGATTGACCTCGGCGAGGCCTTGCGGCAAATCGGGCGGTTCGCCGAGGCCGCCGACTGCGCCCGCCAAATTCTGGTCCGGCGACCAGGCGCGGCCGAGGCGTACACCCTGATGGCCAGTGTTGGCGCCAGCGCCGACGCGGTGGAGATGGCGTGGCTCATGGCATCCGTCGATGATCCGCAAACGCCCATCCGCGACCGCGCCGAACTCGGATTTGTCCTCGGAAAGATGCTGGACGATGCCGGACGCTTCGATGAAGCGTTTGCTCACTACGCCCGTGCCAATTCGCTGGTATTACAAATGCGCCACGCCGCCGGCGAGCGGTACAACAGTGATCAGTTTGCGCATCGCGTGGATGAGTCAATTGCGATGTTCACGCCGGAATTCTTTGCGCGCACGCACGACTGGGGCGAGGCTTCGGAATTGCCCGTTTTCATCGTGGGAATGCCGCGGTCCGGAACAAGCCTTGTCGAACAGATCGCGTCCAGTCACCCGGACGTCTTCGGCGCCGGCGAGCTGTTGGAAATCGGCAAAATCGAGACCTCGCTGAGTTCCACCCAATGTCTTCCAGGTCCCATCAAGGACGCCGCGGGCAAACAATTGGAACGGCTGCGGGCACTCGGCAGTTCGGCGTTGCGCGTGATCGACAAAACGCCCGCCAATGTCGAGCGCCTTGGATTGATCGCCACGCTTTTCCCCTCGGCGCGTGTCATTCTTTGCCGACGCGATCCTCGCGACACCTGCCTCTCCTGTTTCTTCCAGCGGTTTACCGCCGGCAATCTTTACTCCTTCGACCTGGGGCAATGCGGCCGCCATCACGTCCATACCGATCGGCTCGTCGCGCACTGGCTGAAGGTGCTGCCTCTGCGGATGCTGGAGGTACAATACGAAGACCTGGTTGCGGATTTGGACACACAAAGCCGCCGCATCATCAGTTTCCTGGGTTTGCCGTGGAACCCCGCGTGCCTGGATTTTCACCGGACCGAGCGAACCGTGCAGTCAGCCAGTGACTGGCAGGTTCGCCAGCCGATCTACACTCGGTCCGTGGGCCGCTGGCGGAATTATGAAAGGCATTTGGGGCCGATCTTCGAAGCGTTCGGCTTAAACAAATGATTCGTGCTGCGAGAATGACCATCGCATATCGGCGAAAAAAGACGTGGTCTACGTATCGCTCACAGTCTATCCGACGCTGGAAATAAGTTCAAAAGCGGAAGGGGGAAGTGCAAGTTGCAAGTGCAAGGGGGAAGTGCAAGTGGCAAGTGACAAGTGCAAGTTGGGCTTTAACTAACAACTTGCACTAATAACTTGCAACTTCCCTCTAACTTTTCCAGAAAGCGGGCAGGCCGGTCAACGCGAAGGAGAACGTGGCTTTCACCCGATCCAGGGAACGCTGGGATTTTTCGCGGCGAGAGAGCAGCCGATGGATCGCGTATTGGATCGCCGGAACCAGCACGCGCAGCGGCAGGTCGATGGTCACCAGAGTCTTGTACAACCTGGCGGCCGATCGGCCGTGATGTTTGCGTAGATATCTTGCCCAGCCGCATTCGTAGTTGCGATAGACGAATCCGCGGTTGGCGCGGGAGCTGACCCGGCCGAGATGTTCGATCTCGGCTTCGGGGACGTATTGGATGTTTCCAAATTGGCTGAGGCGGCGGCAGAGGTCCACGTCCTCGACTCCGAAAGGAAATCCCTCGTCGAACCCGCCGGATTTTTCGAAGGGTTCGCGCCGGATCATGAGGGCGGCGGCGGCGAGTTGGCCGACGGGGCCGGGTACTTGGGGGTCGAAACCTTCGCGGCGGTATTGGCGATAGGCGGAGCGGAATAAGCCGGTCCATTTGAGGAACAGGATGGAATTGAGCAGGGCCGGGACGGTGGGCAGGTTGCGGCCGGATCGCTGAGGTTTGCCGTCCGCGCCGATGAGTTTCGGCCCGGCGGCGACGGAATCGGGATGCTCAATCATGAACCGCCGCAGGGTTTGCATGGCGTTGGGGCGGACGATCGTGTCATTGTTGAGCAGAAGGAAAAGGGGCCCCGCGGCCGATCTGGCGGCCTGGTTATTTCCCCGGGCGAACCCGACATTTTCGGTATTTCGCAGGAGGATCGAGCCGGGGAATGTTTCGACGACGTTCGCCGACGCATCGGGCGAGGCGTTATCCACGACGATGGTTTGGACGGCCAGATCGCCGCGCGTCGATTCGATCGACGCCAGCAGATTGCGCAGCATGTCCCCGCCGTTGAAGTTGACGATGAGAATGGAAAGGTCGAATGCCTGACTCACGCGCGGCCGTATATTATCGCCTTCGGCGATTAATTGTGGTATGAGAACGCAAATGAAAGCGGTGATTCTAGCCGGAGGCGTGGGGACGCGGATTTCCGAGGAAACCGCGGTAAAACCCAAGCCCATGGTGGACATCGGCGGCAAGCCGATCCTCTGGCACATCATGAAGCTGTACAGCGCCCACGGGGTCAACGATTTCGTGATCTGTCTGGGGTACAAGGGCTACGTGATCAAGGAATACTTCGCGAATTATTTTCTGCACACGTCCGATGTGACGTTCGACATAGCCAACAACATGATGGAGGTCCACCATCGGCACGCCGAGCCCTGGCGGGTGACGCTCGTGGACACGGGCGAGCAGACGCAGACGGGCGGCCGGCTGAAGCACGTGCGCGAGTTCGTCAATGACGAGCCTTCGTTCTGTTTCACCTACGGCGACGGGGTGGGCAACGTGGACATCAAAAAGCTCGTGGCATTCCATGAAAAACACGGCAAGCTGGCGACGCTGACCGCGGTTCAGCCGCCAGGCCGATTTGGCAGCGTCGAGCTGACCGGCGATGTCGTTACCCGATTCATCGAAAAGCCGCACGGCGACGGGGCATGGATCAACGGCGGATTCTTTGTCCTGTCGCCCAAGGTCATCGACTTCGTGGAAGGCCCGAGCACCGTTTGGGAGCGCGAGCCGCTGCAGCGCCTGGCGCGCCAGGGCGAGCTTGTGGCCTATCAGCACGCCGATTTCTGGCATCCGATGGACACGCTTCGCGACAGGAATTATCTGGAAGATTTGTGGCTCCACGGAAAGGCGCCCTGGAGGGTCTGGAAATGACGCCTTCATGGTGGCGAGGCCGAACCGTTTTCATCACCGGGCACACGGGATTCAAAGGCGCGTGGCTCTGCCTGCTCCTGGACCGGCTCGGCGCCAAAGTCCGCGGGTATTCGCTGCCTCCGCCGACCGATCCAAGCCTCTTCAACCTGGCAAGCGCGTATGAATTGGCCGAGACGCAGAACGCCGACGTGCGCGATTTGCCGAAGTTGACCGAAGCGCTTCGCCAATCGGGCGCGGAGATGGTCATTCACCTGGCCGCGCAGTCGCTGGTGCGTCAAAGCTATCTCGATCCGGTCGGAACCTATGGGACCAACCTGTTGGGCACGGTGAACCTTCTGGAGGCGGTTCGACAGGCCGGCGAGGGCGTGCGCGCGGTGGTGGTCGTGACAACCGACAAATGCTACGAGAATCGTGAAGCGGCGCGCGGCTATCTGGAAACCGACGCGCTGGGCGGGCACGATCCATATTCCAGTTCGAAAGCGTGTGCCGAGTTGGCGACCAGCGCGTATCGGCGATCGTTTTTCGACGGGACGACGACGGCGATCGCGTCGGCGCGGGCGGGCAACGTCATCGGCGGAGGGGATTGGTCCAGGGATCGATTGATCCCCGATTTGCTGACGGCGTTCGCGGCCGGGAAGCGAGCGGTGATTCGCAACCCCGATGCGGTTCGGCCATGGCAATTCGTGCTCGATCCCCTGTGCGGGTATCTGAATCTGATGGAACACCTGATGGAGGAGGGCCGCGCCTTTGCCGAGGCGTGGAACTTCGGCCCGATGAACGAAGAGGCGCGGCCGGTGCGCTGGATTGCCGACCAGATGGCCGGGCATTGGTCTGACGGCGCGGCGTGGGAGCCGTCACCCAGCCGGCAGCCCCACGAAGCCGCGTATCTGAAACTCGATGCCGGCAAGGCCATGGAGCGACTTCTGTGGCGGCCGCACACCGATCTGCCCACCGCGTTGAAATGGACCGCCCAATGGTACAAAGCCTGGCATCGGGGCGAGAACGTCCGGCGGATTTCCCAGGACCAGATCGACGAGTTTCTCCAACTCCCGGATCGTTGACCGATTGATATGCCATCCGGTTGCTGCCGATTCTGCGGATCGAAATTGTCGGTGACGTTCGCCGATCTGGGGATGTCCCCGCCGAGCAATTCGTATCTCACCGCCGATCAACTCCATGCGATGGAGCCGTTCTATCCGCTTCATGCCTGGGTTTGCGAAAAATGCCTGCT
>Ga0116114_1000718_pt1 | contig 19736 bp, 15 predicted proteins | sample June2015DPH_10_5_FD_89823 | JGI IMG/M metagenome (GOLD analysis project Ga0116114, IMG submission 89823) | Peatland microbial communities from SPRUCE experiment site at the Marcell Experimental Forest, Minnesota, USA - June2015DPH_10_40 | ecosystem: Environmental > Terrestrial > Soil > Wetlands... | reverse complement strand
TGTTCCGGCTGCTGTGCGATGCGGGCGACGAGGTGCTGGTGGCGCAGCCGAGCTACCCGCTCTTCGACTTTCTGGCCGATCTGGACGATGTGAGGTTGCGGCCTTATCCTCTGTTTTACGACCACGGCTGGTGGATCGACTTTGCAGAACTGGAACGGGCGATTACGCAGCGCACGCGGGCGGTCCTGGTGGTGCATCCCAACAATCCAACGGGCCACTGGACCGGCGCGGGCGAGAGGGAACGGCTGGAGGCCCTCTGCGTGCGGCACGGGCTGGCGCTGATTGTGGATGAGGTCTTTCTCGACTACTCGCTGCGCGAGTTGACGCCGCCGCCGCAGAGCTTTGCCTGCGGAGCGCATCCGGCGCTGACGTTTGTGCTGAGCGGGCTGAGCAAGATCGCCGGGCTGCCGCAGATGAAGGCGGCGTGGATCGCCGCGCTGGGGCCGGAGCGCGAGCGGGCCGAGGCGCTGGCGCGGCTGGAGATTGTGGCGGATACATTTCTCTCGATGAACGCGCCGGTGCAGTTGGCGATGGCGTCGTGGCTGGCGGGCAGGGGAGCGATCCAGAGGCAGATTCTGGAGCGGGCGCGGGGGAACCTGGCCACGCTGCGGAGGGTTGCGGCGGAGTCGCCGGGGCGGCTGCAGGTGCTGGAGGTGGATGCGGGATGGAGCGCGGTGCTGGGGCTGCCGGGTTGCGTTGGGGAAGTCGATTGCGCGGAGCGGCTGGCGCGGGAGCGGGGAGTGATTGTTCATCCGGGAGGGTTCTATGGGATGGGCGAGGCTGGCGGGGTTGTGGTCAGTTTGATTGGGCTGGCCGAGGAGTTTGCGGTAAGCATTCAGCGAGCCACAGGCTGAGTTTTCCACATGTGGAAATGCTCAAGTTTCGCATGAATATAAATAATCAATGCGGTGACAGAGCACTTCATCTTCAGATTTTAGTAATATACATAAGTAATTGTTTATAAATTAGATTATGTCAGGAACGGATTGGACTCGCGTTCGTCGCCAATGGTGGTTATCGGCCCGTGGCCGGGAAGAACGACGGTAGCGTCGGGCAGCGGGAGCAGCTTGCTGTGGATGGAGCGGAGGAGGGTTGGGCCGTCGCCGCCGGGAAGGTCGGTGCGGCCAACGGAGCCGGCAAAGAGCGTGTCGCCAGCCAGCAGCAGGTTCTGCTCCGGGAGATAGAGGCAGACGCTGCCCTGGGTGTGGCCGGGGGTGTGCAGGATGCTGCCGGTCAGATTGGCGATGGCGATGAGCTTGCCGTCGTCGAGGGTGTCGTCGGGTGGGCGGACCTCGGGTGTTTCAACTCCAAGCCAACCAGCCTGGACGGCCATCATTTTAACCAGCGGCAGGTCGTTCTGGTTGTAGAGGATCGGCGCGCCGGTGAGGGCCTGGAGTCGCGCGGCGCCGGCGATGTGGTCGATGTGCGCGTGGGTGATGAGAATCTGCTTGACGGTGAGCTTGTGTTTGTCGAGGAGGGCGAGGATGCGGGGGACTTCGTCGCCGGGATCGACGACGAGGGCCTCGCCGGAGGCTTCGTCGCCCAGGATGGAGCAGTTGCACTGCAACGCGCCGACGGGAAGGACCTCGTGGACCATGGGGAACCTGGATTTGTTGTGAGAACCCCACCTTAGCGACGATAAGGCCGTCGCGAAGATGGGGCACCCGATTCTGCTACCGCCAAAGCTACTTCTTTGGTGTGGAGTGCTGGGTTGGCGTCCCGGAGAGGACGGAGCGGTCGACGCGCGAGCGGCCCAGCATCACGGTGAGCGAGATGGAGACCACCATGAAGAGCACCGCGCCCCATGTGGTGAGCTTGGTGAGCAGGTTGGCCGCGCCGCGCGGGCCAAAGGCCGTCTGCGATCCCTGGCCGCCGAAGGCCCCGGCGAGATCGGCGGATTTGCCCTGCTGCAGCAGAACAACGCCGATCAGAAACAGGCAGATGATGACGTGAATCACAACCAAAAAGATGAGCATGGGGAAATTTCGAGTCCTTGGAGATGCAAGTATGAGTGTATCACCGGGCATCGCCGGGGCGCGCGCAGCAGAGTCGAAGCTGCGCGCAGACGGCCCACAGGGGCTGAGCGTGGCGAATGAGTTAAGATGGTTCGGATGGCTCAACAGTCCGTAATTGCATTTCTCTTTCCCGGCCAGGGTTCGCAGTCCGTGGGCATGGGGCGCGATCTCTACGACAACTTTGCCGCCGCGCGCGCGGTCTTCGAGGAGGCCGACGAGGCGCTGGGTTTCGCGCTGTCGAAGGTGATCTTCGAGGGGCCGGAGGAGACGCTTCGGCTGACCGAGCACACCCAGCCGGCGATTCTGACGGTTTCGACGGCGGCGGCGCGGGTTCTGACGGAGGCGATGAAGCCGCTGGGGATTTCGGTTAAGTTTGCGGCGGGACACTCGCTGGGCGAGTACTCGGCGCATGTGGCGGCGGGGACGCTAAGCTTTGCCGATGCGGTGCGCGCGGTGCGGCTGCGCGGGCGCTACATGCAGCAGGCGGTCCCGGCGGGCGAGGGAGCGATGGCCGCGATCCTGGGGCTCGATCCGGAGCTGATTCGCGTGATCTGCGAACAGGTGGAGGACAAGCTGACTCCGCTGCCGGGCGATCCGGCGGCATTGAACTTTGTGCCGGGAAGCGCGGTGGTCTCGGCGGCGAACCTGAACTCGCCGGGGCAGACGGTGATCTCGGGCGCCACGCGCGCGGTGGAGCGGGCGGCGGAGCTGTGCAAGCAGGCTGGGGCAAAGCGCGCGGTGATGCTGCCGGTGAGCGCGCCCTTCCACTGCACGCTGATGCAGCCGGCGCAGGAGTCGCTGGCGCGGGACCTGGCGGAGTTGGAGTTCCGCGATCCTGCGTTTCCGGTGGCGGCGAATGCGAGCGCGAGGCTTATAACTACGGGAGTTGCAGCGCGCGAGGCGTTGGTGGCGCAGGTGACGGGGGCCGTGCGCTGGGTGGAGTGCATCGAATTGCTGGCGGCGCAGGGAGCGACGCAGTTTGTCGAGGTGGGGCCGGGACGTGTGCTGAGCGGGCTGTTGAAGCAGATTCAGGGCAAGGACGCGGCGGCGGCGCTGAATGTGGAGGATTCGGCAAGTCTGGAGAAGACGTTGGCGGCGCTGGACGCGAAGTAGCTGGGCGCGAAGTTGCCACAGGAACGCACAAGGAGGATGCGGATGCAGGCTGGGGATGTGGTTGCGGACTTTACGTTGCAGAACCAGGATGGGGTGAGCGTCTCGCTGAGCGACTATGCGGCGAAGCCCGTGGTGCTGTTCTTCTATCCGCGGGCCGATACGCCGGGCTGCACGCTGGAGTCGTGCGGATTTCGCGACATCTTTGCCAAGTTCAAGAGGGCCGGGATCGTGGTGCTGGGCATCTCGCGCGACACGGTGGCGAAGCAGAAGAGGTTCAAGGAGAAGTACGAGCTGCCGTACGACCTGCTGGCCGACCCGGAGATGGCGCTGATCAAACGATTCGACCTGCTGAAGAAGAAGACAATGTACGGCAAGCCGGTGACAGGCGTGGAGCGGACGACGTATCTGATTGGGCCGGACACGGGGAAAGGGCAAAGGCTGCTGCACGTCTTCGAGAAGGTGACTCCGGCGGGACATGCGGAGGAGGTCTTTGCGTTGTTGAAGGCGAGTGGGGCAGGGAAGTAGGTTTGATGCCGGGAGCGATTGCGGAGGTTGCGGCGGGAGCGACGGCGCTGGGAATAGCGGCGGGCGGGCTGGCGTATGCATCGCTGTGGCCGACGTCGCAGATCTTCGGGCGGACGCTGATTGCGGGCGACGACGCGGACGAGGTTGCGTTGACCTTCGACGATGGGCCGAACGATGCGGCGACTCCACAGTTGCTGGAGGTGCTGTCGCGGCACGGGGTTCGCGCGACATTTTTTGCCATGGGGAACTTCGCGCGCGAGAGGCCGGAGATTGTGCGGCAGGTGGTGGCGGCGGGGCATTTGATGGGCAACCACACCATGAGCCATCCGCGGCTGTCGACTGCGAGCGCGGCGCGGGTGAGGCGGGAGATTGCCGATTGCAATGCGGTGCTGGAGGAGATTACGGGCGCGGCGGTGAAGTTCTTCCGTCCGCCGTACGGAGCGCGGAGGCCGTACGTTCTGCGCGCGGCGCGCGAGCTGGGACTGACGCCGGTGCTGTGGAATGTGACGGGGTACGACTGGAAGCAGATTGGCGTGGATGGGATTCTGGCCAATCTGGACGCGGGGATTGCGCGCAACCGGCGGCGTGGGCGCGGGTCGAACCTGCTGCTGCACGACGGCGGGCACAGGGCGATGGGCGCGGCGCGAATGGACACAGTGAGGGCGGTGGATCGGCTGCTGGGCGCGCGGCTGGCTGCGGCGAAGCAGGGAACGGCGACGCGGTTTGTTACGGTGGATGCGTGGGCGCGAGAGTAGACGGAGCGAATTCGTAGTTCCACCTTGGAAAATTTCTTAGTTCTGAAGATCAGGCCCGGGGCTAAAGCCCTCTAAATTTTCGGCTTTCATTCATGGGGCTGAAGCCCCATGCTCCCTCCGAGCGGCAAAGGCAAGAACGCCCTGTGGTCGAGATGACGGCGTAAAACAGACAACCGCAGGTCCTTCGACTCCGTCTCTCGCGATGAGACCGCGAGAGACTCCGCTCAGGATGACAATTCGTTAAACGAAGAACAGTAATTGTGAAACGCCTCAAATCAGGATTCAGTTGCGGCGGTGTGCGCGGGGCCGGATGGGGCAGTGAGGGTGAGCAGCGCGGCGCAGAGGGCGAGCGCGCCGATGGCGTAGAGCCCGCCGGCGAAGCTGTGGGTGACGTCCTTCATGCGGCCCATGAAGTAGGGGCCGAGGAATCCGCCGAATCCGCCGATGGTGGTGATGGTGGCGACGGCACCGGCGGCAGCGGCCCCGCCGACCATGCGGGTGGTGAGCGCCCAGAAGGGGCCCATGGTGCTCCACAGGCCGATGGCGACCAGCGACATGGCGATGAGCGCGACGGGGATGTTGCCGGCGCGGGCGGCCCAGACGAAGCCGGCGGCGGCCAGCGCCATGCATGCGGCGATATGCCAGCGGCGCTCGTTGGTGCGGTCGGAGGTGCGACCGATAATGACGGTGAAGATTGCCGCCAGCAGATAGGGCAAGATGCCGTAGAGCGCGATGAGGCTTGCACTGGCGGCCGCGGCGCCCTTCGGCGAGAGGCTGCTCAGGATCAGAGGCATCCACAGATTCACGATGTAGACGCCGATCTGGATGACGATGTAGACGGCGGAGAGCAGCCAGACGGCGGGCAGGCGGAAGGCGTCCAGCAAATTGTGATGGACGGTTGCTCCGTAGAGGGCCTGGTCGCGCTGCAATTCGCGCTGGAGCCAGAGCTTCTCGGAGGGTGACAACCAGGAGACTTTATCGGGCGAGTCTTTCAAAACAAAGAGCACGGAGACGCCGAGCAGGACCGTGGGAACGCCTTCCATCAGAAAGAGCCACTGCCAACCGCTGAGGCCATGCAGTCCGTCGAGCTTGAGCAGGGCGCTGGCCAACGGCGCACCGACCACACCGGCCAACGAGGTTGCGGTCATGAACAGGGCGACGGCTTGCGCGCGCTCGTGCGATGGGAACCAGAAGGTGAGGTAGAGCAACATGCCGGGCACAAAGCCGGCCTCGGCCACACCCAGCAGGAAACGCAGCAGGTAGAAGGAGTGGGGCGAGCGCATGAAGACCATCAGAGCCGAGATGAAGCCCCAGGAGATCATGATGCGGGCGATCCAGAGGCGGGTGCCGACGCGGCGCAGGAGCAGGCTGCTGGGCAGGTTGCAGAGCGCGTAGCCGAGGAAGAAGATGCCGCCGCCGGCGCCGTAGACGGTATTGCTGAAGTGCAGCTGGCGCTGGATGTCCATGGCCGCGAAGCCAACGTTGACGCGGTCCATGTAGGCAACGATGTAGAGCACGAACATGTAGGGGATGAGGCGGAGAGTGATGCGGCGATAGAGAGAGCGCGCGTCGATGGGCGCGGAGCCGGCCACTTCGGAAGTAAGTTGCATTGGATTACTTTACAGGGTGCGGCGCTGTGCGGGCCGCTGCGCGCCAGGATGACAAACAAAAACAAACAACCGCAGGTCCTTCGGCTGCGCGCTACGCGCTTCGCTCAGGATGACAAGCGATTAACCGGTCACTGGCAACTGACCACTGACTACTGAGTTCAGGGGCGGGCTTCGGCGGCGAGGATTTTTTGTTTGCGCTGGAGGCCCCAGCGGTAGCCGGTGAGGCTGCCGTCGGCTGCGATGGCGCGGTGGCATGGGACGGCGAGGGCGACGGGGTTGGCGGCGCAGGCTGCGGCTACGGCGCGGGCGGCGGTGGGCTTGCCGAGCTGGCGGGCGAGGGCGGAGTAGCTGCGCGTCTGGCCGCGCGGGACCTGCTGGAGGGCGCGCCAGACGCGCTGCTGGAATGCGGTGGCGCGGACGTCGAGGGGGAAGGTGGCGGCCAGGGGATGTTCCGTGGTCTGGCTGAGGACGAAGGCGAGGGCTTCGGCGAGCCATCCGGTGTTTCCCTTGGCGGGGACGAGTTGGGCGCGGTTGAAGCGCTGGCGGAGGTCGGCGAGGAGTTCGGCGTCGTCGCGGCCGAATGCGATGGCGCAGATGCCTGCATCGGTTGCGGCGGCCAGCATCCGGCCGAGCGGACTGCGGGCCGTGGCGTAGCGGATGACGAGGCCGGCGCCGCCCGAGCGAAGCGTACGGGGAGTCATTCCCAGGGAATCGCGGCTGGACTCGTAGAGGCGGCTGGAGGAGCCGAAGCCGGATTCGTAGATGGCGTCGGTGATGCGCCTGGCGGGAGGCTGGGCGGGTGGATTAATTAAAGGTGCGGAAGCCATGGCGGGGCGCAGGGCGTCCTTGAAGCGGGCGACTCGCTGGGCTCGGGCGAACTCGCCGGGGCTGACGCCGAGGACGCGGCGGAAGGCGCGCAGCAGGGTGAGGCGGCCGACGCCGGTGACGCGGGCGAGATCGGCGAGGCGGGTGCGTTCGGTGGCGTGCGTGGCGAGGTAGTCGGAGGCGCGGGCGATGAGGCCGGCCTGGGGGTCGGGGCGCGGAGTTGCGAGCTCCGGCTTGCAGCGCTTGCAGGCGCGAAAACCGGCCTGTTCGGCGGCGGAGGCGGTGGGGAAGAAGCGGACGTTCTGGCGTGCGGGACGGCGGCTGGGACAGCTTGGGCGGCAGTAGATCATGGTGGATTTGACGGCATAGAAGAACTGGCCGTCGGCGGCGGTGTCGCGGGCAAGCACCTGCTGCCACTGGCGGCCGGGAAAGAGACTTGGCGCGGCGGATGCGGGGAGCGGGTTCGACGCTTGGGCGGATGAATTCCCGTGGCTGGAGTGGTTCCGGGCCGCAATGCTGGTGTGCTGTGGCTGGGACATGGTGAACGCTCTCCTCCCAGTATCGTCGCTCGAAGCGCGCCGCGCGACACTCCGCAATGTTCAGAGAACTCGCGGGCTGACTGCGGCATTCAAGTTATGCGCGGTCTGTCCGTTGATACTATAGATCGAGCAGGAAGAGGACAGGATGACGCGCGAACCCTCAGATCGCCAGCATGGGATGGACGGCGAAGCCGGCAGCGAGACGATTGCGGCGAACGGCGGACAGAGTGCGGGGGAGCAGCGGTTCTGGGGCTGGACCGCGCTGGGGCTGGGCGCGATTGCATTTGGCAAAGGGATTCGCCAGCCGAACGCGTGGTCGTACACGCAGGCGCAACTGGACTACAGCACCGGGTTTATGCGCCGCGGGTTCTTTGGGGCCGCGCTGGGGCACACGCTGCAACTGAACCGGTACGGGCACTTCGCGGCGCTGTCGATCGCGCTTCTGCTGTTGCTGTTTGCCATGCTGATACTGCTGGCGCGCAGTTCGAAGCTGGCCGAACGAACGCCTCCGGGCGAACTGCTGGCGGTGTATGCCTCCAGCTACAGCGTGAGCTACCTGGCGAACATGAACGGCTACCTGGACATTCCTCTGGCGCTGCTGTGCGTTGTGCCGCTGTTTGTGCGCCAGACCGGCTGGCGGCTGGCGGCGGCGGCCTGCGCTACGACGCTTGGCATCCTGGTCCATGAGCAGTTCTTCTTTGCCTTTCTTCCCCTGCTGGTGGTCAGCGTTCTGTTCGGAGCGGCGACGGCCAGAAGCGCAGCCGAGCGGCGGCTGGCCTGGATTGGCGGGGTCATGCTGGTTGTGCTGGGACTGGGTTTGATGGCGAACTTCGCTCTACGCGGATCGATCTCCGTGGCGCAGACCGGGCAGTTGAGAGAGTCGATTACGCGTGCCGCCGACCGTCCGGTCTATCCGGAGATCTTTGAGGTGATTCCCCTGTCGCCGCGCCAGAACCTGGAGATCATGCGGTCGGTATGGGCGCGGCCAACCTTCCTGCTGGCGCAGGTCGAGGGCCTGCTGCTGTTCGGCCCGACGGCTGCGGTGCTCTCGTGGGCGACGCTGCTTCTGCTGCGGCGATGGATTCCGGGGAAGCATCGCTGGCTGTATGCGGGGATCCTGCTGGCGACCCTGGCCCCACTGAGCCTGCACCTGCTGGGATGGGACAATAACCGCTGGAACGAGTTGCTGTGCCTGAACGCGTTTCTACTGCTGCTGATGGTCTCGAAGCTGGCGGGGGGCGATCCGGTGCGGCTCCCGCTATGGCTGCGCAGGGCGTGCGTGGTGGTGATGCTGCTGAACATGGCGTCGGGCGGAGGAATGCTGGACGAGAGCCATGTGCGGCCGTTCCCTTTCCTGCGCGGACCGAATGCGGTGTCCTCCGGCGCGCCCGCCACGCATCCGTAGGCGGGGCTGCTGCATCGGCAGACCGGCGAAGTCAGGCTCTCAGTGCATGGGCGGCCGGGCCGTGGGGGTCACTCTTCCACTGGAGCAGGAGGCAGAGGACGACAACGGCGAGGATCGCCCAACTGAGTTGCGACATTGCCAGTGAGTTCCACAGAGCGCTGTCCGAGAAGCGGTCCGCCAGGCCTGTTCTGCGCAGGATGGCTTCGCCTGGGATGAGGAAGACTGCGCCGGTCAGCAGGGCCGCCCGGGCAAGGGTCTCATGAATGTTTTCGAAGGCCCACACAGCCACGAACAGAATGACGCCGGCGTTGTAATTCCGTTGGTAAACGGGCAGCAGGGCCAGCAAAGAGAGAGAACCCGCGGCCAGCCAGTAGGAGCTGGAATTTAAGCTGCGCCCGCGCAGAAAAAGGCAGAGCCAGACGATGGCGAGGAGGAGCGAGACGGCCCACGCCAGGCAATTGGCGGCCAGCGCGTTATGCAGGATGGAATAGAAGGGCATCTGCAGGTTGATGAGATCGAAGCGGTCCGCGTTTTGGGTGGTGAAGTTTGCTCCTCCATTGGGACCGAATAGAAACCCCAGATTGTTCTGGTAGTCCGCCTTCCAGTGGGGGTTGATATGGAACATCACGATGGCTGCGCAGCCTGCGATGAGCGCAGAGAGAGCCAGGAAGGAAAGCAGGGACTTTTTTCGGCCGTAGAGCAAAACGATGAGAACGGCGGCCAGCGCGCTGGTTGGCTTGACGCAGAATCCGAGGGCGAGCAGGACTCCGCAGGCCGGATGGTCACCAATGTAGGCAAGGTACAGGGCGTAGCCACACAGGACCAGAGCCAGAATGCTTAGGTTGCCTTGAGTGATCCCTGCCTGGATGGGGGAGATGGCGAGAGCGAAGGCAGCGAAGCCGAGGCGTTTCGATGACCTCCATGTGTCGCCCACCAGGCGGGAGAGGAGCCAGACCAGGCCGAGATAGCCGAGGATACAGGCCCAGGCATAACAGCGGATGGCCCAGGCCCAGGGAAGCTCGGCCAGCGGAGCCACGACGAGGAGCGCCGATGGAGGATAGGCCGGGGGAAAGATCGGATGCCAGCCGGCGGCGTCGACGGACAAATTCACCGGACCGCCCGGGCCATGCCAGCGGACGATAGTGTCTTCGGATGGGTACGGGTCCTGCCCGTGAATGAAACGCAGCGCCGAGAGGTAGGGTGAGGCCATGTCGCCGGCGCTGGTGACCCGCAGAGGGCCACGCCAGAGCAGTTCCGCTGCGGCCAGCGTCACGAGGCAGAGCAGGACAGCAAATGCGATGGTCTCCTTCGACCTACTCATAGGGCGCAATTCCCGGGGTCAGTCATTCGGTTGGGCTGGGGAGGGAGCGGGCCGGAAAACGATCTGACGCGTGGAATTCTGGAGCGCTCCGGGCCGAGGACGAAGGTGGCAAAGTGGGGTGCAATCCAGGTGGCAAAGACGGCGCAAAAGATAAGAGTTTCCGCGCCGATGGTCATGAAACCAATCAGGCCGGAGAGCATGCCTTCGGGTGCGGCGTGACCCAATTCCGCCAGAACCAGGAGGCCCCAGGGAGTGGCCCGGAGGTCCCCAAAGAGAAGGTCGAACACCAGGAATGCAAGGACCCAAATGAGGGGTGCGACGATCAGGACGCCAACCCACTTTGCCCAGTGATAGCCCTCGGCGATGGCGCTGTAGGAGATGCCGGTGGTGGTATCTTCTTCCGGCATGTTGGGCGCGAACTCGTGGGTATAGGTATTGCCCAATCTGAGGTCTGGCTTGTCCGGCCAGATGATATGAGGGATTGCGTTCAGAAAACAGGCTTTGACGGGCCACAGGCCAAAGACGTGGCCGTGATCGGTGGCGTTGACCAGGCCGTCGTCGACGGAGATGAACTGCAGGCGGTCCCAGAAACCCTGCGGCGAGTTGTAGTATCCGCCGCCGGCCCCAACCAGGGTGTCCAGGTATTTTTTGCGGGTATCGCTGGGATGTTCGATGAGACTGAGTGCGGTAGAAACTCTCTTGCTGAAGGACGGGTTCTCTCCTTGATACACACCGCGTCCGTACTGCGCATAGGGGACCAGGAAATAAAAGATCATGGAGACGCCCAGCAGGCAGGAGAGTATCTGGGCGCCAGAGAGCCTATAGCGCAGCGCGCAAACGGGGAGTGCCCAGCACATGAGAGGCGTCAGCATTCCCTGCTTGGAGTAACCGAGCAGACCCAAAAAAAAGAAATAGAAGACGATGGCGAAAGCGGTGGGCAGATTGATGCTGCGCGTGCCTCGGCTGTGGCGGATTTCGTATATGACGCCGATGATGATGCCCAGTGGGATCAACTGATTGATCTGGAGGAAGATGCGTTGCAGGCTGACACCTTCTTCTCCCAGCAAGTCGATGAGGGACGAGCCGAAGATGCCGAAGACGATACATCCGACCGACGCGCGATACATTCCGGAAACTTTCAGGACGTTCTGCAGCAGGCCGGCCTTGCGCGCGAAGCGGCGGCTGACGATCACAGCGCCGAGCATGGCGGTGATACCGGCGACGTACACCGCGATGTCTGTTCCCGGGTCGACGAGATTGGAGTCGGCAGGCTCTCCCAGGTAGGCCTTGTAGCAGATGCCAATGATGACGACCATTGTGGAATAGAAGAAGACGTATGCGCCTGAGGTGCGAGTGAGTCCTCCGGCGGTGTTGAAGGCAATGGCAGCGATGAAGACGAAGGCGGCGCAGCCTACGCTGAAGTAGAGGGCCGTACCCTCAAAGATCTGGACCGCGAAGAGCACGCCGGCAAAGACGGCGACTCGGTCGAGGGGGACGCGTTCTGGGAAGGGGAGGCGCACTTGATTGGCCTCAGTGTAGCAGGGGGAAGCGGCGTCTAATCGCGGCTGGCGCCGGGAACGATTCCAGCCAGCTCGGCGGGGAGCACAAGCGCCTCATCGGTATTTCCGGTGGAAAATGGCCTGAGGGTGTATTGTCCGCGGCTGCTCCCTACATCGAACAGGAGATGGTTGGGATAGAGCAGGGACTGAATGCGGGCGCTGGTGCCGGCAGCGGAGCCGGACTGGGTTTGGCGCTGGATCTCCATGAGGATTGGCGGACGGTCCCGCCAGAGGGTCTCTCGCAATCCTTCGAGGGCAGGGACTTCGTAGCCTTCGACATCGATCTTGAGCAGGGAGATGGGGGGAAGACGATGGGCGGCCAGGAAGTCGTCGCCGCGCACCACCTGGACGGGGATGGACTGGCCGGATGCGTTGTCGGGAAGGATGTCGCCCAGCGTTCCTGTTCCCTGATTGGCGCCAGTGGGCGGGTGGAAGAGGCCGGTCTCATTGCGATTGCCGAAGGCGACCGGGAATACGGTTGCGTTGTGAATTCCGGCGTGGCCGATCTTGCGCTCCATCTCCTGGCGCACGGCGGCGAACGGCTCAAAGGAGAAGATATGGTCTGCGTGGCTGGACATGAAGAGCGTGTGCTGGCCGATATTGGCGCCCACGTCGTAGAAGTTGACCGGCTTTGCCCGGGCGCGCAGGGCGTCGGCCAGCGCAGCCAGAAGGCGGAGTTCATTGATGGAGTAGGCTCCGAAATAGAAGACGGTCCAGTCGATGAAGTTGGCCAGGTTGCCGGAATAATGGATGCCGAAGAAGCCGATCTCGAAGGGCTGCGGCTTCTGCCGGTCGGGATGGGAAAAGAAGCGCAGAATGCGGTCGCGGCCGCGCATCCACTGTTGATGCCCGATACCCCGCAAGACACGCTGCTTCAAGGACATCTCCATGGGAACATGATAGCGCAGGGATGCCGACGCGGCAGCGACTGTGGTGTGGCTGTGGAGCTTTATTGCGGCGGGGATGGAGACGCGGCGTTGTTGGCGCTGGGAAAACGCACCGAAACCACCTCTCTGCCAGCGACACTGCCTATGGGTTTCACTTCGACACGCTCAGCCGCGAAGGCCTGTTCAATCCAGTTTCGTCCCCCCTGACTGACTGCGAAGATGCGTTCTCCGGGCTGCGCGGCGAGACTTTCATAGGGCAGGATGATGTAGGGCGAGAACGACTTCATATGAAGCACAGTGATTGAACCCACGTCGGTATGATTCCAGCGTATCTCCTCATCCCTTGAGTAGACGAGTGCCATGTGCGAGCGCATGTCGGCATCGGGGCCGTAGAGCGAGGCGAATCCGAAGAGATCAATATCCTGGGTATAGAGCAACTTGCTGGGGCTGGCCAGGGCCGTGCCCTGAAACCTCTGGACCGCGAAGAGCGCTCCGGCAAAGATGGCGACGCGATTGGGGGGGACGCGTTCTGGGAAGGGCATGCGCATGCGGCTAGACCTGAGTGTAGCAGAGTAGACGCGCGTTGACAGGTGTCGGAGGGTGGGTCGACGTTGTGGGGCAAGACATATTCGGGCAGAGCGCCGGAACGTTTGGAGTGGCAACATCGCTGTGTCGCGTCCATCTTTCGGTCATTCTCCGCGCGCGACCTCGACTGCAACCAGCGAATGGGTTAGCGATGACTGTCGCGTATAATGTTGCGAGTTTGACCAACGCCGAATTTGGCAGATCGTCAATCTGTTATGCCGTATGGGTCAAATGTCGATCCATGGGTTGCAGTTGATCTGGAGAGCGAGACAGCGCACTCTTCGAATAGTGATGAGACGAGGAGTCAAGGCTCACGATGAAGTTTTTTCACAGCAAGGGAAGTGCGGAAGACCACCCTGTCGGATCCTTGCCTCGCGAGCTTGCGATGTATCTTATTGTCGTTCTTATTCTTTGGGCTATTAGCCTGTTTAACGTCTCCCATCCATGGTGCGTGATCAATCTGAATGCACGATTTATCGGGCTCTTGCGATTGGACCCACAGGGGGATCTGCTCTGTTGCAGGGTAAACCTCAACTCTCTTCACACCGCAGACTTCTTTAACAAAGGATACTCTTGGAACTATCCCGCTCCGTGCGTCCTTATCTACCAATTCTTTTATCTGTTTCAGCCCCTGGGCAGCAGTGCGGTTGTTGCCGCCTACTTTGTCGCAGTCATTTTACCAATTGTGTTCTTCGCCAGTATGTTGCAAAACGCGATGAGCCGCCGGGGCCTCACCCGGGCGCGTGCGGTTTTCTTTGTGAGCGCAGCCGCTGTTCTCTCCTGGCCGATCTGCTATTCGCTGGAGCGCGGCAATATTGAAGCGCTGCTATGGCTCGGCTTGGCTCTCTCCATCGTCGCATACTTTCGCGGGCAGTTGATGCTCGCAGCCATCCTGATCGGTATCGTGGCCACATTCAAGCTGTACCCATTACTATTCTTCGCTCTCTTCCTTCGCCCCCGTCGATATCGCGAGATAGCAGCGGGATTAGGTGCCTCACTTGTGACCACGGTTGTATCACTGCTTTATGTGGGGCCGACGCTCGGCGCCGCCACGTGGTATACCCTGCGTGGCATCCATCGCTTTATCAAGGGCTTCTCTTCCAACAACAGTCCCGGTGACCTGACCCTGGATCATTCTGCTTTCGTCCTTGTAAAGCTTCTTACCGCGTCTCACCCACAGTCAATTGCCTCCTACCTGCCGCGCTATGAACTGCTGGCGGCGACTATAGCTCTGGCCATTTTTTTCATTCGCACATGGAAAATGCCCCGGGCGAACCAGGTCCTTATGCTCTCTTCATGCATGGTACTTCTGCCTGCCACCTCATTCGATTACACACTACAGAGCTTATATATTCCGTGGGCGTGGCTTTGCCTTCTCATAATCACGTCGCATCGAGTTGGAAAGCGAATTCCAGGAGCGATGGCCGCCATGCTATGCTTTGCCGTTTTGCTCGCACCGGAGATATTCCTCGACCCCGGTCAACGACTCTTCGCTGGTCCGCTTAAGGCCCTGGTTCTGATGGCGCTGATCGGAATCTCCATGATTTACCCATTTGTCGACGAGGACCGATCCCCCGGCCTGCTTGCAGCCTGAACCTAGTGATTGTCGCCGAAGCCACGATGCAGCAGCGATCCGGCCCTGTCGCCCGCGGGCAGATTCCGGATGGGCAGAAATCGGGGAGGGCAGGGAGTGGGCGAGGCGGGTTCCGGCGAAGGCGAAGCAGGGCCAATAATCTTTGATTTGGCGTCTGCGATCGCTTATTGTTGGAGCGGCTGGGTTTGGGCGAGGAGCATGGCGCAAGAGGGCGGAGCGGCAGCATTCGGCGAAGAGTTGCGGCGGGCGCGCGAAGAGCGTGGAGTGGCTGTGGAAGCCATCTGCGACGAGACCAAGCTGCCGGCCAGGCATATTCACGCTCTGGAGGCGGGAGCGCTGGGGGATCTGCCGGGGGGCGTCTTTCGGCGCGGATTTGTGCGCAGCTACCTGGGCGCGCTGGGGCTGGAGGAAGGCGCCTGGATGAGGCGTTTCGAGGAGAGTTGCCGGCAGAGCGGGGTGAGCGAGCCGGAGGATGCCGAGTGGGCCACATTTGCGGAAAACGTTAAAAACAGCCGGATTGTGCTGCGCCGCCGCGCGGGCATACGGCGGGTGGGGGCGGGTCTTTTGCTGGCCGCGCTGGCCCTGGCGGGGTGGTGCGGCTGGCGGCTGGCGACCCATCGGGGGCTGCTGCCCGCGATACCGATTTGGAGGGTTTTGAAGTCTTCTGTTGACAATGCCCCCCAGAGGTAATTTACTGTTTCCTCGATTGAAATTGTTGGTTCGCGCGCGCTGAGAATTATTTTGCCATTGCGCGTTGCAATTACGGCAAGACCGCTCTTCGGCATTTGTGCGTACCGAGGGCCGGCGAGCTGAAGGTTAACGCAGGTAAAATAAGGCCGGCAAAGCCCGTCGGATGTATGTAAGTTGGTTCTTCAGGAGATGATGATGACGCTGTCAAGACGCTGGGTTCGCGGTGCTGTGTGGGTTGTACTGTTGATGGTGGGTTCGGTTCTGGCCCGTGCGCAGGAGGTCTCGGGAAGCATCAGCGGAACGGTCGTGGATGCAACGGGGGCCAGCGTGAGCGGCGCCGTCGTGACCCTGACGAACACCGACCGTGCGTATGTGGAGCGGTCCCTGAAGACCGACAAAGCCGGCTACTACACGGCCAGTTCGCTTCCTTTGGGGAATTACTCCGTGAGTATTGCGGCCAAGGGGTTCAAGACGGCCAGCGTGACGGGGCTTGTGCTGAACGCCAACGATGCGCTGAAGGTGGACCAGAAGCTGGCGGTCGGCAGCGCCACCGAGACGGTCACGATTGTGGCCAACCAGGCGGCGTTAAACCTGGAAAACGGCATGAGCGAGGGGCTGGTGACGGGCACACAGGTGCGCGAACTGGTGCTGAACAACCGGAACTATGAGCAGTTGCTGACGCTGCAGCCGGGCGTGTCCTACGGCAGCGCCACCAACGACCAGCTCTATATCGGCGCGTCGCTTCCCTCGGGCACCTCCGCCCAGGTGGCGTATTCGATCAACGGAGACCGCCCGACGGCCAACAACTGGACCATTGATGGCGCGGACAACGTGGACCGCGGCGCCAACCTGACGCTTCTGGCTTACCCCAGCGTGGATGCCATCTCGGAGTTCGTGACCCTGCGCGGCGACTACGAGGCGGAGTATGGCCGGAGCGCCAGCGGGCAGATCAATGTGGTGACCAAGTCAGGCACCAACGCCCTGCACGGCGGAGCATACGAATTCTTCCGCAACGACATATTCAACGCGGACAATTACTTCAACAAACTGACCACCATCACGCCGACTCCCGTGCTGCGCTATAACGACTTCGGCTTTACCCTGGGCGGACCGGTGGTGATTCCCCATCTCTACAACGGCAAGGACAAGACGTTCTTCTTCTACTCGCAGGAGTTCCGCCGGGTGGTGCAGTACGCGAGCTTGACGGCGTATGTGCCGACGTCGGATGAACGCAACGGCATCTTTACCAACTCCTGGATTGGCTCGGGCGCCGCGCAAACCCAAGGCCCGGTGGCGGTGTGCTCCTCCGCCAACGCGCAAACCGGAGCATGCACGGCCTACGCCACCAGCCTCACGTCCTTCTCGCCGACGGCGCAGGCATACGTAAAGGACATCTACAACAACGTTCCCCTGCCCAACAGCTCGGCGGATGTAGCGGCGGGTCTGGACGCGCACACTCTGATCAACAACATCCGAAACGTCTTCAACGACAACCAGGAGTTTGCGCGCATCGACCATGCGCTCAACTCGAAGACCAATGTCTTCTACCGCTATCTGCATGACGACCTGCCCACGACCGAGGGCGCCGGGCTCTTTGTCGGGGACAACATGCCTGGGGTATCGACGACTTCGACCAAGTCGCCGGGCACCCAGCATCTGGGTCACGTGACGATTACGGCGCGTCCCACGCTGCTCTTCGATTTGGGATACGCCTACAGTTCGGGCGCAGTCCTCAGCACTCCGATCGGGTATGTGGCGACCGCCAACTCTCCGGACGTTGCGGCGCTGATGGTGTTCCCGAATCTTCCGTTCCCCACTACACTGGGCGTCGTTCCGTCACTCACGTTTGTCGGAAATGCACCGAGCATCGCGAGCAACGGCATCTATAACGACCACAATATCAATCACAACGGATTTGGCAATGTCACGAAGACCGTAGGGCAGCACACCTTCAAGTTCGGCTTCACATACAACCATTACCAGAAGCTGGAGAACGCCACCCAATCCAACAACCAGGGCAACTTCAGCTTTACGGTGGCGGCAACGCCCACGGCCGCGCAACTGACCGCGCTTGGCACGGGCGTGGTTGCGCCCAGCCAGTTCGATTCTGAATGGGGAAATTTCCTGATCGGCAATGCCAACAACGGATTTTCGCAGGCGAACCAATCGATGACCGCGAACATCAATGAGAACCTGATCGAACTGTATGGGCAGGACGACTGGAGAGCGTCGCGGCGGTTGACGCTGAACCTGGGCGTGCGCTACAGCTACTTCGGCCAGCCGTATGATGTGGGCGATGAACTGAGCAACTTCGATCCCGCGCTCTACAGCAAGTTGAACGCGGAGACGATCGCGAGCACCGGAAGCCTGTGCACAATCGCCAGCCAGTCAACGCCGAACCCATCGTTCGGCACGACTACGGTGGGCGTTACCTACACGCTTGCCAACTGCCCCAATGTGAATGGGCTGAACTCCTATCAGCCGAATGGGATTGCCGACCCATTGGATGGCCTCATCCTCGGCGACCCGGACTTCATCGCTGCCCAGGACAAAGATGGCGCCACCAATCTGCCTTACACCACGCCAGGCGGAGCGCCACCGATTGAGTCCCACGGCTCTCCGTTCGGCCAGGAAGTGGGCCAGGCGGAGAAGCATGACTGGGCTCCCCGCGTTGGGTTTGCCTATGACGTCTTCGGGACCGGCAAGACGGTGCTGCGCGGCGGCTACGGGATCGCATACGACGATTCGTCTGTCCACCAATACGAGGAGGAGGTGTTCGTCAATCCGCCGTACGTGGTCACCAATAGCTACACGACAGCGCAGTTGGATAAAGTGAGCTCCACGGTTGCGGCAAACCTGGCCCCGCCTTCGCTGTACGCTTCGCCCGTGATCTACAAGACGCCCTACGTTCAGCAGTTCTCCCTCGATCTGCAACAGGCCGTCACTCCCACAATGACTCTGGACGTGGGCTACTTCGGTGACCACGGAGACCATCTGCAAGGCGCGGTCGAGCTCGACGAGATTCAGCCCGGCGCATATACCCAGACCAGCATCGGTTACAACCAGGTCTCGGGCTGCACCGGATTCACCAGCCAGGCGTGCGAGGCGCCGTTGAACCAGATTCGTCCGTACCTCGGCTACACCTCGATCTCCTCAATGCAGAACATCTTCAATTCGAACTACAACTCGCTGCAGACGAAGGTGACCAAGAAGTTCAGCGGCAAGAGCCTGATCGATGCGAACTACACCTGGAGCCGCGGTCTGACCAACGCGCAGAACGACTCTGCCACGGCGGCGCAAAACATCTACAACCTGGCGGCTGAGTACGCGCCCAGCGTATACAACCGCAACAGCGTTCTTACCGTCGACGCAGTGTGGGAGCTGCCCTGGATGAAAGAGCAGACTGACTTGATGGGCCGCATCGTCGGCGGATGGGAGCTGTCGGGCATCTATACCGTCAACTCCGGTCTTCCGCTTACGGCCACCATGTCGGGCGGCGGCACGGTGCAGTACCAGGGGCTGACCAGCATATACAACGGAGCAACCAACGGCGGCCTGGCGACCGATGCCGCGGGCCTGGGCATTCTTGGGCCGAGCCTGGCGAGCCTGCGTCCCAACATGGTGCTGAAACCGAGCAACAGCTACGGTCAGGTGAATCTGAAGACCAGATTGAACTGGTTCAACCAGACGGCGTTCATGGCGCCCTCGATCACCGGCTTCCAGGTTGGCAACGAGGGGCGCGGAGTGGTGGATGGACCTGGCTACAACCGGCTGGATGTGGGTATCTTCCGCAACTTCAAGCTCTACCGCGGAGTGGTATTCACGCTGCGCGGCGAGGGCTTCAACGTGCTGAATCACACCAACTGGGGGACGGTGGGAACATCGGCGACCAGCAGCTCGTTCGGCCAGGTCACGGCGACGCGCGACCCGCGCATTCTGCAGGTTGCCGGCAAGCTCAACTTCTAACCCAAAGCAAAGGAACGGCGCCTGTCCCCAGCGGCAGGCGCCGGTTTTATTTAACAGGCGCCGTTTTTATTTAAATGCGCGGGGAGTGCAGCGCTTCGATCTGCTTGGCGACCACTGGACTGGCGCGACTGCCGACGTGCGCGGCCGCCAACCAATGCAGGATTTCGCGGTTCGAGGGCCGGTTTTCGCAGGAACGGCACCCGGGCTTTGCCGCAGCCGAAGGGCAAGGGTAAAATTGAAGGGTTGCAGCGAAATCTGGACCCGATGCGATGGAGGTGTTGATTGGCGAAGCGCGACCGTTTTTTGTTTACCAGTGAATCCGTGACGGAGGGCCACCCGGACAAGAT
>Ga0116114_1000703_pt1 | contig 19890 bp, 16 predicted proteins | sample June2015DPH_10_5_FD_89823 | JGI IMG/M metagenome (GOLD analysis project Ga0116114, IMG submission 89823) | Peatland microbial communities from SPRUCE experiment site at the Marcell Experimental Forest, Minnesota, USA - June2015DPH_10_40 | ecosystem: Environmental > Terrestrial > Soil > Wetlands... | reverse complement strand
CGTCTCCCAACTCATCACTCGACCGGCGCCGGTAATGCTGTCGCGGTGGGAGGTGTGATTTCGCGAAAGGACTCGACTGCTCCTCCCACGTCGGCCTCCCAGATTCTGCGCCCGCGGAAGTAATCGAGGCATCGGGCGTTCCGCTCCGGGCCGAGGTCGCGCGCCCAAGCGATTCGTGAAGAATCGATATCCGGCTCGTTGTAGACCCATTCAGCAGTGACATCGTGGCCCGGCAGATACTTCACCAGCACCAGGTGCTTTCCCGGAGTGGCAGCGAGCGTCGCGGCGATCTGGGAGCGCGGCCAGGAACGGTCATGATGGATATTGAGGGCAACGTTTGCGAGGGATACACCGGGGTGTCCCAACGCGCAGCTTATGATGGACGCAGCAACAATGGACCGCCCCCAAATCCGCCACTTGGTCGCAACAATGATCATGGACTCTATGACGACAATCCACAGCAGCGGCAATTCCGGGGCGAGGTAATGCTGTATGATCCAAGTCTCGGTGGCATTGACCGCCAGGCAGCCCGTGAGAATGAGTAGGATAGGCCGAATGCGCCGGCTCCGCCAGATCCAGGGTAAGGCCAGCAGAAGCGGGACTGACAGCGAGGGGCCTAAGTACAGACGCCATGCATCAAAGGCCGGCGCTGCCAGAGACCGCAGGAAGTGCTGCTGCCGGTAACGGTAGTAGGCATACTCCTGCCGGTAAAAAGTGCGGAACTCCGGATTCCGGTAGACGGGTTCGGGCGCCGCGGGGATAAGGATATCGTGCCGCGCGATGGAGTATGTCTGGATGCCTTTCACATAGGGCAACACCAGAGGGTTGCCGGTCGCCCGCGCGTTGTAATAACCAATGAATGCAGCGCATGGCAGAAGAACGGCCAGGGCGGGGGCGGCCATTCTAGTGGCCTGACGGACTACCGGCTTGTCTGCCTTTTTGAAGAGCCAATACGTCAGCATCAATCCGATCCCGGCGGTGACGAGCAGCCCTTCGAACGGGCGGCGGTTTAATAATACCGCTATGCCCGCTCCCAGCAGCCAGCCATAGCGCCAGCGCGCCGTACGCTGAAACCAGATCCGTCCCGCCGCCCCGACTATGATGGCGCCGGAAAGCGCCGCCAGAGCGCCGCCCCAGTAGCTATCGCTCCAATAGGTCAGCGGCATCCGCGCCAGCAGCAGGAGGCCTCCGCAGAAAGCCCACCCGGGAGAAAACCAGGGCCGTAGCATCCACACAAAAGCGCCGCACGTCAGCATCCAGCAGGCGAGAACAGCGAGCCACGGGTGCCCCATCGCAATCCCCACAGCCAGCATGGCCGCCTGCGCCGGAGGGTAGATCGATACATACGTGGGCTGCTGCAGAACGTGGAAGGTCTCAAAGTGAACCCACAAGGGGTGGGTCGGGTTTGTCAGCCGGCCTAACGCAAATGTCTGCGCGCCGAGCAACAGCGAAAACTCATCATGGACTCTAGGCAGCGGAATGGGGTACCAAGGCAGAAGGGCCAGCCGTATGACCCCGGCGGCCGCTATAATCGCGAGGATCGGCAGGTACTTGCGAGCCGAGAACCGGCCGTAAAGAGTAAGCCATCGCTCCGGGAGTAGTCGATTCACCGAGAGACCGCCGGCGGCCAGGACGAGGACCAACCCCAAGATGCCGGCTTCCAGCTTTATATCCGCCCAGGTTATGGCTCTCGCATCAGCCAGGAAACCGCCGGCCGGAATGGCTAACATGACTCACCGGTTGACCGGGCGCGGGCCGTGAATCTCTTTCGAGGCGTAAAGCGGTACTTGATCAAAGTCCAGAGCGCTTCGAAACCGTGCCGCGCGCGGACCTTCTTACCGTCCGCGATGCCGCGGGCATTGTAACTGATGGGGACCTCATGAATCTTGTATCCCAGCCGCCGCACCTTGGCGGTCACCTCGGGGCAGAATTCAAAACCGCGGCATGTCAGGGCTATTCGATCCAGCACGGTCGCGCGAAACGCCTTGTACCCTGTAGCTTCGTCGGTTAGCCGGGCGCCGTAAAGCAAATTCGCCGCGGCCGTCAGAATTCGATTCGCAATGAGATTGCGAAAAGCCATGCCCTTGGGCCGTCCCAAAAAACGGGAACCGTAAACCACGTCCGCATCGCCTCGGACGATCGGCTCGACGATGCCAGCGTAGTCGTTGGGATCATATTCAAGGTCGCCGTCCTGAATCAGAATAATGTCGCCGGAGGCCAACGCGATCCCCACGCGGACGGCTGTGCCTTTTCCGGAATTGACGACCGATTGATGTCCGATCACCACGCCTTGGTGGCCATAATCTCTCACCCTTCCGGCCGTTCCATCGGTGGAACCATCGTCCACGACGACGATCTCCTTGACGCAGGATTCCGGCAGGGGCGCGCGCCGCACCCGCTCCAGAACCTGATCGAAGGCGCGGAACTCGTTGTAAACCGGAATGATTACCGAGACCTTCAAAGTGCCGCCGGGATGCCGCAGGCAAGCGGGTGACTCGAGTCGGCAACTCCGCCGGTTGCAGACATCTGTGTGCTATTCTATCATCCGGTCTTCACTCGTGAATCCACGGATGATTGCGGCTGAGGAGATCGGCGGCAGCAGTTCGCGCGTCGCATTCGCGTGCGTGTTTGCGTTTCTGACAATCGCGTTTCTTTTCCATTCCGCCTGCTACCGGCCACTGGTTGGGATCGACGACGCCAATATCGCCCGGGTTTACGCCGCCAATCTCGCCAACGGCCACGGCTGGGTGTATTTTCCGGGCACCGAGCGGGTTGAGGGCACCACGTCTCTGCTACAAGTCGGGATCTGGTATCTGGCGCTCCGAACACCCTATCCGCTGCCCGTCATGCATGGGCTTCACTTCCTGTTCTGCCTCCTCGCAATTTGGATGGGCCTGCGAATTCTCGGCAGTTTCCAGAAGCTGGGAGCCGGGAGGATACAATTCGGCCTGCCGCTGTTTGCCTACCTTTGCTGGTTAGCCCTGAATCCGGGAGTGATTACCTGGCTGACCATCGCGCTGATGGATGTATCCGTCTGGACGTTACTGATCCTCAGCGCAGTAGCCGTCACCTGCGCTCTGCTGGCGGAATGCCATACAAGACAATACGCAACACTAATGTCGGTGCTGGCGTTCATCCTGGTTCTGACGCGGCCGGAGGCAATGGCGCTGGTTCCGTTCCTGGTGCTGACGGGTGGCCTCTTGTTTTGGCTGAAGACGCGCGAGTTACGCACGACGGTGCGGACCGTGGCCATTCCGCTGATCGTGTACGCAGTCACAACCGCCGGTCTGATTTGCTTCCGCCTGTCCTACTTCGGCTATCCGCTGCCGAACACCTACTACGCCAAACTGTCGCCGCATGTCTGGTACAACATCTCCAGCGGCTTGGAATATATCGGCGGGAATCTTCAGGTCTGCCCCATGGCGATACCCTTGCTGGTCATTCTTCTGGCCCTTGGCATCCGCGCGGGCTGGCGGGTGGTCGGAAACCGGGAACCCCGGCAATCGGATCTGCTTACGCTCGCCGTCGGTATTCCCGCTATGGCGTTGGTTGGGATCGCGATCCTGAACGGCGGGGATCATTTTGCGCAAGGCCGGTTTCTGGTGCAGTTCAACTTGCTGCTGCCCATCCCCGCTCTGGCGTTGATCAATTTACCTGGGTGGCCCACTGCGGGGCGTCGTGGCTTCCTGATCGGATTCCTGGCCGTCGCCACCGCCATCGCAATTGACATAATGCAACTGCCCGCCATCGAGCGCGTTGCCGGCCTCGAGAACGAATACCGGATTGCCGAACGCGGATTGCAGACGGGGAATCTTCTCAATCATGCATTTCCCGGCAATCCCAAACCCCGCATCGGAGTGGTTACGGCGGGTGGGATTGCGGTCAGTTACGGCGGGGATGTGGTCGACCTCCTGGGTCTGGACAACACGCGAATCGCTCACGCCAACCAGGGCCTGTACGGATTGAAGAATCATGCGGCCTTCCACCGGCCCACCTTCTATGCCCTGTTGCCGGACCTGCTGTTCCCGCGGCCGCTCATCGACATCCGGCAAGCCGCGTCGGCGGATTGCACCCAGATTTGGGCGTTTGAAGAACTCGTGACCCGGGGAGTAATGTGGGAACCGGAGTTCGCCGCTGTTTATGCTCCCGTGAGCCTGGTGCTTCGCTCCGACGGCCTGGTGCCTCCATCGCCGTTCCTGCGCGCCCGGCCTGTCTTCCTGAAACCACTCTTGGAACCTCCCCAAATCCGCTGGGTGGGAACGTATCTGTTTATGAAGAAATCGCTCCTCGGGGCAGTCAACCGGGAAGTATTCGACGTCACGCCCATTACTTGTGTAAGCGTCGGCGCTACGCCGCCTGGTTCGTCCCCTCCGCGTGCGAAGCCACTTACCTGGATCGAAGCCCCCGTTTCACCGTCTCGGTAAGGCCGGTGGCTACACGGCTCCGGAGCGAACGCGTCGACGAAGCTGCCAAAGCTGGCGAAATGCTTCCGATACCGCGGCCCCTTTCAGGCGGGGGCTGGGCGAGGAGTAATGGATCGGCACCTCGATCCATTTCAGATTGCGGCAGAATGTCTTGATTTCGGTTTGAAAGAAGTGCGCCCGCGAGCGAATCCCGCACTGGAGCACGTGTTCCAGCGCCTCCCGGCTGAAAAACTCAAACCCGCTCGTCATGTCGGTTTGCCGCGTGCCCAGCAGGAGGTTGCTCAGCAGGGTGCCGCCGCGGCTCACGATATAGCGCTTCAGGCTCTCATCGGTCAGGCTGCTTCCCTTCATGAAGCGGCTGCCGAAAATACAGTCGTAGCCGCCCGTCATGGCGTCGAAGAATCTCGGCAAGTCTTCCGGCTCATGACTGAACCCGGCATCGATTTCGAGTATCCAGTCGCAGCCCGCCGCCAGGGCTTCACGGTATCCCCTCAAGTACGCGTCCACCACCGAGCGGTTTTCCGGCGCCCAGACCACGTTCAGCCGCGGCTCGCCGGCGGCGTACGCACGCAGCAGATCGAGCGAATTATCCTTACTGGCGTTGTCCAGAACAGCGAAAAAAGTGGTCTGGCGAAATCCCACGCATCGCTCCAGAACCGCCTTTACGAAGCGAACCGCGTCATCTCCCTCGTTGGCCATCGGACAAGCGATCCCCAGATGACTTTCCGATCTGGATTTGTGCGTCAAGCCGGATCTCCTTAACAGGCTTCGAACCACCACTCAGTGTAGCTGTTGCCGCTCAATCTGGCTCCCGGAGCCGGCAGACCCCCGGGTTCGTGTTACATTTCTTTGGAGGGGGTTCCATGCGTCGCGCGTTGTTTGCACTTGCTTTCCTGTCTTTGGCGGCTTACGCCCAGGACGTCGATATTCCGTTCCAGAAATTCGTTCTGGGAAATGGCCTCACCTTGATCGTCCATGAGGATCACAAGGCGCCCATCGTGGCCGTGAACGTCTGGTACCACGTCGGGTCCAAGAACGAACACCCCGGCAAGACCGGCTTCGCTCACCTGTTCGAACACCTCATGTTCGGCGGCAGTGAGCATTTCCATGGCCGCTACATCGAGGCCATGGAGCGCATTGGCGCTACCGACCTCAACGGCACCACCAACGAGGACCGCACCAACTATTTCGAGACCGTGCCCATCTCCGCCCTGGATTACACGCTGTGGATGGAATCGGACCGCATGGGGTACATGGTGAACGCCATCGACCAGAAGACCCTCGATCTGCAGCGGGGGGTGGTCCAGAACGAGAAGCGTCAGGACGAAAACGAGCCCTATTTCCTGGCCGAGGAACTCATGCAACAGGACACCTACCCCAGCGGCCATCCGTATTCCTGGAACACGCTTGGCTCCATGGAAGACCTGAACGCCGCGTCCTTGAATGACGTCAAGGAGTGGTTCAAGACTTTCTACGGCCCTTCCAATGCCGTGCTGGTGGTGGCCGGCGATGTAGATCCGCAGACCGTCCGCAAGAAAGTGGAGACCTATTTCGGGGAAATCCCGCCCGGCCCGCCGGTTTCCCGGCAGCGCGTCTGGATCGCAAAAATGTCGGGGGCGCACCGAGCCGTCTACCAGGACCGCGTAGCCGAACCGCGCTTCTACAAGGTATGGAACATGCCCGAGTTCGGCAGCGAAGACGGCGACTACCTCGACATGGTCAGCGACGCGCTCTCGAACGGGCGGACCTCGCGGCTCTACAAGCGCCTGGTTTACGACGACCAGCTTGCCACCGATGTGTCGGCCTATATCAACCCGCGCGAAATCGGCGGCCAGTTTATCATCCAGGCCACGGCGCGTCCGGGCGTCGAGCTGGCGCGGGTCGAAAAGGCCATCGATGAGGAGATGGCGCGCTTCCTCGCCCAAGGACCCACCGCGCAGGAAGTGCAGCGGGTCCGCACCCAGTACCTCGCCAACTTTGTTCGGGGCGTGGACCGCGTCGGCGGGTTCGGCGGAACCTCCGACGTACTGGCCATGAGCCAGGTCTATCTGGGCGACCCCGCCGCTTATCAGGTCAAACTGCGCCGCGAGCGCGAAGCCACCCCCGCCAAAGTTCAGGCCGCCGCCCAACGCTGGTTGTCCGACGGCGACTATGTCGCGGAGGTTTTGCCCTTCGGCGACCCCCAGGCTTCCACCACCGCCGTGGACCGCAATCAGCCTCCCGCCACCGGCCAGCCTCCCGAGCTGGGCCTGCCCCAGCTCGAGCGCACCACGCTCTCCAACGGGCTCAAGATCGTCCTGGCCGAGCGGCACGAGATCCCCCTGGTCAATTTCAGCCTGCTGGTGGATTCCGGTTATGCCGCCGACCAGTCTTCGGGGCCTACCGGGCGCCCCGGGGAGGCGGCGCTGGTTTCGAAGCTCCTCGATCAGGGCACCAAAGCGCGCACTTCGCTCGAGATCGGCGAGCAACTGGCGCAGCTCGGCGCCACCTTGAACGTGACCGCCAACGTGGACGGCATCGATACGCGCCTCTCGGCTCTCAAGGCCAACCTGGACGCGTCGCTCGAAATCTTCGCCGACGTGGCCCTCAACCCATCCTTCCCGCAGGCCGATTTTCTTCGCGAGCAGAAGCAACAACTGGCCGCCATCGAGCGCGAAAAGACCGAGCCGGCGCCTATGGCCCTGCGCGTTCTCCCCGGCCTGATTTACGGCAAGGGCCATGCCTATTCGGAACCCTGGACCGGCTCGGGCACCGCCGCCAGCGTCTCCCAGCTCACGCGCGAAGATATGGCCAGGTTCCATGCCGCCTGGTTCAAGCCCAACCACGCCACGCTGATGGTGGTCGGAGACACCACTCTGGCGGAGATCCGGCCGAAACTCGAAAAGTTGTTCTCCGCCTGGACCCCCGGCGACACACCCAGGAAGAATGTCGCCACCGTGCCTCTGGCGGAGCGGTCCGTGGTGTACCTGATCGATCGTCCCGGAGCTCAACAATCGCTGATTCTGGCGGGCAGCGTGGCGCCCCCCAAGAACAATCCCGCCGAAGTGTCCATCGAGACCATGAACAACATTCTGGGAGGCGATTTCGGCGCCCGGCTCAATATGAACCTGCGCGAGGACAAACACTGGGCTTATGGGGCTTTGACCATGCTGCGGAGCGCGCGCGGCCAGCGCCCATTTCTGGCCTATGCTCCCGTCCAGACCGACAAGACCACCGATTCCATGACCGAGATCGGCAAGGAACTGCGTGGCATTCTGGCGGACCGTCCGGCCACCGACGCGGAGCTGGCGCGCGTCAAGGCCAGCGAGACCCTGCGCCTGCCCGGCTCCCGCGAAACCATGAATAGCGTAATGAGCTCCATCGAGGATCTCGTCGAGTACGATCTGCCGGAGGACTACTACCAAACCTACGCTGGAAAGGTGCGCGTGCTGACCCTGGCCGACATCGAAACCTCCGCCCGCGAAGTGGTTCACCCCGACCATTTGATCTGGGTGGTGGTGGGAGACCGCGCCAGGATCGAGGCGGGTATTCGCGCGCTGGGGCTGGGCGAAGTGCGGCTGCTGAATCCGGAGTAGCATCCCGGCCATGTTATTCTAGGAATTCCTTACCGAAGATGGCGCAGACGAGGTCGCTCCCGCGTATTTGCATCGCGTTGGGCCTGCCCGATGTTCCCACACTGCTGGACCACGCCCGGCGTGAAGCTGAGGCGGGCGAAACGTTTCTGGAGTTCCGCCTGGACTTTCTCGATGAACCCTGGAAGGGCGCCGATGCCATTCGAGGGTTTCTCGAGCAGTTTCCCGATTCCATCGTCCTGGCCACCTGCCGCCGGCGCCAGAACCACGGAAGATTCAACGGCAGCGTCGAGGAGCAGTTTGCCGTGCTGGACCGCGCGGTCGACAACGGGGCGCAAGCCGTCGATTTCGAAATCGAAACCGCGGAGCTGGCTCCGGAACGGCTGCACCAGTTTCGCGGGCGCGTGCATGTCATCGTTTCGTGCCACAATTACGAGTCCACCCCGCCCATGGACACCATCCTGAGCCGGGTCATGCGGGTGCAGGCCGACGCCTACAAGGTGGTGACCACGGCGCGCAAGCCATCCGACAACTTGCGCGTGCTGGCGGCCGTCAAGGCCCTGTCCAAGCATCGGCTGGTGGTGCTGGCCATGGGCGAACTGGGGTTTCCCACGCGCGTGCTTTCCCCGTTGTTCGGCGGCCTCTTCACCTACGCCGCGCCCATGGTCGCCGAGGGGACCGCGGCCGGGCAGGTCAGCGCGCGGCAGTTGCGCCATCTGTACCGCGTCGAGAAGCTCGGGAAAGCTGCCAAGATCTACGGCGTGATTGCCGACCCCATCCGGCATTCGATTTCGCCGGCCGTGCATAACCGGGCGTTTCAATCGCGCCGCGTGGACGCGGTGTACCTGCCGTTCCTGGTTTCGCCCGTGTACTTGCGCGATTTCTTTACCATGGCCGCCAAGCTGCCGCTGGCGGGCTTCAGCGTCACCATTCCCCACAAGCAGAAGATCATCCGCTACCTGGACGTGGTGGACCCGTTGGCGCGGCGCATCGGCGCGGTCAACACCGTATGGCGCAAGGCCGGCAAGTGGCGCGGCACCAACACCGACGCCGCCGGAGTCACCGGCCCGCTTTCCCGCCTGCTGCGTCTGGGGAAATCGTCCATCCTGATCGTGGGCAACGGCGGTGCCGCTCGTGGCGCGGCCTACGCGCTGGCGGACGCGGGCGCGAAAATTACCTTAGTGGGACGCAGCATCGACCGCGTGCGCACGCTGGCCAAGGTTTGCGGGGCCGAGGCGCTGACGCGCGAGCAGCTCGCTACGCGGCGTTTCGATGCCGTGGTCCACGCCACGCCGCTAGGCATGTTCCCGCAAGTCGATGAGTGCTTCTTCAACGGGTCGATTCCCGCCGACGTGGTCTTCGACATGGTGTACAACCCCATCGAGACCGTGCTCATCAAGCGCGCCCGGGAACAGGGCAAGACGGTGGTTCCGGGACTGGATATGTTCATCGAGCAGGCCGTGCAGCAGTTCGAAATCTGGACCGGCGAATCGGCGCCCCGGCCGGCCATGGAGAAGGCGGCGACCGAAGCCCTGGAACACGATTATAGGTGAATATGAAGCTCACGCGACGCCAACTGGCAACGGCGCTGACTTCGGCGGCAGCGCTGGCGCAAACCCCGTCCGGGCCTCCCGCCGCTCCCGGCGAAGAATTGAAAGCGGCCAGGGACCGGGTCGCGGCCAACGGCGCGGCGCTGGCCAAACAGGAAGTGCCCGTGGCTACCGAGCCCGCCTTCCAGTTCAAAGCTTGAGGCACGCTATGGCCGGCATCGGCAACGACTTGTTCTTCGCCACCATCCCGGAACTGAATGCTCGCCTCAAGTCCAAGGAATTTTCCGCCCAGGAGCTGGCGCGGGCCTTTGCCGGCCGCCTGGAGCAGCTCGGACCGGGCTACAACGCGCTGGCCCTTCCCCTGCCCCAACAGGCTATCCGACAGGCACGGGAGGTGGATCAAGATATCAAGCGCGAGCGCCTGCGCGGGCCGCTGCAAGGGATTCCCTACGGCGTGAAGGACCTCCTCAGCCTGGCCGGCCAGCCCACCACCTGGGGCGCGAAACCCTATGCCGGCCAGGTGTTCGACTACAACGCCACGGTGATCGACAAACTGGCGGGCGTGGGCGCGGTGCTCGCGGGCAAGCTTTCCATGGTCGAGCTGGCCGGCGGAGGCGGATACCGGTATGCTTCGGCATCGCTCACCGGCCCGGGGCTGAATCCGTGGGACCGCACGCGCTGGTCGGGCGGATCTTCCAGCGGGCCGGCAGCCGCGGTAGCCGCCGGGCTGGTCACCTTCGCCATCGGATCGGAGACCTCGGGATCCATTGTGACGCCGGCATCCTACTGCGGCGTGACCGCGCTGCGGCCCACCTACGGGCTGGTGAGCCGCTACGGCGCGATGGCGCTTTCCTGGACCCTGGATAAGCTCGGCCCGTTTGCGCGCAGCGCCGAAGATTGCGGGCTGATCCTGCAGGTGATCGCGGGCAGCGACGCGAAAGACCCGGGTTCCGCCGGCAAGAGCTTCTACTACACACCCCAATACGCGCGGCCTTTGAAGGATCTCAGGATGGGCTATGCGCCCGCGGATTTCACCGAGTGGGCCGAGCCGGCGGCCCGTCCCGCTTTCCAAGCCGCGTTGGCTGTGCTCCAGCAAACCGGCATGCGGCTGGTCGAGACCAAGATGCCGCCATTTCCCTAAGGCGCGGTGCTGTCCACCATCCTCGCGGCCGAGCAAGCCTCCGTTTTCGAGCCGCTCATCGCCAGTGGGAAGGTCGATGAGCTGGCCGACGCCGCGCAGATCGCCGGGCTCAAAGCCAGCCTCGAAGTCCCGGCCAAAGATTACCTGAAGGCCATGCGCGTGCGCCGGCTGATCCAGGAGGCGTTCTCCACGCTCTTCCAGGAAGTGGATGTGTTGCTGGCGCCGGGGCGGCCCGGTCCCGCCACCAGCATCGATCAGCCGCTGGACCGCGCGGGAACGGCTCCCGCCACAGCGCCTCAAGATCCCGGATTCCGGTCCATCGTTCCAGCCGGGAATCTGGCCGGTCTGCCCGCTCTGGTGCTGCCATGCGGCTTCGCGGAGAATCTGCCGCTGGCGCTGCAAGTGGTGGGAGTGCCGTTTTCCGAGAACCTGCTGCTGGCCGTCGGCAAGGAGTTTCAGGCCCGCACGGACTGGCATAAGCGGCGCCCGCCGGGGGTTTAGCCGAAAGCTGAAAGCTGATTGCTGCGAGCTTGCGCCATTGCAGCCGATAAGTCATGCAGAGTGTCTCCTGTGTCAGGCTCGGCTGTCGGCTCGGCGCTGGCGGCAGCGCAACCTGCGGGCTTCACGCGTCCCCCTGCCGGTAGCTCTGCCGCCTTGTCTAAACTCTCTGCCGGGCAACAGGCCGAGGTGGCTCAACTGGCGGTTACCGACCGCCACGTTCGGGCGCACGAGGAGGCTCACCTGGCAGCCGCGGGACCCTACGCCACCAGCGGCCCTTCCTACGGCTACACCGTGGGACCGGACGGCAGGAGTTATGCCACCAGCGGAGACGTCACCCTGGATGTTGGCCCCGATCCGTCCGGCCCTCAAGCGACCATCGAGAAAGCTCGCGTTATCGAAGCGGCCGCCAACGCTCCCGTGGACCCGTCCACCCAGGATCGCATGGTGGCCGCCGCAGCCGCCGGCATGGAACAGCAGGCCGAACAGGCGCTCGCAGCGCAACATGAGAAGGCCGCTTCCGGCTACAATCAGCCCGACCCGGTGGACACCGGAGCGCTGCTGTCGGAGTTGTTATAGGAGGGGCCGGCCGGCGTGGTATCCTCTCCAACGGAATGGCTGCGAAAGGGAATTCAGCGCGGCGATGGATCGTCCGCGGGCGCGTGCAGGGCGTCGGGTTCCGCTATTTCGCGCAACGCGCGGCGGCCGAGCTCGGTCTGACCGGCTACGTGCGCAACCTGGACGATGGCCGCGTGGAAGTCTACGCCGCGGGGTCCGAGGAGAAGCTCTCGCAGATGGCCGGCCTGCTCCATCGCGGCCCGCGCTGGGCCGATGTGCGCGGCGTCGAGGAGCAGGACGCCGCCGTGCACCAGTACGGCGGCTTTCGCATCGAGTGACCATCCACTTGAACCCGTCGCGCCGCGCGTGCAACAATACGGGTCGTTCACCATGGATCTTAGAAAGCTCATCCGCGAGGTGCCCGACTTCCCTAAAGCCGGCATCCTCTTCTACGACATCACCACGCTCCTCAAGGACCCCTCGGGCCTGCGCGCCGTCATCGACGGCCTCAAGCAGCATTATCGCCACACACCGGTGGACCTGGTGCTGGGCATCGAGGCGCGCGGGTTTATCTTTGCGCCGGCGCTGGCCTATGCGCTGAACGCGGGCTTTGTGCCGGTGCGCAAGCCCAGGAAACTGCCCGCCGAGGTGGTCAGTGTCACCTATGACCTGGAATACGGTACCGACACGCTCGAGATGCACAAGGATGCCGTCGGAAGCGGCAGCCGCGTGCTGATTGTGGATGACCTGCTGGCCACCGGCGGCACCGCCGCGGCCGCGGCGCGCATGGTGCGGGACTCCGGCGGCACGGTGGCGGGCATCGCGTTCGTGGTCGAGCTGACTTTTCTCAACGGGCGCCGGAAGCTCGCGGGGTACGACGTCTTCTCGCTGCTCGAATACGACCGCTAATCACGGCGTCATAACTAATTTGGTAAATTGCATGGAGTGAGGTCTCGCACCCTTTATCGGGTTCTGGAAGAAGCCGCCCGCGCGTACGGTGATGCGCCTGCGCTTATCCAGCCTGGCGCGCCGCCCTTCTCGTGGAACCAGTACCGGCAGGCGGTGGACGAAATCGCCGCCGGACTGCGCACTCTGGGAATCGGTAAAGGCGACATCGTGGCGCTGAGTTCCGAGACGCGCCTGGAGTTCTACCTGGCCGACCTGGGCATCATCGCCAATGGCTCGATCGCGGCGGCCCTGTACCCCAGCTATCCGCCCAAGGACCTGGTGCGCACCATGGAATCCGCGGGGGCGTGCGCGGCTTTCATCGAAAACCCGGAGGTGCTCGAATCGCTGCGGCCGGCGCCGGTCCGCCACTGGATTCTGCTTACCGGACGGGCCGCGGGCGCACTCGCATTGGCGGACCTCCGCGAAATGGGCCGCAATGCGCTCCAGCTCGATCCGGGCTCGATCGAGCGGCTATCGTCGGAATTGCAACCCTCCGACCCCGCCGTCTTGTATCTCACTTCCGGCGCCACCGGAGAGCCCAAAATGGCGCTGGTGACGCATCATGCCATCGTGTCCAACATCGACATGGGTCCGGCGGTGCTGCCGCTGGGGCCGGAGGATTCCACGGTGGTTTTTCTGCCATCGGCGCACATCGCGCAACGCGTGGTGATGGAATTCCTGCCGATCCGCTGCGGCATGCCGGTGACCTTCGCCGAGAGCCTCCTGAAGTTGCCTCAGGAAATCCGCAACGTGCGGCCCACCATTCTGCTGGCGCCCCCGCGCATGTGGGAGCGCATTTACGCCACCATCTGCACCGAACTGCGCAAGCGCCCCGCTCCGGCGCGCAAGCTGTTCTATGGCGCGCTGGCGCTGGCGCTGGCGGCGTCGAGCTACCGCCGCGCGGGCAAGCCGGTTCCGGTGCGAATCCGCGCCCCCTTGAAATTGGCCGACCGGCTTCTCTTCCGCAAGATCCGCGCGCGCTTTGGCGGGCGCTTGCGGGTAGCTGCTTCGGGCGCGGCGCCGCTGGGCAAGAACCTGGCCGAGTTCTACGAGGCCATCGGTATGCCGATCATCGAAGGCTATGGATTGACCGAGGGCGGCGTGGCAACTCTGAATCCGCACGACCGCCCCAAGCCGGGCAGCATCGGCCGTCCGCTGGCCGGCGTCCAGTTGCGGTTCCTCGAAGACGGCGAGATGCTCCTCAAGAGCCCCTGTCTGTTCTCCGGCTACCTGAACGATCCCAAGACCACCGCCGAAGTGCTGCGCGACGGCTGGCTGCACACCGGCGACCTGGGCCACGCCGATAGCGAAGGCTACATCTTCATAACCGGCCGCAAGAAGGAGTTGATCGTCTCTTCCACCGGGAAGAAAATTTATCCCGCGCGCGTCGAGAACCTGTTCAAAATGGAGCCGCTGGTCAGCCAGGTGCTCCTGATTGGGGACCGGCTGCCGTTCCTCACCGCGCTGTTCACTGTCAATCCCGCCGCCGCCGATGCGTTGAAAGGGATGGAGCCGTGGCGCGGCCGCGCGGCTTCTGAAATCGCCCAGGCGCCGCCGGTGCTGGCCGAGATCCGCAAAGCCGTGGCGCGCGTCAACAGGCAGCTTGCGCCGTTTGAGCAGGTGCGCAAGTACCGCGTGCTGGCGCGCGATTTTTCCATCGAGCAGGGAGAACTGACCGCCACTATGAAGATCCGGCGCGCCCAGGCGCTGGCCAACTGCCAGGCCCACATCGACGAGCTCTACGCCGGCCGGGAATAGGCGTCAGAGAATAGGAGTTACAGCAATGAAAACGAGAATGAGGCTGATAGGAGCGGCATTGGTGGCATTCTTCCTCGTCGTAGGAGGTCTTGCCGCGCAATCGTTATCGAGCTACGTCCGCACCGACAAACCCGAAGCCGTCATCGAAATCCGCGCCGGGCAGCAAAGCTCGTTCCGGATTCCGCGAACGGTATACGGGATCTACACGGAGAACGTCGGCAACGAGATTTTCGGGGGCGTGTCGGCCCAGCTTCTTGAAAACCCAAGCCTGGAGGACTACCATGCCAGTTTGCAGGTGATGAATGCACGGTTTGCAGATCGGGCTTTCGTCACCTCTCTGAACGAGGGATTGCCACTGCCCTGGCAGCCCTTGAGAGATGTCGGGAAGCGGTATGAGTCCATTTTCGGTGCCGGGGCGGCCAACTCCGATCGCTATATCTACCTGATTGGCTTGCCGCACCCGGAGCCGAAAGGGTTCAAGGCGCGGCTCGAGACGATCGCCACCGAGGAGGTCGGAATCCGCCAGGGCATCTACCTGCCGGTTCATCGGGAACTGGAGTATACGGGGTCCCTGTTCGCCTCGTCGGTGGAGGGGCCGGTGCGCCTGACGGTGAGCTTCCGGCCGCGGAACAATCCCGACACGATTCTGGCTTCAACTGATGTGCAGGTGCCGGATGGCGGGAAATGGACCAAGCTCCCGTTCCGCCTGCGTCTTCCAGCCGGTGCCGTGAAGCCGCATGAGCTGGTGGATTTCGTGGTGTCGATGACCGGCGATCGCCGAATTTCTCTGGATATGATCCGGCTCTACCCGGCCGACGCAGTCGAAGGACTCTTCGATCCGGAGGTGGTGAAGGCCGCCAAGGAAATGAACTTTTCTCTGGTGCGCTGGGGCGGCAACTTCATGAGCACCTATCATTGGGAGGACGGCGTAGGACCGCTGGACAAGCGCCGCACGCAGCTTAATCGGGCTTGGGGAACCACGGAGTACAACGAGTTCGGGACCGATGAGTTCATGTCTTTCTGCCGGCTGGTGGGGGCGCAGCCGATGATCTGCATGAACCTGGGAAGCGGCACTAAGGAAGAAGCCAGGAAATGGGTGGAGTACGTCAACGGAGCGCCGACCACACCCCAAGGCGCACGTCGCGCGGCCAACGGGCATCGCGATCCGTATCCGGCGACCATCTGGGAACTGGGGAACGAGCTCTGGGGGGACGACCAGATGGGGTGGCAGACGCCCACGAGCAATGCCGCCCGTTATCTGGAATTCTACCCGGTGGTCCGCAAGCAAGCTCTCCCGGGCGCGATACTGGTTGCCTGTGGCCCCGGTGCGGACTTTACCGGGGCCTGGACCGGGGCCCTCATCAAGAATGCCGGCAAGGATCTGAGCTATGTCAGCGTACACTATGTCGTCCGCCTCAATCAGATCGTGGCCAAGGCGCCCGATGCCGACACACTGACAGCCATCCCTCTGGCCCTCCCGATCGGGATGGCGAACCTCTTGAAACCTATACGGGCGCAGATCGACGCGGATCCGGCCACCAAGGGCCGGGTGGGGCTGGCATACACGGAATGGAACTGGGGAGGCACCGGGCCATCCTCGACCAACATCGGCGGAGCCGTTATGGGCGCGGGTTGGATGAACATGATGCTGTCACAGGCCGATTTTGTGCCCATATCCAGCATGTCGGGCCTGATGGGAGGCGGAGGCCTCCGCAAGTCGGAAGGCCTGGTCTGGGCCACCCCGCAGTGCTGGGCGTTCTGGCTTTACTCCCATCGCGCCGGGGACACGGTGGTGGCCACCCAAACCGAGGTTCGCCACTACGACGTTCACAACGGGATGACCAGCATGCCTGAGATTCCGAATGTCCCCTATCTCGACGTGCTGGCAACCCGGAACTCGGTGAGCGGCGATCTGGTTCTATTCGTTGCCAACCGCGATTGGAAGAACGGCACTCCGGCGACGCTGCGGCTTCAGGGATTCTCCGCCGCGGCCCAGGCACAGGTGGACACGCTGGCCGCCGACTCACCGCTCGCAGAGAATACGGGCGACCGCCCGGACGCGATTCGACCTGTGACCTCGTCCCTGGCGGTGTCCGGAAGCGAGATACGGTACGTTTTTCCCAAGCTCTCGCTGACGGTCATGACGATGAAGCGGCGGTGAGCGGCTCTCAACCGCAGCGCCCCGTAATCCGGACAAATCCCTCCAACGATGGATGTGTGCAATGGGCGATCGGCGATAGAATGGATTCATGGAACGGGAGTTGTACGCGTTGGGCACGTCCAGCGGCATCAGTCTCCAGCGGGCATCAACTCGCCGCATCAAGCCGTTCAGTTTTGCTTCATCTGCGTCTTCGCTCCACTCGCCTTTCGTGACGCCGATACGGCTATCTTGGCTGTTGATGCCTGCGCGTCACCGACGATCTCGGTCCCGGAAAAGCCCAAGCCGTGGAGCTTCTGCCTCTCCTCAAACGAAAGGAAGCTGGAACTCTCCTCGATCGCCGCAATCACATCCGCCAATTCAGGCGGGATGTCTGTTGGGGTCATTTGCCGAGCGACCGCTGGTGCGCCGAATGCGGCGCCAAACTCCTTGTGAGTCCATTCGGACAGTTTTGCTAGCACATCCTTTCCCGACACCACATTTGGTCGATTGGCCTTCACCTTCCAGATTTCGTCCACGCGGGAACGCGCCATCTGATTCGCAGTTATCAAGTCGAGCCTCCGATTGGCCTGTACCAGAGCCGAGGCAATTCCGTCCTCAACTGAACGGCGCTCCTGCTCACAGATCTCAAGGATCTTATCCTGCAATTCTGATTCGCTTGGCACCTCTCGCTCTTTAATGCGCGACACCAGGACGCGGCGGATCGCTCGAGGTTGCAGTAAGAAATTCTCAATCTCCTTTCGGCTCCAGACATGAAGCTTCACCCCTCGATCTCCTGCCTCTCTGTAACGGTCGCAAATCTCGGCATGTGAATGATAATCGGAATCGAGGATGCAGTAGGAGGTGATGCGGTCGCCAACTGCGTTCTTCAAGGTCATTGATGCGCCGACAGCATACGGCCAGCCGCTCCAGCCACCGATCGGGAGCGTAGGGATGGCGTCCAGCGGTAGCTCTGCTGCGGGGTAGAGCACAGCGTGAAGCCGGTTCAATAAGCTCATATCCTTGCCTTCAACCAGCAGGAATTTGCGGGCGCTCCAAAGCCTCGCCAGATGAACATTGTGGATTCCTCCGATCTGATCGATCAATAGCTGCACGCCGGGCTCGTTATTCGCGTATCGGGACCTTTCCTCCTTTTTGTCGATGATCAGGATGTTGCCGGGGTCGGACTCGGCCATTATCTCGACGGAGTGGGTTGCGATGATACATTGCCTGAACCGGGTTCGAGCCAGCCTGAACAACCTTCGCTGCAGGTCAGGGTGCATGTAGACATCTGGCTCATCAAGGACGACAGTGCAGTCTGGTGGAATTCGCGAGAGAAACCAAATCGTCTGCAACCACATTTGAAGTCCCTGTCCCATCCACCCAACCTCTGCCACGAAATCGCCGTCCCGGACGGGCAAAGACAGGAGCGCTCCATCCTTTGTTGCCGCTTCTTGAACGGGATCTACCCTTAGCCCGTGCCAGGTCTCTTCAGCAAGCTGCTTGAAGCCAGCAAATGCTGTTTCCATCCGAACTAGCTGGTTACGGAAGTGCCGCGACGAAAGTCGCGAATTGAGGTAAGCGGCCACTCGATCATCGGTCAGACGGTACTCCTCGGTCAACAAAGGGCCGATCTGCGGTAGCACCTCGATCCAGGGCAGTTTCAGCCCCAGGAACCTTGCGGGTGTGGTAACCCAATCACCATTCTCCTGAACCGTCGCAAAAATCGTTTCTTCCCTCCCCACGTACACCGTGATCGCAGCACCCCCTGTAAAGCTCGCCGTTATTATCGCAGGAGGGTCCCCATAACGATGGAAGACAGCGCTAAGGTTGAGTCCAAGCTGCGAAATTCGGGGCGCGATTCCGACTCGGAATCGAGACAGCCCCAACCACTTTGGAGCCTGAACGAAAGTCGCCCCTCTTCGGTTTACAACCGCAGCAACCAGGCGCATGCCCTCGACTATGGATGATTTTCCAGCATTATTTTTTCCGACGATTACCGTATTCGATTCCAGAACCACTGTGTGGTCTCTAAAGCAGCGATAATTCCTTAATCGAAGCTGGCGGAGCATTGCGCCTTGATTTGTACCAGATAACACGCTTCTCTGCAATAGCGACCCGGCGGCGAGGCGGTTAACCCCTCGCTCTAGGCTTTGCGCAACGGAACCCCCTGCACCCTCTAACGAAGTGAACGACTCCTAGCCGTCGGCCCACTCCCGACAGGTCCGCATCACACCGGGAATCTCAATTCGGCCGGATTCCTCCCGCGACACGCCGTTTCCGGCAATCGAGCATCTATAAACGCAGATTGGCCGCGGGGGTTGATCCGTGCCGCTCTCACCCGCATCTTCCCGTAATCCTCCGCCGCAGCAGGTCGAGCGCTATCTGCACGGTGAAGAGCCGGATACGTTGGCGGTCGCCTAGGAAGCGGCGGTGCTCGGCGTGTGTGCCGGCGTCATCGACGACGGCCAACCAAACGGATCCCACCGGCTTGGATTCGCTCCCGCCGCCGGGACCTGCTACCCCGGTAACGGAAAGCGCGTAGGTCGAGCCGGTGCGGCGGCGCGCGCCCGCGGCCATGGCCTCGGAGGTCTCCTGGCTCACGGCGCCGTGCTGCTCGAGGATCTCGGGGGGCACGCCGAGGAGTTCCATCTTCATGGAGTTGGAGTAGGCGATGAAGCCGCCCACGAAGTAGTCCGAGCTGCCGGGAACCGACGTGAGGCGCTCGCCCAACATGCCGCCGGTGCAACTTTCGGCCACTGAAACGGTGGCGCGGCGTTCGCGCAGGAGATCGCCGACCACCACTTCGAGCGGGTCGCCGTTGCGGGAGTAGACGCGGTCGCCGAGCAGCAGCTCGATGGGGGCGGCCACCTCCGCCAGAAGGGCATCGGCCTCGGCTTCGGTGGCGCAGCGGGCCCGCAAGTGGACCTGAATTTCCCCGTTGGCCGCCAGGATGGTGGTGACCGGGTTCAGGTATTTCTTATAGACCGGCGAGATCAGCTGATCGAGATCCGACTCCGGCATGCCGACCACGCGCAGAACTGCCGTACGAATGGCCTGTGCGGGCGCCAGGCGCTTGAGGCGCGGCAAACATTGGCGCTCGAACATCGACTTCAGCTCGTGCGGCGGGCCGGGCAACAGCATCACCACGGAGCCGGATTCCTCCAGCCACTGGCCGGGCGCGGTGCCGCGGTCGTTGGGAAGAACGTCGGCGCCTTCGATGACCAGGGCCTGGCGCTTGTTGACCTCGGCCATCTGGCGCTGGGCTAGCGCGAAACGGCGTTCCAGCGCCTCGGCGATTTCG